>MDSV01159082.1_pt1 | contig 52025 bp, 34 predicted proteins | sample 810851 | NCBI WGS metagenome assembly MDSV01 (sample SAMN05326640, study PRJNA326480) | marine metagenome | isolation source: seawater | place: Atlantic Ocean: North East | collected 2012
AATACTTCTCTGGTGCAAAATTTGTCCTGCAAGTTAAACATCCCATTGGGACCGGGAATCCGGGACCTCTCGCTCGAGGCTGACCTACAGTCGCGTATCGATGACGGCCACAAAGTGTATGCTATTGGCGATATACATGGACACTTAGCAACCTTCAGAGCACTGCTTCATCGACTAAGACTCAGTAAAGAAGATCGAGTTGTTTGCTTAGGTGATATGATCGACCGTGGCCCAGACTCAGCAGGAGTGGTCAAACTTATTCGTAGTGATAAGCGAATAATTTGTATCAAAGGTAATCATGAACACATGGCGATTCAAAGCATTACTAAGCAAGATACGGTAGAATTATGGCAACCATGGATGAAACGTGGCGGTAAATCTTGTTGGGGCTCTTACATAGTTCAAGCTGAAGGAGATTTGTACCAAGCTAAACGTAATTTCCTAAGTGACATGAAATGGCTAGATGCACTGCCAAATCAAATTGTGCTGGATAAGTTCCGCTTAGTCCATGCTGGATACGACCCTCGAATGCCGCTAGACTCACAAGGTGACAAAGAATTACTGTGGATTCGCAAAACTTGGTATAACTTTGACCAGCCTGTTGACCCTGCCCGTTGCGTCATCTTTGGCCATACACCTACTGTGAAACTGGGTGCGCCTAAAGGTGGTGATCTCGCTCATGCTAAATTCACCTTAGAAGATGGCAGGCCAGCATGGATTGCGACGGATACCGGTGCTTACAATCACGTCAATCCTGGATTAACAGCCGTTGATTTGAATGATTTATCGATAATAAAACAAGTTACTCTTAGGATTGACAGATGGTTTACCGATGCTGAGCCAAAGAAATTCTTGGCAAAAATAAGATATCGTGCAAAAAAATGGAGATTGGCAGAAAATCGTAAAGAAGCCAGCGTCGCTGATAGTTTTGGCTTAAAATCACTCCTTAAACAACGCAAAAGTCATATTCATGCCGAGGATAAAGCGAGAGAAAATATTAACAAAATTGGTCGGCTAATCCCACATACTAGAGGCCATAAAAACGCCAAAAGCCGATTACCATTCACTTGGCGACGAATTGCAAAGCGGGCAAGGAATATGAAATACGTGAATAATTCTCACCTTGATCAGTGGCAACATAACGGCAAAATCATCCTATTAGGACCAGGCACCAACCCTAGTCGCAGTCGTCCTCACCTTCCTGGCCCCCAATCTTTCACTTTCTATCGAACTAAACAATCACCATCTACGACAATACTACAAAAGCATCTAACTACTGAATCATCCACCAGTAGAGCAAGATAACATAAAATAGCATTATGTGAAGTTAGCAATATGTCTAAACTATCCTCTATCATTTTGGCTAGTTTAGTAGCCTTCTCAATGTCATACCCATTTATCAATCAATATGATGTCTTTATCGAGTATGATTTAGATGATGCCAATGCCGTTTGGGATGCTTATGACTCCCATGTTTATGTCAAACGAACCACACCGGACGGGAATTCAATTCAACGAGGTATTGATTTGATAGAAAATAACTCAATTTTCATCATGCGATTTTGGGAACCATTTGTTTATGATGGAGAAATAAAATGGGATGAGGACCCATTTGACGATTGGACGTGGCAGTTTTATTTCCATAGCCTAAGAATGGTCAGTCATTTGATTAATGCTTATGAATTATCCAATAACATCACTTTTTTAGCTAAAGCACAGTGGTTTATCGAAAGTTGGATGGATGCCAACCCGCATCCAAATAATCAGATGTCAGAGCGAGCATGGGACGATCATAGTACAGCAAATCGTATTTCGACCATGATTTACTTCTGGGATCATTATCGTGATTCTGAGATCTTTGATGAAACATTTGCTAATGAACTTCTAAACATGTTAAGGAAACACGGAGAATATACTGCTAGCGGAGCCAACTATTTTTGGGGCCACAATCACGGAATCTATCAAGATCGTGCACTACTTCAACTAGCAGGTATATTTCCACATTTCAAAGATAGTGCTGATTGGGAACAGACTGCAAATAAACGTCTTGCTACTCATATTGAAGAAGGTGTAACTACATCTGGAGTTCACAAAGAACACAGCCCAGCATACCATTATTTGGTTATGAAATTATTTATTGACATAAATTTGTTCAATCAGCATTACGGAATTGAAAATCAAAAAATAACCGATCTAGTGTACAGCATGCAAGAATATCTAGTCCATGTCGCGAAACCAGATGGTACTGTACCTATGGTTGGAGATTCATTCGATGACAAGGTGATAGGAATGTCGAAAGATTTTGTCACCAACGAGCATCTGTTGTATGAAGTCACAAATGGCCAAGAAGGTGTTGAAATAGAACAGCATAGCATTGTTTATTATGATGCTGGAGTCGCTATTTTCAAAAATGATTGGGATAATCAAACCGAATTATATTTTGCTCTATTCAATGCCTTTCATTCCGATGTGCACAAACAAAGTGATGATCTCTCTTTTGTCTTAACCTATGGAAATACCGATTATTTTGTCGATACTGGAAAGTATAACTTTGTTGAAAAAGACCCTTACCGTGTTTTTATTCGTAGTGTGTTTTCACATAATACAATTTCAGTAGATAACCAAACCTATGATTTTAGGAATTTACTTTTTGTTGATAATCCACAAATTGAGAAGTACGAAATTAACGAGAATTACAGTTATGTTCGCGCTAGCCATACTATATTCTCAGGTGTAGAAATTACTAGAACTGCAATCGTCTTTAATGGTGGTGCGATGTACTTACATGATCAAATCAATTCTCAAACCTCACATTCATATTCGCAGATTTTCAATATCGGGCCCGATGTCAATTTTAATCAAACCAGCGATGGCGGTTTAGAACTTTCTAGTATGATTGATGATACTAGTCTAACATTGACACAGCTTTCAAATTTCGATGGATTTGAAACATTTTATGGCTCAGAGGCTCCAATTAGAGGATGGCAATCGACTACATTTAACGAGGTAAGTCCAATACATTCAGTACATTATTATGCCAATGGTGATTCGGTTTCATTCAATACTGTGATAAATATGGACTTGGAAATAACCTCTGTTGAGGTTTTAGACGATGAAAATTCTAATTTTTATACATTTGATTTTGAAAATCAGCAATCAATTAGCATAGAAATTTAGTCAAAAAAGCCATTTTTCCCTATTAATTACCGGAAAACGGTAATTAATTATTGTTTATCTCCGCTTACCATACCTTTATTACCTTGCATGTAATTAGCAACTTCATGGAGAAACAACCCAATAAAGCCAGAGGAAAGGCGCCTCCTAAGGAAACCTTTGAGAGGGCGGTAGCAAGAGTGAACAGTCAAATCGAAATTCGTAATGATATAATGCGTGCCTCTCTTGAGACAGCTCTGCGACTGCAAGAAGGCAGAGGAAGTTTCATGCTTTACGGATTTTGACCGGAAGTATTGATTTAAACTACCCATCCCATCGTTCATGGAGGGTTTAGCCTGGGAAGCAATATTTGCCGCAGGTACTTTCTTTTTTCTTGGAGCAATATCACCTGGTCCAAGTGTAATGGTAGTAATTAGGAACACCATCGTAGGTGGGCGCTCACAAGGAGTTGCTTGCGCAATTGGCCACGGAATTGGATTCGGAATCTATGCTGGCAGTGCAGTTTTTGGCCTAATTGTGCTGTTAGAGAATGCTCCCGATGCATTCTTAATTCTACAATTAATCGGAGTAGGATTACTGATTTGGTATGGCTATTTAATGTGGAATGATGATGTCAATCTAGATGAAAAACCCATCAGTGCAGATAGCAAGTTTAGACGACAGGGATTCATTGAAGGATTTTCTATTGCTTTTTTTAATCCTAAAATTGCGCTATTTTTGGTTGCGATTCTTGCCCAAGTCTTAGAACCAGGCATGGGCATGGGTACTAAGTTAGTCATTGGACTATTAGGCATGACTATCGACATGGGGTGGTATCTTATCGTCGCAATAGCTTTGACCGGAACTGGTGCAGTTGAGTGGTTAAGATCAAGAGGACAAGTGATCTATCGAATTACTGCAATAGCATTATGGCTTTTTGCCACGTCGGTTCTATACTCAATGATGTGATTATTTCTGACATCTAGGACACCAAAAAGTTGAGCGGTTTGACTGAACTATTCGATCCACTGTACCCCCACAACTTGCCTTCAAGCAAGGTTCATCCTCGCGACCATAAATGGTGAAATGATGAGAAAAATAACCAAGATTACCGTCAACATCAGCAAAATCATTCAAGGTTGAGCCCCCAGCAGCAATCGCTTTGTTGAGTACAATCTTAACTTCGTTGACTAGCCTTTGCAGGGCTTTAGTCGGCTTTCCTGCTTTTGTAACTAATTTTTCTGCTGGTTTTGTTGGCGAGATTCCAGCCTTGTGCAAGGCTTCACAGGCGTAGATATTACCTACACCAACAACAAATCTTTGATCAAGTAATGTCGTCTTGATTGGCGACCGTTTGCCTCGACATCTATCCGCCGCAATTTGCGCATTCCAATCATCGAATGGCTCAGGACCTAACACCTCAAGTAGCGGCTGAATCTTCTCTTCGGCTCGATGAAATAATTTGACAATTCCGAAACGACGTGGATCAGTATAAACAGAGATCGAGCCATCGGTAAATCGAATTTCCATATGGTCATGACGACCTTCAAAACCTGTTTTATCACCAAATACTGATTTCTCTTCTGGCCCGGTCAAATCATAAAGATTTACTTTTTCGGTATCGAAAATTGTATATTTACCAGACATACCTAGGTGTGAGAGAAATACTAAATCCTCACTTGTATCGATAAGTAAATATTTTGCCCGCCGCCTAATTCCTGTCACAGTAACCCCTTGCAGTTGTTTGGCAAAATTAACAGGGAAGGGATAACGCAAATTTTCTCGCCGTAAAATCACTTTCGAGATGGTTTTACCAATCCAAGCTTTTGCCAGCCCAGACTTAACGGTTTCAACCTCTGGCAACTCGGGCATGAACTACTCAACTCGACGAGTCACAAAAAGAACATGGTTGTCTTCATAACCAGTTAATTTGATACTTTCCTCAACGACAAAGCCACTGTCAATCAATTGCTGTTCAACTTTAGCAAACAGAATCTCTTCACCTTCGCCTGTCCATCTCTCACTTGCTGCTTTCAAAGATAATAAGCCATGCCCGTCAATATTGAGAAATCTTTTACAAGCATTAATGAAAATCTCAACTTGACCAGATTGAGCGACATCTTGGAATAACCAATCGACTTTGCGAGGCAGTAAAACCCCCCAAGCTGAATGCTTACGCGCATCTCCAAGTACAGGCACAAGGCCTGGGCGAGATTTAGCTAAGTGAGTTAAGTCTCGTAAACAACGTGGCGCTAAATCAACCGCAATAAGGCGCCCTGCAAGATCATTATCCATGCCACATAAATGGTCATGCAAGTGACTTATTGAAGTACCATGCCCGGCTCCAAGATACAATATGGTTGTACCTTCTTTGGGCAAAAGTAAGGATTTATCTCGCTTAGTACGCATTATTGCGGCACCTAACTTGGAGCGATTTGGATCCCATCGACGATATTCAGTACCTCCAAACTTTCGTAATGTCTCACCATATACGGCAGCCCCAGAAACTGCATTTTCACTCCACAAAGCACGACCTTCAAGTCGGACCGACCAAGACAACATCTCGAATCGATTGCCTCTATTTTTACCCAAACTCACACCTACCTTTTATTACGATTGGGTTTTGGATGTGCGGCTTTTATTTCTTCGATTTTTTGGTCGATGACATCAATCATCTCTTGAGTCCAAGGCTCGCCTTCAAATGCATCTACTTTAGCAGCAATGCTAGCTTTTGCAGCAATAGTTCTAGCAATTTTTCCTCTAACCCAACGAGGTGAGCGAGAGATCCATGGATGCATGAATATATGTCCATGTTTTGGTGGTGCAGCACCAGTTTTCAAATGATGGAAGAATGCTTTCTCTGCACCTAATACTTGAACAGTACCCGCTGGTAATCTAGCCAATCGCATCCTACCATGTGCCTCCACGCACAATCGAGCAGCAAGAAGCGGTCCTAGCATGATTGATAATGAAGGCAGATGATTTTGCGCTAATTCGCGTATGGCATTTTCTAATCGATCTAGTTTTCCTTTAAACGTAGCGGTTGATTCACCCCATTCTCGCAGTGATTTCCACTCAGATTTCGAAGGCCCATCTTCTGGCATTGAAACTTCTAGTTTATTCGCTAACATTTCTAAGGAATCGGAATTTTCAACCTGTTTTGGTAGACTAGAACGGTCCTTACCAAACCTAACCTCTGGCAGGAAAAGACCTATCCATTCGACTAATCTAGCATCCATTGTAAGATATGTCGAGCGCATTTCATCACTTGCTCTAAGAAGGTGTTCTAATCTCCTATCCGGGTCTCCTGCAGCTTTTGCCACACCTTGGCGAGCCATTTCAGTGGCAGCCTTATCTACCGCAGTTAGTGCCTCATTTGAAGGTAAAGGCCATTCTGCATTTGGTAATTGTAAATCGCCATGGATTGTCGGTTTAGCCTCAGGAAATCGTTCCAGCAACACTTTTGCTTCCGGCGTCAGACTGTTATTAGCAACACATTGAAGACGTTCAATTACCGCTCTTTGGTCATAAAATCCATCCCATGTTGCCTGGTCATGAATAGTGCCTTCCTCATCAGCAACCGCTGCTGCCTGCCAATCATACCATAGCCACATATTTTATCGGAATATGGTTTAGGTTTTCACAATTGCCTAAAATATTAGAAATATATGTAAATCGTTAGTTATTTAAAAAAGGAAAATAGCTAGCTAATTACGAGTAATTTGCATACATTAATGTATTTGATTGATTAGGATTGCCTATGTTTTGTCCCAAATGTGGAACACTATCTTTCCCAAGTCCCAGTGGCGACATTAGTTGTACAAATTACAAATGTGGCTATACAGGACCTGCAAAATTAGTCATTAAAGGCGCTGATGGAGAGGATGTTGACCTCTCAAATATTAAATCTGAAACCAAGGCTAAAAAACGTGAATATGAAGTTATCAAAGATTCAGATAAAATGCAAGGAATACTTACAACCAACACATATATGTGTCCAAAATGTGACTGTATCGAAGTATATGCATACTTAGAACAGACTCGATCTTCTGATGAACCTGAAACAAGAATGCTTACCTGCAAAGACTGCGGTAATGGCTGGCGAGAATATTAATCAAATATCGCCTTCAATTCTTGGTGCAAGGAAGTATTGAACTTCAACAGCACCATCATAGAATGCAAAATTAAGTGACAATGGGTAGTTTTCGCCAAAGCCAATTTGTAAAGTTTGTAATCCTGAAACTACCTTATTCAAAGGAGATAAATAGCCTAAGGAATACTGGCTAGATGCCGGTTTATCACATTCAAGGAGTTGAAGGTTATCCTTGTGGAATGAAACTTCGACATCATTATTTGGCCCTGCTGCGCTTACCTTAAACTCATTATCGTTAATGGTTAAAGTCATCATATCACCACCCAAACTTACTGCTTTTAGAATTCTAATGAAATCTGAACCGGTTAGATGAACCTTGCATTTAGGATCTAATGGCGGCAATGAAGGGACGGTAATTGCTGATGGATCTATGGTTCTGATATTGCTCTTAACATTCCCCAGCGTAGCGGTTAGCATACCTGTGCCGGTATCAGTCATCAAACTAATGTTCTCTCCATCAGCACCTAAGGAAATCATTTTACTCAAGAAATCTAACTCAAAAGCAACCTCGGTTTCATCAAGTTCCCAAGTATCAAATGCTGCTGAATCTATGTCCATCTGAATCATAGCAACATGAGAATGATCTACAACTCTAATATGTAATTTATTCTCTTTAAAATCAAACTTTGCATCTTCTACAACTGCTTTTAATGTGTCCAAAATTTTGCTCATCAGATCTAACTGGGCTGTGACGTTCAACATGAGATAGCACCCCTCTCTAAATTCTATGCAATTTCGACGGCTTATGAACTTAACATTGCAGAATCACAAAAAATGACCTTCCTATTGCTTTTGTAAATAATGAATCACAACAAAACGCCAAAAAAACAATTTAGACTTGTTAAAAGACTATTAATCTTCAACATAAGTACAAATTATGGACTATCTTAAAGGATTGAACGTAATAATATTGAGCCTGCTGTTGATTTTAACCGGTTGTTTCGGTTTACTAAGCGATGATGAAGAGGATTCTGCTGAAGCACAAGTACCGGTTGAGAATGAAACTGGTGATTCTGGAAGTACTACTACTACCACCACTACCACAATAACCGCCCAAGATATTGCTGATGCAATGATTCTTGCCAGCAATTCACCACCCGAATTATCTGTCAAGAAATTCAACTATGCTCACGAAGATTACCAGCAAGCCGGTATTTTAGCGAGCAATTGGGAAGATTCGGGGTATTTTGTATGCACTGAACAATCTGATTTTGATGAAGATCCTATTGGCAACACACTTGAAGAGCAACAAAACACATTGGCAGATGAGTTGGAAGAAGGCGCATCTTTGCATCTAGCAAACTTAATTGAAGTTGGAGATTGTATTATTTATTTTGACTTTTTATCTGTAGACCCTGATGGAGATTCAGTGACAAAAGGTATTGATACTAATTTTGATGGCATAATTGACATTCCAATTGTACCAAACCACGGATTAACTATGGTAGCCATAGACAATTCAACTGATAGGCAAATCTGGAATGGTATGGCAAGTTCAACTTGCGAACAAATAGATTTAGCATTTATTGCAGTTGATGAGCATGGTGCATCTACTGTTGAATTTATGCATTTCTTAGGCACCCAATCCTGTGAAGACGATGATAATGACGATGGACCAAATTTGATGCTATATACATTTAGTGGAGCTGACGCCAATGAAGACGGCGCTGTCTATGTTACAATGGACCAAGGCAGTCCGTTGCATATGGAACATATTACAATAACAGCTTCTGTTGACGGCGCTGCATCAAAGACCATGGTTGCATGCTCTGACACAGTAACTACAGACTGTTATGAACGCCCTAACCCAGCCGATCCAAATTATTGGAACGTTGGTGAAGTAGTAATAGTTAAAACTCAAGATTGTGCAGGCTTCTGTGAAGTTGAAATTTCAATATTAAACAGCGCTGAGGCCGTTACTTTAGACGTAGTTTTGATACAGCAAGAACCAAATATACCTTGAGTTCTTAACTGAGAATTCTTTGGACTTACTATGGGCGCAAGCATTGAGCCTTTGCTAAAAGATAACGGCGAGCCGTACAAGGCCGCAGTACTTATTCCGACCATAAATAACGCCGAAGAATTAGCAGTTGTTCTAGAACGATTATCCAAACAAACTTACTCGCATTTTGAAATTGTCATTGCTGATTCTAAATCCAAAGACCACACCAAGGAAGTTTGTCAGAAATATGGCGCCACATGGCTTGATGATTCCTCGAACAATCGTGCTGATGCCTGTAATTTCGCACTACAACAAATGGATCATGACTTGGTATTGTTTACTGATGATGACACAATTCCACCACTTGACTGGGTTGAAAAATTGATTCGCTGGTTCAAAGACCCTGAAGTTGGCGCGGTTGGAGGACCTAACTTTGCACCTGATTCAGATTCGTTTGGAGCTAAGTGCGCAGATGTTGCATTTTGTACTAAATTTATGACTGCAGGAACTAGATACGGTGCTCAACCAAAAGGTGAATTAGTCCCAATAAGTCATAATCCTGGTGTCAATTGTGCTCATAGAATGGCCAATCTTAGGGAAGTTGGTTTCTTCGAAGAAGGTTGCATTGGTGCCGAAGATGTAGTTCTGGACGCCAAGATTCAACGCAAAGGTCACAAATTATTTATTGACCCATCAAATGTTATGCCTCATAAAAGAAGAGTTCCATTCAAACCATACATGAAACAAATGCGTAACTATGGTTATACTCGCATGGTTGCAAACAAAAGATGGCCAGAAATTTCTCGCTGGTCTCATACTGCAATAGGCTTCTTCCCTCCACTAGTCATTTTCTCAATAATTGCGGTAATTTATGGAATGTTATCTGGTGGTGCTGCTGATGAATATTGGCTAACTCTATCTGGAGAGTGGACAATACCCCGTGTCGCATTTCATGGCATAGGTGGTCTAATGCTGTTTTACATCGCATTGTGTTGGCTTGGCGCAGCAATTGGAACTTCACCACATCGAAATATTGCTACTGTTTTCTTGGCCCCTCTGTTCGTATTCCTTGCCCAGTGGGCTTATGGCCAAGGCGTTATCAAAGCCTGGCGCGAAATCAGTAAAACCGGCGGTAAAGCCGGTGTTGGACATCAAATCGATGACCGAACCCGCACGGTTTGATAACCGTGAAAAAACGGCATTTACAGTCTTTTTCAGCCGTAATACATTTGATTGATGGTTCACTGCGATAGCCCATGAGTGGGCTATCATTTTTTGAAAGATTGTCTGCTTTAGATAAGCCAGATGAGGTAAATGATACTCATCAGATTTGGATGATCGTTAGAACTTTTTTGGGCATATTAAGAGTACTAATCTTTGTCTCAATCATCATAATTGCAGAGATGTTAGAAGAGATAATAATCTCAGGACTTAGCTTAGCAGTGTGGTCTCTGATCTTCGGCATACCATTATTTATGCTAATTTCAACAATGATAATACTAGGAAATAAGCAATTTCTGTCAAAGAAACAAGAAACTGCAATTCTAAGACCGATTGTCAAACGGGTTTGATTACAATCCTGCCATGTCGCCTGTTTGAATAGTCCACTGACTGGCATATACTCCATCTGCGGCAACAAGTTCATCATGTTGGCCTCTTTCAACAACCGCTCCATCAACCATGGAAAGTATCTCATCGGCATTTCTGATTGTACTAAGGCGATGTGCTACCGCAATAGTTGCCCTATTGCTTCCACTAGCGATGAGGTTTTGCTGAATCCTTCTTTCTGTTTCTGCATCTAATGCACTTGATGCTTCATCAAGAATCAATAGTGACGGCTGTTTGAGAAGTGCCCTGGCGAGGGAGACTCTAGCACGCTGGCCGCCGCTGAGTTTTGCACCACGGTCACCAACCATTGTGTCTAAACCATCATCTAATTCTTTAATGAAATCCCAAGCTCCAGCAAGCTGTAATGCTTGTTTCAATTCTTCATCATCTGCATGTTGATTATAGATCACATTTGCCTTAATACTACCATAGAATAAGAATGGTTCTTGACTGACAAAGCCGATTTTATCACGTACCGATGCAAGAGTAAAGTCTTCAATTGAGCGTCCATTGATTAGCACACCTCCACTATCGGTTGAATAATAACGCATCAGCAATTTCAAAATGGTAGTTTTACCAGCACCGGTATGACCCATTATCCCTAGAAAATCGCCACCAGTTGCCTTGAATGAAATTCCGCTTAGGACTGGCGTTGTAGTATTTGGATAAGTAAAATAGACATTGTCAAATTCTACAGAGGTTATTTCTTCATCCAAATCAATGGCATCCTCTTTGTCAAATATTTTAGGTTCTAAATCCACTAAGGTAAATACTCTTCTTGCGGCAGCCTCACCACGTTGAAGTTGATTGATTAGAATTCCAAATATGAATAGTGGCATCGTCATTCTGGTGCTAATTAGCAAAAAAGTAACTAATTGTCCTGTTGAAATCTCCCCATTACCTGCAAGACTGCCTCCCACAGAGACTAATAAGCCAAACGCAATACCTGCAATAGCATAAATCATTGGCACGAATTTATTTCTGTCTTGGCTGGCACCAATTGCTTGATCTCTGTAAGTGCCTGATTCGCGGCTGACTCTATCAGACTCCCAATCTTGCGCATTGTATGCTTGAACTACGGAAATGCCAGAAATAAGATTCTCTAAAACCGCAGTTATATCACCAGTTGATTCCCGTTGTTTACGATATTTTCGTTGTACCCTGGTAGAGAACCAATAGACCAGTGGCACAATCAAAATCAATGGCCCAAATAATACTGCTGCTAATTTCCATGACATGAAAACCAATATGACAAAGGCAGTCATAAAAGTCACAATAATTCGTATTATCGAGGTAGAGGAATCTGCAACTACATCTTCTAACTGATTGACATCACTAGATAGTACTGACATTATTTGGCCTGTTTGACGCATGTCATAGTAAGATGCCTCCATTGCGATCAATGACCGAGTAGCATCCATTCGTAAATCATGCTGAATCTTATAGCCCAATGTTTGCCACGAATATTCAGACATACCCTGGAATATTGCAAGGAAAAAGAATCCTAGAAATATCAAAACACCATATCCAACCTCAATAGAACCTGGTAAAATTTCGACAAAATCCTGCAAAAATTTTGGACCACTCATTTTCTCGTTAGTAAAATAATCAATAGAATAGCCGATTGCGACAAATGGCATCAAATCGAATACCCTCGCCATTGCATTGGTAAAAATTCCAGCAAAAACTCGTCCAGGATATCGTTTAGCATATGGCATAACTCGCCAAATTTGTCTACCAATTACCTGTGACTTCTCATTATCACTAGATGGCGCCATGAGGTCTGCTTGTTCTGAACCTTGTTCATGTTGTGCCATAGTCATGCCTTATCAATCGAGTTTTTGAAGTCTCGTAGATGTTCACGTTCAAAAATAGCAAATGATTCATCAAGGGCCTGTGCTTGTATGCACACATGGGACGAAGTTCGAACAATGTTGCGATTTTGATTTGTGCATTTTTTATCATGCAAATTCTAGCACCTCTGAGTTATGCTAAAGAAGTTGAACTACCTAAGATTGAAGTCAATGATAGTGAGGAATTAACAGCGCTTGAAGAAATCACCATGTATCCAAGTAACGAATTAAAAAACGGTTGGTTTTCAACGGATGTTTCGGCTGGAGAAATTACCCTCATTTACCGTGATGCATCAATTATTCCACTTGAAAATTGGCAATCATGGACTAGCGTAGATTCGTTAAATGGAAGGTACATTATCACTCATCAATTCCCGATTCCAACAGAATGGAAATATCAGTTAAGTGATGCTGGAATCGATTGTAATTCCTTTATGCCACCTAATGGATTTAGTTGCCAATTTAATTCTGTATCTATTGAGAAATTAGCAGAACTACAAGTTGAAGGGGTCCTTGAACTTGACCCTGTTGATAAGATTCGACATGGTTTGGCACAATCAATAGCTGAAAAAGGCAAAGTAAACTTAGACATTATCCTATCAGGTCACCGGTTACCTGAAAAAATTCTTGAACAAGAAAACATCCTACTATTCTCTCACAGTGGCAGATTTGCATCTGTCTACACCGACATTAAAGGAGTCAAATGGCTAGCTTCACAAGGCGAAGTTGAATGGCTAGAAGAAATGCCGGTTTCTTTCCTTGTCAATTCAGTTTCCAACACGATAATTAACTCAGATGATGTTCAAGACAATCTAAAGATGTCAGGATTAGATGGAACCTGGACTGGTCTGGATGGCAGTGGTATAATTGTAACAGTCGCTGACTCAGGACTTGATAGTGGAGTTAATGATGGAACAATGCATCCGGATTTCAGCGATCATATTCATGACATTCATTCATGGCCACAACCTCCGTGGCGATGCGTATGGAACTCAGCTGTTGACCCGGGCCCTTGTGATGATGGTGCAATCGATGACAATGGACATGGCACACACGTTGCTGGATCGGTGTTGGGAGATGGGACTGTCAGCACGGGATCTATTGTTGGAATAGCACAAGAAGCCTTGCTTCACTTCCATGCATTTGAACAATCCAATACGCTAGGTGGCCAACCTCTAGACTTAAACGACTTTTTCGACTCTGCCGTAGAAAATGGTAGCCGAATACATACAAATTCTTGGGGAAGTTGCGATAATCGGCCGGGAGGAAGAGGAACTCCTTGTGATACATACAACTTATACTCATCCAATTCAATGGAGATTGATATTGGAGCACGCACACATGAAGAATTGATAATTATGTTCGCCAATGGCAATGATGGAGATGTATATGGTGCAGTAACTGAAGATACCTTGTTGTATGAAGCAACCGCAAAAAATTCAATTTCAATTGGTGCATCAGAGAACTATCGTCCAGCATATGGCTCTGATTCCGACAACCTCAGCGGCATGGCTGACTTTTCTGGACGAGGTCCAACTGAAGATGGTAGAATAAAACCTGACTTTGTCGCACCAGGCACACAGATCTTATCGACAAAATCTCGCTCTGCTGGTGCATGTGGATGGGGCGCCTATGATGCAGATTATTGTTACATGGGCGGCACTAGTATGGCCACTCCAATTGCTGCCGGCGCAACAGCACTTTTACTGGAACATCTAATAGAAAATGAAGGTATAACAAATCCAACTTCATCATTGGTCAAGGCAATATTTGGCGCTTCAAGTCATGATATGATGGGGCAATATTCAAGTCCAACTATTGGTGCTGGAAAAGCAATCCCCAATGTCCATGAAGGTAATGGTTTATTGAATATGTATAGTGCTGTTCAAAGCAGTTTTTTCCAAGGTGAATCAGTCACTACCGGAGATGATAGTGGGTGGAGTTTTACTCTACCATCTAACCCGCACGATTTACAAATTGGTTTAGCATATATTGACCCAGAAGGCACACCTGGAGTTACTCCATATCTAGTTAATGACCTAGATTTAGCAGTAAAAAGTCCGGCAGGTGTATGGACAAATCTAACTGATGATTTGAACAATTTGAGAGTTATGAATTTCTCATCCCCTGATGCTGGAACATGGGAAGTTCACATCATAGGAACAACTGTCGCCGTTGGCCCACAATTTTTCTCTTTGGCAATAAATCATAATGTGCCTTTGGTCAATTTGACCGAAGATGCTGATCTCGATGGCGTTGAAGACAGTATGGACGATTGTCCAATTATATATGGCACATCAATTGCTGACAGAACTGGTTGCCTTGATTCTGATGGCGACGGTTATTCGGACCCTGATGGAGTTTGGACAACTGCAAATGGAGCCGATGCTTTCATTGCTGAACCATCCCAATGGGCCGATCAAGATAGCGATACATTTGGCGATAATCCTGCAGGATTCCAAGCAGATGATTGTCCAATAGCCCCCGGTTCATCACACATTGACAGATTTGGTTGCGCTGATGCTGATAGTGATGGATTCAGCGACCCTGATGGCGGATGGCTAGTAGGCAATGGCGCTGATTCTTGTCCTTCAGTAATCGGTAATTCAACTGTAGACCGCTCAGGTTGTCCCGATGAAGATGGTGATGGATATAGTACACCAGACCCCTCCGGTAATGATGGTCCTGTTTGGACTGTTGGCGATGGCGCAGACGAATTTGTCGGCGATAAGACGCAATGGGTAGACGATGATGCTGATGGTGTGGGAGATAATCCTCCTCCTGGTGCGCCAGATGGTGATTCATGCCCTGGGGTGCAAGGTTTCTCTACTGAAGACAGAAACGGATGTCCCGACTCAGATGGTGACGGATACTCAGACCCAGACATGGGTTGGACAATTGGCGATGGTGCAGATGCATTTGCTGGAGAATCAACACAATGGAATGATACTGATGGTGATGGCTATGGCGACAATACTGCTGGAGTAAATGGCGATGATTGTCCACTAGTTCATGGAACATCCACACAGCTTGGCACCTTGGGTTGTCTTGATTCAGATGGCGATGGTTATGCTGATTCAGATGATGAATTTGACAGTAATCCAAATCAGTGGGAAGATGCTGATAATGATGGCTATGGTGATGAGCCGGGCCATCCAGATTCAGATTTATGTTTGGGAGTGCAAGGATTTTCCTCACAAGATAGAAATGGTTGTCCAGATACTGATGGCGATGGATATTCTGATCCTGATGGTGTTTGGACAACTGCTCATGGTGCAGATGTATGGTCAAATGACGCAACTCAATGGGTTGATGCTGATGGCGATGGATTTGGTGACAATCCTTTAGGCACAGATGGTGATGATTGTCTTGGTATTGATGGAAATTCAACTAATGATCGCCAAGGATGCACTGATACCGATGGAGATGGTTATTCTGACCCGGATTTAGGATGGACTGTCGATGATGGAGCAGATGCATTTCCAAGTGACGACTCGGTTTGGGCTGATGCTGATGGTGATGGGGTTGAAGATGTTGCTGCTGATAGTTGCCCTGGAGTGTTTGGCAGTTCCACTGAAGATCGAGAAGGCTGCCCTGATACTGACGGAGACGGCTATTCAGATAGCGACTCTACATGGACAATAAATGATGGAGCTGATGTATTTCCAGATGATGCAACTCAATGGAATGACTCCGATTCGGATGGTTATGGAGATGAGCCTACTGGGCCTTTAGCAGATGATTGTCCAAACCAGTGGGGTGATTCGTGGCAAAATAAGCAAGGTTGCTTAGATACCGACCAAGATGGATGGGCTGATGAGGAGGATGCACAATCAAATGAACCTACTCAATGGTCAGATGTAGATGGCGACGGGTATGGAGACAATCTTGCCGGAGTTCTGCCAGATGCATGTCCGGGAGAGTCTGGAAACTCGACTAATGGAAATCGTTTAGGTTGTCCTGATGATGATGGCGACGGATGGGATAATGTGATTGATGAATTACCAAGCTCTAAAACTCAGTGGTTAGATCAAGATGGCGATACATATGGTGATAATGCTTTAGGAGAACAACCTGATTCTTGTCCAGGAGTGTGGGGTAATTCTACCATAGATAGATTCGGTTGTCTTGATGATGATGGAGATGGAATTTCAAATGAAAATGATGCTTTCCCAGATGACCCAACTCGAAGTCAGGATACTGATGAGGATGGATTTGATGATTTAGAAGATGACTGTATATCGAGTGCTGGAAATTCAACTCAAGATAGAACCGGATGTCCTGATACTGACGGCGATGGTTATTCAGATGTCACCCCCGCAAGCGAAGGCGTCACTGGATGGAATATCAGTGATGGAGCAGATGCATTCCCAATTGAGCCAAGCCAATGGAATGACAGTGACGGCGATGGCTTTGGTGATAATTCAAGTGGTTTTGAAGCTGATGATTGCCCATTAGTGGAAGGTTACTCAAATATCGATTTATTTGGTTGTCCTGATGGCGATAATGATGGGACATCACAAGGAGATGACGCATTCCCGAATGATCCAACACAATGGCAAAATCAAGATGGTGACCAATTTGGTGATAATCCAAATGGCACAAATCCAGATGCTTGCCCTCTAGTTGTGGGGACTTCAACAATTGACAGATATGGCTGCCCGGATGAAGATTCTGACGGTGCTAGCGATGATAATGATCTATGGCTGGGTGATAATACTCAATGGTTTGACAGCGATAATGATAGTTATGGCGATAATCCAAATGGCACTATGGGAGATGCTTGCCCTGAAATATTTGGCACTGCAAGTAAAGGAACTAAAACCGGTTGTATTGATTCGGATAATGATGGTTGGGCTGATATAGAAGATGATTTTCCAACCGAGCCATCACAATGGCTAGATTCCGATGATGATGGATGGGGAGACAACCAAACTGCTGGAGCATACAAATTAGATCATTGGCCATCAGATTCAACAAGAAATTCTGGAGAAGCAGATCTTAGTTGTAGTCAATCCATAATTGAGTTAGATTTAGCTGGTGGTGATTGGTTTTCTTTTACTTGCACAATTTCCACAGAAATGGTCAATGCTGGAGTTAGAATTGAATGGCAAGCTATGAATGGAATCAGTGCTGATACAACTACTCAAGTGCTTATCTTCACTCCAGCAACAGGTAGTACCCAAACGGTAGTCTTCTCAGGTCAAGCATTGAATGCCGGCAATTTCCAATTAGTGTTACTGGCTAAAGAACCAGGTTCTCAAGTTGCAATGGATACAATAACGATTAATTTAGAAGCCCAAGATTCAAGGCTGGAAACTGCTACTATAGATGATCAAACTGATGCCATCAATAAATTGTTGAAAGAACCTCTTTTCCAAGCAGCTTTGGGTGGATTGCTACTATTCGGTTTAATGGGGTTATTGATTATTAGAGGAAAGTCTAATGAGATAAAACGTAATAAAGATAGACGAAAGCATGCTGAAAGTGTCATCAGAAATAGAATGGCAGAGAAAAATAAACCTGCTGAAAGCTTAAGATTAGAATTTGGACTTAACAGAGAAATACCACCTCCGCCACCAGGTTTTGAATAATCATTAACCGATTGACTCAAAGAGTTAATGCTTCTCGGTAATATTACGCGGATATGGTGAAGTGGTTATCATCTGAGGTTTCCAACCTTATGTCGTGGGTTCGACTCCCGCTATCCGCACCATCTAATGTCTAAAATTAGACAGCTTGTTTGACAAATAATATGAGTCTAGCCGATAAGCGGTCTTCATGCGGAGTAACACCTCTTTGAAGGTAACATTCCTTGTTTTATTAATGCTTAACGCAAGTTTGACAGGATGTTTCGGTGAAGATAATGACTCTAATGAAAATATTTTAATGCCATTAATGATAAATTCTGAATCTGTAGAAGTTTCTCTATTGCATACAGGAGAGTGGAATGAATTCACGCTTTCAGGCCAGGGTAAAGCCATCTCTGTTCCCAACGAAGTCATGTTATTTGTCAATGGAAGCGTAATACCCAATGGCTATGCTGTTGTACAAGGAGAGAAAATGAATGGTAGATTACTACCGACACCATACGTTGAAATGGTTAGAATCACTATTGTTGATACTGATGGCAAAGGTACATCCTATGAGGTAAACACATTTAACGGCACACCAATAATCAGCGGCTCAGAATGGTATGAAAAGATGGATTTTATTACCAGCGTATGCAGTGATTCAAGTGAATGTGGAGGCTATATCAATCGCTGGATGGGGTCGCCAAACCCTGCCTTTGAAAGAGCAGCTTCATTCTTCCATGGACACTTTGCAGGCTTAGGATATGAAACCAATATTATGCGAGTAACAGACACTCTCAGTCTTACTGAGCCTGAAAGTTTGAACATAATTGCATGGAAACGTGGCTATGATGACTCTTGCGTTCAAGGAATTGGCGCTCACATGGATGTTGCATTACCGGGAGGCCCACCAAGCGGAGGAACATATGAAGGAGCCTATGACAATACTGCTGGAACTGTTGCAATTATGCTTTATGCTAAGGCATTTGTTGATATAGAAGTTAGATGTGACACATTCTTAGCATTGTGGTCAAGTGAAGAAGAGGGTCTAAGAGGATCTAATGCATTTGCAAACAATGATTGTGATTATTGTCTTCCTCAAGATAAAGAATTACGCTTTTACATCAATATGGACATGATGGGCATATCATATCCCGCAAAAAATTCTGATGGTGTTTATTTCCCATACCATGCTTGGTCTGGACCAGATATCGACCCTGAGGAGCAAGATGTTGCCATTACTACAATACTGGATCATGTGCACAGAGACGTCCTAAAAGCGCCTATGGATCTACGAATCGATGGATCTTATGGGGCAGGTTGTGAACAACATTGGGATGACCATCACGATTTGGTCATGGATGTACATGAGGATACATTTGGCCGTTCTGACCATGTAACTTTTCGTAATCTTGGCGCTCAGACAATTTTCCATTTAGGAGCCTATGACGAGGATTACAGTGCTTATCACTCTCCCTTTGACACCTTGGATAATATGGTTAATGAAGTAGGAGGTCAAGAGGAATTGGAAAAGAGTATTCAGTATGTGATGTGGGCTGCTATGATTGAATTCCTGCTTGCTGATCAAACCCCTGAGGTTGTCAATGTCAATACTTGAGAGTGTACAACCTTTTTTTTACTCTAACAATGAAGGTGACACGTGAGCAATATGGCAGATGTTGAAGATAGCCTATTGTCTAGGATTAAACAATCAAAATATTTGCCTACATGGATTTTTTCTTTGGCACTGATTGTCGCCTTATCTGAAACTATTTTCCTATTGATTCTCGGTAATAGTCTAGAAAACTCTGTTTGGCCTTTAGCGATTAGAACCTTAGAGTGGACAATGGTTTTACGTGACAATATAGAGATTGTCACTGTTATTTCAAGTATTATTCTAAGTCTTGGTCTATGGCTAATGATGCGTCGTCAGAATGAGAAACCCATATCAATTTGGGTCAACTATCTAGCCATCTTCATCTCTGGTTTTGTTATAGGAAACTACATTATTTTTGTCATCATGGATTTAAGGTATCTAAGAGGTGCATTTTTATTATTACCAACCATATATGGCTTCTTATTATTCAGTTCTTCAATAATTGTTAGAGGTATGCCGCAACTACCTAAAAGGCGCTTGTCAAAAGTGGAAAATGCTTACACAATTTCTCATTTAATTGCGGTGTTTTTTGCTGCTTGGTTAATGATGCCCGGCATTCCTGCTTTAGTTGGAATGGCGCCATCTCCGCCACCTAAACCGGTTTTTGGTTATGGAGCAGATCCAGGACCGTTTGCTGAGGTCTTGGAAATATATCCTTATGAATTGCCAGAAAATGTTACTGCAATACAAGGTAACACAGAAGAAGATATTACTTTCTCAATATATCTATCACTTCCAGTTTTGCCTGAAGACCCAGGAATTGAAGGTGTGCCATTAGGAATAATTTTCCATGCCTTCAACAATCCATCTAGAGATTCTTATACTGATTGGATTGAACGATTAGTCAGTAAAGGAATGGTTGTCGCCTATATTCAGTATCCAACCGATGTAAGACCGGATGGTGGGGATGATTTTGATCCGGAAGATATCGATGGTATGTCTGATTGGCCCCATCATGTACCTAGGATGCATTCGATTTATTCAGCATTGAAAAAATTAAAACTGATCATTGATGATGAAAATAGAAGTTCTGAAATTGATAACGTTCTTGGCGAACTTAGTATCATGCCTGAGCACCTTTACATTGGAGGACATAGTCTTGGTGGTGGTTATTCATTGCATGCTCTTGAAATGGTACAAGAATTCGGCTGGGGCAATGAAACTACTATGGTTGATACTGAGATGGCATCATCTAGGCCAGCTCAAAATTTATGGCAACCAGATTTTAGTAATCTTCCGGAACATACCATAGTTCATCTTGCTGTCGGAGAAGATGATATGACAGTAGGTCAGTGTGATAGCGTATATCATCAACAATTATTTGATGGAATTGACCAAAATAATTCACTATTGGTCTATATCCCTAGTGATAAATACGGATTTCCAAGATTGGTTGCTACTCATTATATTCCGGCCAATGAAGCACACGACAGCCTCGCTGATTGGTCTTTTTATCGAAGAGTTGATGCCCAAGCAGATTGGGTTGTTGCTAGAAGTAGAGGCGATTTTAACACAGAACTGTTTGCCTATAATCACCTCACTGACATATCTCTTCTAACTAATATGGGTGAATGGTCAGATGGAACACCTGTTTTGCCATTACAAGTATACAATAATGCTTTACAGGAGAGTAAATTCAGTTATTGTTAGAGGTGTTTATTTGACTGATGAATCTGAGCGAAAATCTTTGATTAAACTAATCTCTGGTTCTGCAATAATTGCCTCGATGTGTTGCTTACCAAGCGTTGTTTTAGTGCTATTTGGACTTGCCAGTGTTGGCTCGGCTGCAGCATTATCAGACACACTGTATTGGGGCGAAGATGGATATGCATGGTTTAGACCATTGATGCTACTATTGTCGCTCAGTTTCGTAGTCATCGGTTTGATTATACATTTTAGAAGTAAAGGAATTTGCACAATTGACCAAGCAAAAAGGCAACGCAGAAAGATAATCAATACATCACTACTAGTCTTGATAATCAGTTATTTAAGTTACTTAATACTGAATTATGTGATATTAACAGAGATCGGAATCCTACTTGACTTACCTTGGGAAGAAAGTCGTGAAAGCTATATGTTTTGGAAATAGTCAATTACCACTTCGAGTAGTTTTACACCCTATTGTCCAATCACCTGTCAAATCCATTGCCTGTTTAGTCAAGTCTAACAGATCGTCTTCGTGAGTCCTATCATATCCCTCGCCATGGCCAAAGCTGAGCGATATATTAAATCCATGTTTAGTGAAATTTGTCAATTGAAAAATTGATTTTTCAATTGGAATTTTACATATACGTTCTTCAATTGGAATTTTAATTTTTCGAGGATTGAGACTCATCCCTAATCGGGCAGATTTTTGTATAGACTCTTTACTTGTCCATAGCCTTACTGCTGATTTTGGATTGTTCCTCAAGTAATCTAATTCATCATCGATTGCCATCATGTCAAATACTCCAGTTGAGATCTCTAAGTCCGATGGTTCGGCATCAATGCCAATTGTCCAACCATTCTCTATCAAAGCAACGAATGCCCAATTTGAGGAGTGGCAAATGGATATTGCAGGCAATTGAGTTCGCTTCCAAGTCCCTGGCAGGTAAGCTATACTTGGCGCACGGTATTCATTCCGCCTAACCTCAATCATAGAAACCTCAACACCCCAATTCAGCAACGCGTGTTCAAGAAGAAATCGACCTGTAAGGTGCTCATCTTGGCGCTTTGAGGTTGCAAATGTAGCTACTTCATCTGCATTAGCGAGTTGAACCTGTTCTATCGAATAATTGTCAACTGGCAACATCATACACATTATCTTTGGAAATTCTTCCAAATGAGGAACTTGAATTATTTCAATTTTAGAGTTCATCAATCACACCATCAGCGCTCAAGAATGAATCTTTGCTCATCAGGAACCGGGGCCATGCTTTTCAACCTCAAACCTTTCAGTGCTAACACCGGTGCTTCATCATCACCAATCACAACCGCATCATGTACAGTGATTCCTCCTGCTTCAACTTCGATACGTAAACTACGCACCCTAAGGACTTCATATCGTTCAGGCACCCTAACAATAGTCACCCAATCAATGCCTACTGGCAATGAAGAGAATCCTTCTGACTCCATAGCGACAAAACCTGCATTTTGAAAACCTGCTTCAATTAACATTGGTAATGCCTCTAATAACACTTCACCACCATCGTTTTCTGCAGCAAATAATTCCGTAATAGGCAATTGATTTCGCATCAAGGCAATACCATCTGCACCTGGCATCTCTTCATCTCCAACACCTCTAATGATGCCGCCATGAGATTGGAAACGTGGCCCGTGGAAATACCTTTGATAAATGAATGAAGGCATTAACATCAACTCATCCAGTGGCGGCACTCCCAAATTAGGTATTTGTCTTAATTCACCTTGTAAAAATCCTGTTAAATCATCACTCTTTTCAACCAATCTTACTAAGCAACTATGATGTTCGCGTTCTCCAAAAATTTCACCTTTTGAATTCATCAAATCTGACACTAAGCGACATCTAATCCAATGCACTGAGTCTTGTTGTCGTTCATGGACCGATTCAACTCTTAACTTCATTTCATCTTTTAGCAGTTTTATGGGAAGACCAAAGCTAACTTCTTCAAAACCAGCCATACATGTTGTTGGCATGAGCAATAATGAATTCTCCGCAAACATCTCTAGGGCCATTACCCCAGGATGATAAGGAACGCCATCTATTGCGTGATCTACAAGGAATGGATAGATATCTGTTGTCAAAGTGGTTTCTGTTAATATTGACTTGTTGTCTTCTAATGACAAAACTTTATCGATTAACGGGAACCTTGCTGGATTAGCAATAATGGCCGCCATTTCCCCAGGAAGGCGCAACGGTGGTTCGCGGAAACTATCGAACTTATCCATTAATCCTAGCGAGCCACAACCAAGCACTCTGCGCTTTCCACCGGCTAATGCTTCATCAACAAATAGTTCGACACCTGTATTAACATCTAAAGTTTCGATACCTGCTGCTGCAAATACCGCTTCGATGGAACCTCTAGTTGCCATTCCGACATCTTGCCATCCGGTCCAACCTATTGCTACCGCTCGGCAATTTCCTTGAGCAGTCAACCTAGCCATTTCCGCGTCTAAAACACTATTTGCTGCTGCATAGTCTGTTTGCCCTCCATTGCCAAATCTACCGGCAACGCTGGTAAAACAAGCAGCAAACTTCAGTGACTTGGTACCTGATGCATCTACTGCTCCCATCAGTGATTTCCAACCATCTACTTTTACCCTAACTACTCTGTCAAATATTTCATGGCTTTTATCTGCGACTAATTTTGAATCTTCAAGACCTGCGCCATGGATTACACCTGTAATTTTCCGCTTAAGCGAATCTCCTAATTGTTGCATTCCAACCCTATCCATCACATCAACTGAATAATATCGTGCTTTATTTCCAGTCTTTTCTATCCTATCTAGGGTCATGTAAACATCTCTACTACGAGTATACTTCTGCCACTCTTTATTCCATTCTACCATCGTTACTTTGGCATTCTCACTCTCCAATACCATACGTTCTCTCAAAGCCATCTTTTGTTGTGACAACTCTGTATCGTTCCAACTAATCCATGCTTGTGTTTCTTCAATAAGTATTGAGCGACCAAGTAAAATGAAATGGGCATTAGCGTCAGTACTAGCTTGAGCAACACCCACAATTGATGCAGCAGTAACGCCTGAGCCACCACCTGAAACTAACCACGTATCCTTACTGGTCAATGGCACTCGATTTGATTCTAGTTTTTCATCGAAAGCGACTAAAGTCCATCTGCGTCCATCTCGATCTAGTCCAATTTCAATTTCGCCTGAAATATTAAACAAATCATGATCAATGACTTTGGCCGCGTTAACTGCATCTAACACTAATTCTGGATGCAAATCTAAAGCTCTACAGCGAAGATGAGGGTGCTCAAAAGAATAAGATTTTGTCACTCCTGTAGCCGAGCATTGTATCGAATTGAATAACTGGCCTTTATTTCCATGCCTTCCATCTAAAGTTGTAACTGATGCCACCAAACCATTATCGATGCTACTTAACTGATTATCTAACCCCTTGAGAAGAGAAAACCAGCCATGTGCTGCAAGAGATATTTGCGATGATGGGTAAGTGTCTTCCTCCCATTCCACTCCTGCAAGTTTCATAGCCGCAAGATGAATTACTCCAGAAATTTTGGACTTAGACAATTCTGCACTAACCAATGCCATATGCTCAATATTATCGGGGTCCGCTCGTAAAACAGTCCTCTTGCCCTCCACCTGTATCGATTTATCACGTATCTCGGATTCAAATCCTACTCTAATGGCATTCAAACCTCTTGCTTCTAGAAGTAAACATAATTCTTCTGCAATCCCCCAGCCATCATCAGTGACCACAATTGTACCAGACAATTCTAACTGTTCCGCCTCACCTAAGCATTCTTCTACCTCAACTTGCCATCTGCGGCAGCCATTTCCATCAACTACTTTGGCTGTTGTTTGAGGCATTTGTCGTCCTTGTGACTCGTCTGAAGTCGTAACTATTGTTGGCTGCTCCATCATTGATTCAGCAATTACCTCTGGCTCAATTTCCGATTCTAAGCCACCCTGCATCTTGATGATGTAGGCAGTGAAATGATTCAATGTAGGGTGATCACTTAGAATGAAATCTTCATCCACAGGCAGTGAAAAAATATCTCGCACCTCTGCCATAATCTCCGCTTGCTTTACTGTGTCAATGCCGAGTTCGCCTTCTAAATCTTGATCCATTTCGATGAAATCCGCAGGATATCCTGTGTGCTTTACCACAACTTCAATCAATTTTGTCTCAATTACTGAATCTGTAGAAGTTACCGCAACTGATTTTTCTGACGACGGCGGGATTTCAATTTGTTCATTAGCTATCGGAGTCACTATCTCCTCAGGGTGATTTGTAGAACTATCAGCCGCTGATGAACTATTCATCCTTTCGATATAACCGATCATATGATTGAGAGTTGGATAATCTGATAGCACAAAATCTTCATCTATCGGCAAGCCAAAAATCGATCTGATGTCAGCCATTATTTCGGCTTGCTTTACAGTATCAATTCCTAATTCCCCCTCTAAGTCTTGATCTAATTCAATAAAGTCAGCTGGATAACCAGTATGTTTGACTACAACATCAATAACAGTTTGTACCAATTTTGAATCATCAACAACTGGCTGAATTAACTTGGACTCTTCTTGCATGGCAGGCTGCTTTTCAACCACATTTTCAACTGCCGCTACTATCGGAGTAGCAATCGCAGCTGCAACTTGGCCAACTCCACCAGACATTTTGTCGATATAGCCAATCATATGATTTAGAGTAGGATAATCCGCTAGAATGAAATCATTATCAACTGGTAAGCTAAAGCGCTCTCGTATTTCTGCCATTATTTCAGCTTGCTTTACTGTGTCAATCCCCAATTCGCCTTCCAGATCTTGGTCTAATTCGACAAAGTCTGCTGGATACCCGGTATGGTTAACTACGACGTCGATTACAATGTCTACCAACTTTCCATCGGTAATTTTTGCCTCGCTATTTCCTTTCTGTAAGTTAGTTTCAGGTAGCGTTTCCTTAGTTATTGATTCTTCTAGAGTAGATTCTATAGTCTCATTCTGAGGGGTGTCCTCAATAAAATACTCTCCTTCATATTGAGTGGTTACTGGCCAAGAATCGCCCATTATCCCACCATGTAAGTTTTCATTACCATCTACATAAGACACTAATTTACCATCTAATATGCGAAGCACTACGTCATCAGTTTGGGCTAATTCTCTAACCCAAGAAATGAATTTCTTTCCGTCTATTCGTTCTCCTTCAATGTTACATTTCCTAACTAAAGAAAGAGCAATTTGTGAACCAAATCCAGCACCAAAACGCATACCATACTGCAAATTAGGATAATCGCCTCCCTTGGACAAGTTTAGTTTTCCTAATTCAGGGTCTTGGTCGCGAAAATTGGCAATAGGTGGGATTCTTCCGGTCAACAAACCATAGAACATACTGGCATCTTCGATACCGACCCCCATTGGATGACCTGTGAAACCTTTGGTGTTTGCGATAACTAATTTGTCAGCACTTGCTCCAAATGTATCTCTAAGCGCCTTAACTTCAGACTGGGCTGATCCTCCACGTGCAGGAGTATAAGTTTCATGAGAAAAGAATACTGTATTGGGGGCGATTTGATGTCTATCAAGACCCCACTTTTGCTCCATGCTTGAAATAAAACCATCCACCGTTTGCGCCACATGATCAACGTCAAGTCTAGTTCCATGGTATGCAGAATTAGAAATTTTAGTTCCCAGCAATTCTGCAATTGGTTGAACGCCTCGTAACTTAGCTTCTGATTTCCTTTCAACCACAAAAGCTGCAGCACCCATGCCAAGTACAAGGCCATTTCTTCTGCGGTCAAATGGCAATGCTGAATCCTCAATCTTATCACTAGTTGAAGCAGCACCTGAGGCGGCAAATCCACTTCCAATCCATTCCCAAAGGTCATCTCCAGTGACATCATCTGCGGAGATAATTACAACTCGGTCTGCTCGATCTGTTAAGAGCCAATCTTCGGCAACACTAAATGCTGCAGTTGCGGATGCACAAGCAAGATTTATAGTTGTATTAGGACCTCTTATTCCGGTATACTGGGCAAATTGAGAATGACCCATGTTTAGAACTTGGAATAAATATCTGCGGTCAAAACGGTTTTCTCCATCATCTCCCTCATTTTTAGCATGTTTCATAGCCATCTGCAATCCCGGGAAGCAAGATGCAAAAATAATTCCTGTACGATCTCTATGTACTTGAGGAACTTGCCAATTGGTAATTAATCGAAGTCCTCCTTTGCCAACCTGTTCCACCGGAGTCAAAGGTATTCCTGCATCTCTAAGTGCTAGTAAACCAGCTGCCATAGATAGTTGAGTGGTGATATCCCATGCCATTACGACTTTAGCATCGATGCCAAACTCGTTAGCAAGATCAAACGCACCCTTTACTCCTGCAAGTTGTGGAATATCACTAAATTGTGTCGCTTGCTCCATATTAACAGAACCATCTCTGCCTTTGATTAAACGGACAATATTCTTGTCCAATAAGCGTTGCTTGTAATCATCACTTACTTCACTAATGCACGTCTCTCCTCTAACCAACCTCTCAAAAGTATCATCTGAGAATACTTTTTCTCCACCAGGCAAACCTAATGAAATTCCACTAATCACAAATGGGTTATTTGCCCTATCAGCTACTGGTTGTGAGGTTTTGCTGGATTGAGATGTTTTTACACTTGGCGGATTGCTAATTAATTTTGAGCGATATGAGGCTGGTGGAGTTTTTATCCAACGTGAAAAGTCTGCAACTACTTGTGATTTTGAAACATCATATTCTGGATCGGTTTGACATTCTCTGCTAATCTTAGAAATTACTTGTTCTATCTGTTGGTTTGACATTCCCAATACATCTCTAAGATTAACCATCCCTTTACAAAATTTGGCTGGGTATCCAGTCATTGGCGATAGACAATCGCCAACATAAGCATCTTTTGCATCTTCAATCGAGATTTCAACTGTAGAAACTGATTCGCCGGCTACTGCCGAATGTGCATTACTGGATATTGTGCCTTTAGTAGGCAACGGTCTTGCCCTTGATTGTAAATCGTTACCAAGTGGAATCTTAACGGATAATGAAACATTATTGTGGGCTTCTATTGGCCCTGCTCTAAATGCTTCAGATAATTCGCCAGAATCAGATTTAGGCCATTTTAGATCTCTTCCTGCAAGTGTCAAGGTCGCAAAAGCTGAGAGAAAAGACGCAATACCACCTTGTTTTGGATGATTTGTCATGATGGGTAAATGTGGTTGATCTTCAAGAATCTGCATAGCAAACATAGTTAATGCTCTTTTGGGACCTACTTCGATGAATACTCTAGCACCAGAATCATACATCTTAGTCAGTTGTGATGTCCATTCAACTGATGAGGCCATTTGTGGTGCAAGCTTTTCTAGAACAGCTGTTTTTGAGTCATCACCTGACATTTGGTAGAATTCGCCATCGTAATTGGCAGTGATGGGGATTTGTGGCCAATTGATTTCTAATGTTTCAAGGAATCTTCGCAGCGGCTCATTTGCTGGCGCCACTATGCGGGAGTGGAAAGCATGGGAAGTTGCCAGTTGTGTAGTGGAGAAGCCTTGTGCCTCAAATGCACTCATCGCTGTTTTTACAGGTTCACTTTCTCCAGCAATTACTGTCATTTTTGGTGAATTCTTATTGGCTGCAATGACATATCCATCTGTTTGACCAAGTATTTTTTCAACTTCCTCAAAAGGAGCAGTGACGCTTGCCATCAAACCTTTATCATCGATTTGAACCGAACCCATTTCAGTTCCACGTGCTGCTGATGCACGTAAAGCCCCATCCATGTTAAGAATGCCAGAAGACATTAGTGCAGCATATTCTCCCAAAGAATGGCCAGCAACCATGTCGGGTTTTTGACCGTGTGCATTGAGTAATCTCTCGATTGCAAGATCTGCGGTTAACATTGCTGGTTGAGTATATTCTGTCTGTTTCAGTTTATGTTCAGCTTCAATCATTTCTTCTTTTGACAGTTTTTGTCGTAAAACAAAACTCGATAACGTTTCGCCATCCAAAACATCCACCATTGTTTCATCAGATTTCTCCCATACCTTTTGTACAGAGGTATATCTCTGATGCAAATCAAAAGTCATACCAACATATTGGCTTCCTTGACCAGGATACATGTGGGCAATTTTAGCATCCTGAGGCAAGAGTGGATCATTCGTAATCAATATCCCTTGAGATTGTAAGAAACCCCACTTATTGTCATCATCCATGGCCTTAAGTGCTAATTCTACTCGTTTGTTATATTCAACCCAACTGGTTGCGATTAATGCCATTCGATAAGCATCTTGTTTATTGAAATTTGATGCTTTATCCAATTCAATTGAAAGCCTATGGCCACGGGGATCTTCGTCAAAAGAGGGGCCTTCAAATGACAAATTGTTCAGCTTTTGATTTAGAACCTCTACACTGTCACCTGAAAGGAGCAAAATTCCACCTTCTATTGATTTTAGTTGTTCATGGCTCAATGAAGGTTTAGCAGTGGCATCAAATATTGACGGTGCAGAAGCGTCACTAGAAGATCCATATTTACTCCATTTGCTTTCCCAATCATTTGCAATCTTGCCGTGATATTCAGCCTCATAACCCTCTAATGCAATATGGAAATTTGTACCACCAAATCCAAACGAGGAAACTCCCGCTCGCCTAGGATGTTCTAATGGTCTTGGCCAATCTCTTGCATTAGTTGGAACAAAAAAGGGTATTTCATCCCATTTTACAGTTGGATTTGGCGTCTCAAAGCCGGCAGACGGTGGTATCGTAGCGTGATGAAGCGACATAATCCCTTTGATTATCCCCGCCATTCCAGCAGCAGCTTTCAAGTGTCCAATCTGTGATTTAATTGACCCTACAGCAACGTGATCGCCAGAATTAAATCCGGTCCAAAGTGTCGATAATGATGAAAGTTCAGTAGCGTCACCTACCTTTGTAGAAGTGCCATGAGCCTCGACAAGTTCTACTGTAGAAGGCGAATAACCTGCTTGATTATATGCTCTAGAAATGGCTTGAACTTGACCGCGTTGACTAGGTGCAGTAATTCCTTTACCACGGCCGTCAGATGAACTGCCTACGCCCCTAATCACAGCGTGAATTACATCACCATCGTTAATGGCATCTGCTAAACGTTTTAACACCAAAACACCCGCTCCCTCACCCATTACAAATCCATTTGCTTTGGCATCAAAGGGCGTAGAATGGCTTGGTGAAAGAGCGCCTATTGCACTGAATTTTGCATACGTAGCTGGATCCATTGTCCGGTCTGAAGCACCTGCCAACATGAGATCTACTTGACGACTCTGCAGTTGTCGACAAGCATCTAATACTGCTGCCATAGAAGATGCACATGCTGCATCGGTAGTATAATTTGGACCTTGTAAATCTAAAAGATTCGCAACCCTACCTGAAACAACATTTGCTAATTCGCCAGGCATCGTATCTTCATCAATACGAGGAGAATGTTCAACTATCTCTTCGCGAAACTGTTCTGCATTATCAGACGGCAGTCCGTGCTTCAACGCAATGTTCTTGGTGTGGTTTGACCAAACCCTTATGTTGGACAAATTACGATTCTCGCCACCAAGTGCATTGGCAAAAACCACACCACATTTGGCTCTATCAAAATCTCTATTTTCACCGTCATAACCCGAAAATTCTAACGCACTTGCAGATACTTCTACTGCCCAAAGTTGGCATGGGTCGATTTGCCCCAGAGTTCCTGGAGGTTGCCTCCAACGGCGCCAATTGAATTCGAAATTTTCAACAAATGCTCCAATTTTCGAATAGGTAAACCCTTCTTCTATGTCACCAGGGCCACCTGGCTTCCAAAAATTATCAACTTTACCGGGCCATCTTGATGGAACTACGTCCTTAATACTCACTTTTGCATCAACGATATTTTGCCAGAATTGTTGTAAATCCTCCGCATCTGGCATCAGCGCGCCAAGTCCAATAACTGCAATTGGCTCAAAAGGAGATTGTTCAATCCCCTTTGCAATTTTTCCATCAGCAGTTGTAATCGTCAATTAATCACCTCAAGGATTCATTATAGTCTCGGGGACCATAGTTATCGAGTATCCTGCATCAACGTAAATACATTGCCCGGTGACTCCGCTAGAAAGGGGACTTGCAAGCCACAATGTTGCGCCTGCCACATCATCTTGATTGACATTACGTCGAAGAGGCGCATTGGCTTGAACATGATTTAGAATGTTATCAAAGCCTGGAATACCAGATGCTGCAATAGTTCTAATTGGGCCTGATGAAATTGCATTTACTCTATGCCCCTCTGGCCCAAGATGACAGGCCAATTCTCTAGTCCAACATTCTAAAGCCGCTTTAGCCATGGACATGATTCCATATGAAGGGACATATCTATTTGAGGCAGCATAAGTCAATGTTATTGTTGATGAGTTTGGATTTAGATGTGGCAAAGCAAATTTAAGACAACGTTGTAATGAATTTGCTGAAATAGTCATAGCAGTATTGATATCTTGATCTTCGACAAATAATATTGGACGATCAAAGCATGTTTTTGGAGCAAAACCAATTGCGTGAATCAAAATATCTGCTTTTTTACCGGGATTTTCTTTACTAAATGAATCAAAAAATTCCTTTGTTGTAGCATCATTTGCGACATCGAGTGGATAAAATCCAGCGATTTGTGGCAACTTATCTTTCAATTGAAAAACTCTACTTCTGAACCGCTTTTGATAACCTAAATATAACGTGACTCCGCTTTTTGCAAGCTTATTACAAATTGCCCAAGCTATCGAGTCTTCGCTTGCCACACCGAAGACAAAAGCGACTTTTCCAGTTAACTCCATCATAAAGCATCCGCCATTATTAGGTGTAGCAGGATGCACTCGCTCTTTGACTGTTACCATCAAAATTAACTATAACATGCTGATTATCAACCAATAAACATTACTCGAAAAAGGTAACACAGTTATAATTCGTCGAGCAAATCGTCAAATTCGTCTCCTTCAATCGAAATATCATCTAATTCAGAAAATAAATCATCAAATTCGTCCATAGGTATTTCTTGATTATCTGAATCTATTTCGATTACTTCATCCGAATCTGCCTTTGATTTGCTCTTTTTCTTAACCGAACGAGTAATTATTCCGATAAGCAAAAACAAAAGTATTACGCCGCCTCCAATAGAGCCATAAAGTACCATATCACCCTCACTAACTTCACTTATCCCATCGGTTAGCGACCCTGAAGATGAATCCGATTCTATTGCGACAGGAATATTGGTTTCGCTTAAATCTGATGAAGGATCATTAGTACTACTTGCTTTAAACATTAAATCAACATTTAGATTTTCATCAAGGTCACTTGGAACAACCATCTTTATCTCTCGTTGAGCAGTAGCATCTACTTCTAGATCTTCGGCAACAAATTCTGAACCAACAAAAGAGAATCCTTGTTGCTTCAATTCATTTAGATTTGACAGTTCAACACGAATCATATCTTTTTGATTCCCTTTGTTGGTAAATTGAAGATTAATCGTTAATTCATCACCTGCAGTTACTTTCCTTGTTGAAACATCATTAATGTTCAAATCGGCTTGACCATAAGTTGCTATTTGCAATGTGCTTTCATAGGAATCATTTTCTTGAGGCAATGGTTCATTCATTGGTAGATTAAACCATTGAGTGACTGTGGCGATAATTTCAAAATCATAACTATTTGCCGAAGATTGCTTTTTGGTGCCAGTGAAGGTTACACTGAATTCTTCACTACCCCCTGCAGCAACAGTATATTCACCTGATGCACCAATCATCTCTGCCGTAGACCCACCGCTCCATTCATTGCTAATCTCTATAGTGGCATCACCAACTGCTGCTGTATTTTCAATAAGACAAGTCATATCGATACTAGGACTATCAACATCAGGGCTAACATCCATTTCCTCAAGCGCATCACAACTTATTTGCACGCCGTAAATTGGATTTTGGGCATCTGCAAATGGAATAAAAGGTAAAATAATTACCAAAATCACAAAACTTGCCAAACTGCGAGAACTCATCTTGAACATGCATCGCTGAGCATTACTATTCATCAATGTGATGGAAAAATGAGTGTAAACGGTATTATTCTGGACCATATAATAGTTCAGGCAAGTCTACATGAGAACGCCAAAGCAATTCTTCATCAACACCTGCAGTAAGCAATTGTTGAGTACGCTTTGGAACTGTCTTTGGTCCAAGCACAGCACCGGGTCTGTTTAAATCATCCATATAATCAGTTTCTAATAAAAATCCGTGACTGGATTTATGGCATGTTTTTACCAATGTATTTAACGCATTTTTTCCGACAAGAACACTGGGCGTCAACCCGTGAGTGATTTTGGAATCTACATTTGGCGGAGAATAATGTCTAATCAATTTATTCTTGGACAATCCTGCTTTTTCAGCCATCTTGGACAAGTCTTGGTATGTCGATTCAAGTTCACCCTCGACATGGAGTTGCAGAGCAACCCCCTCTTTACCCGCCATCGCCATAGTTTCGATTAATAATTTATTGGACAAATCCCATATTTCTGAGGAAACTTGCCAATGTGGTCTACCGACTTCACCTATTGCGTGTGCTTGTCCTTCATGGAAAAATTTCAATGCCTCATCTATACTATTCCGATAATTTTCCATTGCTTTTTGTTCTCCTAATGTTGGATCTTCTTGAACCCACTTTATGAATTGATGAGCAAATGCTGCTGGATGGGGTCCAAGAACTACTCTCACCCCAAGACCGAGTTCTTTACGAACTGAATCAGCCATGTTAATTGTGTTTTGATAACTTTCACGATGACCTTTTTTAGTTTCGGGAGGATTGCGAAAGTCAGGGCAGTGAACTAATACTAAACTGGTTCCACCTGCATTTTTGAAATCTTTTGCTGCATCAAGATACCTACCATTTCTGTTTAGGTGGAAATGGTTGTCAAGAATCGGACCATTCCATTTGGAATCCTGTGAACTCATCAAATACCTCACAGGAAAAGATCGTGTTTCTCTAATTTGCCTTTCCAGAATACTGCCGACATCGCGACCATGTTTGGATGCCTAGCATCGCTTGCAACACATTTCCCATTAGCCCAAATATACAATTTTAAATTATGACGAGTATCTTGGACAACTGCACATTTTAGACGATCATCATAATATGATTCTCCACCTGAAAATTGTTTATTCATCTCCTCAACTTTGACTGATTTTTCAAACTTAAAAGAGGCGATTACTGGACCTAATTCAGTTTGTAGACCGGAATCATCAAGCCCTAGACGCAATAGTAATTCTTTGGCTGCGGCTCTAGCAGCTTCTACCCTGTGTGTACCATGAACTACAATACGTCCTTCTTCATCAATGATTATTGTAGCACGCGGCTTTTCTAATGCTTTAACAACAATATGACCGTTTTTTTGGCCATCTAATTGTGTAACAACAGATTCATGATCGACTGGTCTAGGAGAAACGAACCTAACTAGTTGATTCTCAACTCTAACATCTACTCCACCAATCGCCATCACTCTTCCTCCATTACATCCGAGAAGGTCTTATTTGATGAAATCTCCTCTACCTTTGGCATCGTTGCTAAGATTTTCGAAATATCTTTTCGCCAAGGCAAAAATAGGGGGACAAGTAAAACTGCATCATTACCAAATTCTTGCCTTAAATCTGCGAGTGCACCACGCAATCTGGCTGCATATCGGAGATTTCTATTGTCAGCAATTTTCTCTCCTATAAGCCATTCATTCAAATCCCACCAAGTAGCACACAGTACCGCTGCAGATGATAGATTTGCAGATACACCTTTAGGTGGTTTTTCAGCGTCGAATATATTTTGTTTGACTCTTTTTCGCCACTTTTTGCCAACTGTAATCAGTCCGAATAACTTCTTCCACCTAGACACCTCTTTAGCCTCAGCAATCATATGTGCCTCCCACTGTTCATCATCTAATTCTGGTTCAATAAAGTATACTGAACGATCGTGTCTTTGTGCCAAGCGATGAACTCTCCTTGGTTCTGGATCAGGGAATCTTCCATAAGTCACATTCTCGAGTTGAGATACTTCTTCAAGGAAAAGCCCCATTGTACCCCCTGATACTAATGCATGAGCTAGATTAACACCATTTGATTCTGCTTCATCTTTTTCTTCTTGAAGCCAAAGGTCAACCACTTCATCTGATTCTAGTAATGCCAAGCCATGCCATTCGATAGATGGTCTCAGTTTTCTTGGGTACACAACTGTAGGTATTGTGCCATGAAGCAATATTGTCCCTCCATCAGGATCTTCCCAAAAAACATCGTCCCAGGAGATCCGAGAGGCCATAATACTCACTCGTTATTCTCAAGCCATTCTTCTAGTTGCTGAATGCTCCAACCTTGATCAAAGTATCCTTGTATTTCTTCTTGACTCCAGAAATCAAATTTATCAAGAGCTATTGCCATTTCAGGACTAACTGAAGGTGCAGGAGGAGCAGAATAAGGTTCAGAAGACGGAACTGAGGCATATGATTTCTCTTCATAATCATCCTCTTCATACAAATCATCAAAATCAATATTCCTGTCTCTGCGGATTATTACAATGACTACAACGGCTAGTACTACTATAATCCCCACAAGTATAATGCCAATTAACGCTGCTGAAAACCCATCATCTGCTTGGCTGGAGACTTTTACATTGAAGATTTTACCTTTCTTATCTCCTTCGTAAATTACCTCGCCAGTCTCATTATCATAGACAACATAGTACATTCCAGTCGTGGCATCAGTAAATTCTTCTAAATCGATAGAAACCCACTGACTTTGCATAATTCCAATCTCTGTGCTTACAATATATCCTTCAAAAACAGGCTGACGATTATTTGTCACTGAACGTATTTCCAAGTCAGCACTACCAGAAACTAAACCAATATTGATTAATTCAAGTTCTAATTTCAAACTGTCACCGATTTCTGGACTTTCGGGAGTTATACGCATGTTTCTAACATCAAATTTCGCACTTTCAAATGATAATTGATAAATTGAACTTGTACTTGAGGCTGGTTTACTAGGGTTTATTGCTGTAGCACTACCATTTTCATAATACTGGCCACTACCCACGATCAATGCCCCTGCTCCATCTGAACCTTCAACCCACATCACTAGGTTCACATTAACATCATCTGGCAAATCTTCTAAATCCTTTTCTTCAACTTCAAATTGAGTTGGCTGAGTAATTGGCCATAAATCTATACAATCTCCTGATAGTTGCCATCGAGAAAGGCCACTGCCTGGAGATAATTCTAGTTCGGAAGATAGAGGCTCTGTACCATAATTACCTTGGTATGGCTCCCATGTATTGCCTTTAATAGGGTCACCCAAATAGTATTTCCACTTCAATCTAAGATTATCTTCAATTGCTCCAATATTTCGTTCTTCCAACTCAAATGACACATCGACACAATGGTATGTAGAAGTTGGCATCTCTCCGGAAATTTCTCTAAGAGCGTCATTTTCATCTAATTGACCTTTTTCTACTAACCATGAATTGTAAACTAATTCTGGAGCATTGTCATCAACTTTAATCGTAAATTGACCGCATCCATTATATGAAATGCTTGAACAATGAAAATCTGTTTTATCCTGTGCATTAGCGGGCAGATTAATTAATCTAAATGTGAATGAAAACTCATTTTGGTAGGAAGGTAATTTTATCGGGATTTGAAACTTACCATTGCTAAAGGTATGTGTAGTAACCTCTTCTTCTACCTCATCATAATCCAAGGTAGTATCTTTGAATGCTTCTGCTCTTGTCAACTCAAGTGTCAAAGGTATTTGTGGGTAAATCACCACTTGTTGATACAAACCACTTTCAAAAGAATATTCACCACTAAAAACTACAGTATCTCCACCTGAAACTGAACCTTTAAGATTAGAATCTACGGCCAAATTCAAGTTACTAGCAATCGGTGAAGTGATATCTTCTAAAATTGGAGTTATTACTTGATTAGATTCGTCATCTGCTTCATAATTTAATCTCATGACATCTGCGTAATACCATGACTGTCGGTATGACCTTGACGATAGAATTGGAATATTGCTGGTTCGGTCTTTAATTTCAAAACTAGGCTCATATTCTTGATTGGAATTAAGTGCTAGGCCCCAAGCAAAACTAATAGGAATCTGAACATAAAAATCCGTTTCAAATGGATCTATTAGTGCATTCCCCTGCATATCCCTTAATTTTATGTCTGGGTTGCCTTGAGAATCAGTAATAATTGAAAATAACTCACTGGTGGATTGAATAGTATTATTTCCGGGGTAATATATTACCGAACTATCTAATGGAGTTCCAGACCTTGCTAATTCAAAACTAACATAATCAATATCCCTCCAACCGTTACCATCTTCTAATTCAAGTATTACATTATACACATTTCCAGCAAAGATTGTTTTATTCCAATCTCCTACATAATCAGGGTCTATGGCTGACTTTTCATCAATAAATTCTTGGCCATCGTCACGGGTGATTTTTAGTGATTTTATTGAAGGGTCATCACTTGCCATTGCAATATATGTCCGCAAATCATTTGAAAGTCCGTGTGATCCTCCATCAATAGAATTTCCAGAAAGATCATAGCCTTCTACATAAATACTAACTTTACCTTTACTACCCGCATTCCTACTATCATCATAATTGCCGAAGTATTTTGCTTCAGGAGAACCCCCGTCACTTTGAACTGGAATTGAAATATATTCCGATTCTTCAGCTTGTCCATTAGTATTTGAATCGTGGTCAACTTCAATCCACACATGCGCAACTAAGCTTTCAGGCGGCATTGGCAAATCATTTGCTCTAATCCTAAATTGCTGCAATTCCTTAGGGACAGCCCAACTATCATCCAATAAAGTGTTCCAATTTGAATCAACAGCAGTATTTCCAGATCCATCGTATAATTCGAAACTCAGCAGATTAGGTGCAAGGATGTCAAAACTTACGTTGAAATATACATTACAGTCATCGTTATCAGCACCTTGAACATTAGGACAGATTATTTTGCCTCCATCATAACCTTGTACGCTATATCTAAACGATTTGTTGATGCTAAGAAGTTCACCTGTGTCAATTTCAATGTCAATTTGCCCATCAATGAAACCTGTATTATTGCTTATCTCTTGCCATCCAACCGTAATGTCATCCCCATCAAGGGTCAAAGTTCTTTCTTCAACGATCAAGAAATAATATTGTGGATTTGGCGCATAGTCAATTTCTTCAAGTGTTACATTTGATGTAATCCTAAATGCTCCATTAGAATTGACATTATCTAATTGTTGTTGTACGCCAATAGAATTAAAGATGCTAAAACTGTTTATCTGTAAATCTTTTTCTACTGCATTTTGATTGGAGCTAGGGTCAAGTAATATTCCTTCAAGATAAGCAATTACTCCTTTAGAAGACATAGTTGATGATAGAATAACTGCCGTAGAAGACTCAGGTATATATTGAGTGATTTTGAACTTCCAGATTATTTCCACGCCACCTGAGTTACTGCCTTGAAGTGGATTAACTTGTGTCGAAGACAATAAATCAATATATGATTCAGCCATATTTTCATATTCCCATTTATTTGTAGTTATGTTAAAAAATATTGAAAATTCAAGATTGTCTAATTTGAAAATTAAACCTGCAGCAACAATGTTAGAATTGGTAATTGATCCCACATCATGTGTTGTAGAAAAGTCGTAAACTTGTCCGTTTGGATACAAACCTGTTTTGCTACTGTCCCAATCAATAGTTGAAGAATAACCTTGGCTAGTCTCTATTGACAAATTGGATAATAATGCACCACCTCCTGAGGATGAAAGAACATTTACGTCTACAACTGTTGGTGAATTTTGAGTAGAGCTTGTTCTTTTAATTGCCGATTGTTGGTTTAAAATATCACTAAGCCCTATGTTATCAGATATTGTCAAATTAATCTTATATATCACTTCTAAACTTTCTAATGTAACTGTTCCACCATTACCGGCAGGAGAGAATTGGGATATCTGAAAACCAATCCTTACCCACTCTGTACCATAATTATCAGTCTTAAAAACAGGTGTTGATGCATTTGATAAGATTTGATTGGCTTGATTCAATCTTTGCCCTAAATTATTAAATTGAGATAATTCACTTTCAACAAAGGCTTGAGTAAATCCGAGATAAGATTGACTTGTTGTAAAATTAAGTCCAACTCCAAATCCCTGGCCTGGATTAGAACCCGAAGATATAGTCGGAGAATTAAATTCGACGTTACAGTAACTGATAACAGAAAATCTAGGTAACAAGAAGAAAGCAGTGGCCGTTAAACTATTTGTAGAAGAATCAATTTCTAGTACTTTACTGCCAGATGAAGTGCTGATTCCTGACACCTCATTGTCCCAAAACTGTGTTTGTCTGCCAAAGTGGCCAAATGCAGGCTGATTATATCCCCACTCTAATGTATCATCCCCGCCAAAATTCAAAGATAAGTTTTTAGCATGATGACCAAAATGTAAATCAAGCCAAATGTCATCAATATCACATTCAGACGCTGCTATTTTAATCGAATAATCATAGATAGGTACATCAAAATAGTTTACAATAGAATCATCGATAGTCATGGGGTTATCTTCAAACATTGACGTCAATTCTAAATCGGAATTACATTTGGCAGCAATACCTCTAACTTCAAGACCATAGATTGGTTTTTCAAACTTATATCCGTTACTAGAATTTATATAAAATTCAAGAGGTTCGAATTGAAAGTCTGGTATGATGAGAGAGAAGTTATCCTCGATTTGCAAACCCCTATAATTTTCTATGTCTGTGAATGTGTGACCTATTGTTGAACCTAAATTATAGCCAAAAAGTTCGGGACTTGAGATCCCATTTGAACCTGAAATGAACTTCATTGAAATTGAAATAAAGGGATATTGAATAGGATTTATGCCCCATAGTTCAATAGGATTCTGTTGTAAATTTTCATATGAAAATCCATTTGTAGTGATGGGTCTATTAGTAGACTGGTCAATAATTGAAACGGTTATTTGCGAATCAAAGGGCATAAATGCATCTAAGTGCAAAAGTCCATATCCAGTGGGTTGCTTGTCTGCATCATTTGATGGTGGACTAATATCATTTATCGAAACAAAACTTTCTGTTGGAAGTTCACTTCCGATTCTTAAATCATCTATATACCAACCAGATCTATCTGTATTTTGATAGCTTCCGCTTACCTCGGTATGATCCATTACAAACTGTATTTGGACATATGAACCAAGATACGGTGCAAGATTTGCAGCCATAGTTGTCCATCCATCAAAATTCTGTGGGGTTGAAGAATCTCCTGCTAGTGCATATTGATTGCTCGGTGCTTGACATCTAGAAATGGTATCTTGTTGCGTTGTTGAACGTGTTTGATATACTCCATTACCTTCAATGAAAGGAGTTGATTGTTGTAAATTGAACGGCAAATGGAGAAATTCATCTTGTTCGTCAAAAAGTCCTGTCTGAGATTCCCTTATCTCCAAGTATGCACAATCATTGTAATGCACACCACCTGATTGTAAGTTACTAACACTCATTGAGTGCCAAGAACTAAAATACAAATAAGTATTAGTATTTTGAAGATTTAAATCGAGGTAAATTCCATCGGTCACCATACGGTAAGTCGTACTTTTATCTCCAAACCCTGTGAAATCATCCAAGTAATCATTATCATAAAAGTTGGTACCCCAACATACATCTCCAGAGGCGCAATAGTCAGGACCTGCTAATCCTGTATTTTCATCATTTAAGTGGCTCTTTTGCCAAACTACTGATTCATAATCATCATTCATTCCAACAGATTGCTGCTTAAGTGAAGTATTGTCCATTATTAGGGAAAGCGATTCAAAATCAGACATCATTGATTCATTTTTCAATTTCAATGGCACTGGATTACCAGAGTCTTCATAAGTAAATTCGCTAATTGCGGAGAAATTTGTCAATCCATTATTTTGTACTGGATCCCATATTGACGCTCCAGACTCAATGCCAAATCTTACACTACTCCCCATCACATGAGGCTCATCGGAAATATTTAGCGATGCAGATGTAACAGTCTCACCTTCAGGTATTTCAATTGATAATGATTCACTCAAACCATCTTGTATTGCTTCATTAAATTCGAAGACTACAGCATCAGAACCATCTGAAAAAGTAGTTATCGAGGTCGCTGCTGCAAATGGAGTCAGAATCATCAACAAGGTAAGTAATATTGACTTTTTTATTGGGTTTTCTAGAATCGCCATGCTATCGCCTATGCTGTTGGAAAGCATCCATCACTAAAATACATCGCTTTTTTGCCTGATATCTTTAAGTATTCAGTTCAATCATTTAACTTCAATGTGTATCTATTCTTCATGGACTCAAAAACTAATTTATCAATTCCTCCAACTCGTTTTTCGCTAAGTTCCAACCACTCTTGATTGGCAATAGTTGTAGGTTTATTTGGACCAAAAGCATCACATACTTCTGGAGTCAATGATAAATCATATGTCCCTATTCCTCTTGCCATATCAATTATTTGTCGCTTATCTAAGGCTAATAATGGACGTAAAGGTTTCAATTGACACATCAATTCAATTGCGCCGAGGTTGCCTAATGTTTGTGATGAAACTTGGCCTAAATTCTCGCCTGTCAAAATATGTGTCACACCCAATTCAAGTCCAATAACTTCAGCTAACTTATGAAAAAGTCTTTTCATATGAATAAAGTATTCACTATGGCACCATTTTTTGGTGAAATTAGCTAATTGCTCGCCAACTGAAATTACGATTATTTCTGGTACTAAATTTGCTCTAGCTAAATCACCTAATTTTCCGTTCAAATTTAGCAGATGTTTTAGACACAAAGACGCTTTTTTTAAGGGAGAATCTCCCACTATATCTGATTGACTAAAATGTATACAATATATTTTCCAACCATCATTTAGCATTCTAGCAATTGCAACTGGAGAATCTATGCCCCCTGATACCAATGCTATGCATTTTTTATCCCCCATCATGTATTCGCTTCAATTATAACATAAAAGAAACCATCCTAATAATAACAAATTCCTGCATGACTTCTTGAACTAGATACCCTTCGGCCAATCATGGAACCATATTCTAAGGAGCCTGTGACGCTAATTGAACACATATTTCCTGGTGATACAAATGACCATGACACACTATTTGGCGGCAAATTACTATCTATAATGGATAAAGCAGGAGGCATCTCTTGTTCAAAATTTGCTCATCGTGAATTTGTTACAATCTCTATTGACACACTGAAATTTATCGCCCCCGCAAGACAAGGTGACTTATTGGAAGTCACGGGAACCGTTGTATATACAAGCAATCACACCGCATGTTCTAAAGTAACAGCTTTAGCAGTCAATAAGGCGACTTGGGAAAAGAAAAAGATTTGTGAGGGTTACTTCTTTTTTGTTGCTATCGATTCAATGATGCGACCAATACCAATACCACAATTGATTCCGGAAAATGATGAAGAACAAATTGAATGGGATAAAGCACAACGCATCAAAGCTAACATGATCGCTCAGAATGATGGCTGAATGATTAATTTGTCAAAGGTGGAAATAATGACTGTACTAAATGTTGCCATGTTTGGTAATGATGATTTAGCTAAGGAGATAGCTAAAGCCACCGATCAACGAGATGTTCATACTTATGTTCACAAAGAGGTTAGAGATGGAAAACCAAAAATAATCTCGATTATTAGACCTGCAAGATACCCCGAACGTCTAAGACCGTTGTTAAATGCAATTTCTGCAGGAAGAGTAGGTATAATCGAGATTAATAGCGTTGATGCTGTTCTTGGTGAAGTAATCGTTTCTTTTGCAAGTTCAAGCATTACTAAAGGCATTGCAGTAATAAAGCCAAATGAAGGAGATTGGATTGATCAAGAAATGGTTGAAAAAATGTTTATCCAAGCTGGACTAAATAATTGGACATTTATGCAAGGAGATGGACTTGAAATTAGAAACCAACTATACAAGCTGATGGAAGAGATTGATGTAGAATTAGACAAATCTGCTAATGCACCACTTGTCATTAGCATAGATCAACATTTCAATGTTAAAGGGATTGGTGTGGTAGCAATTGGCTATGTCCAATGTGGTACTGTAAAAGTTCATGACGAGCTATACATTTTGCCTGCCAATGATAATGGTTCAACAAAATCATTGCAAGTCATGGATGATGATGTGCCAGCGGCTAGTTCTGGAGACAGAGTTGGAATTGCATTGAGAAATGTAAAAGAAGAATCTCTAAGTAATGGGTCAATTATTGTTAAGCCTGCAATAAATGATAAGAAAACCAATACTGAAATCCCGTTAGCTGTGATTGAACATAAAAATTCTAAAATGCAATTGATTACATCTCCTTTTCAAAAAAGAGTCCTCTCTGAAGGCGATGTAATTCACATCAGCATCGACTTACAATTTGTAGTTGGTAGAGTTAAATCAAATGATGGAGAACAGTTGGTTGTAGAATGGGATTCACCAATTTACATAAGGAGAGAAAATCCTGAACAGGCAATAATTGCTCAATTAGATTCAAAACCTAGAATCATGGGATATGCAAAATTAAAGATTGAATAACAACACTGGCTAATTTTAATCGCTTCAAAATATGAGGTGTTTGTGCAATAAATTTGCGGTGGTTTCTTAACCTAAGCAGTATGCTAACCCACTGGGATGCATTCAACAAGTCGCGTAGCATATTCATCTGCCGAGTCAGATGATGTGAAAATAGACTCACTGTATTTGGATGGAGCAGCCGGTAAAATCTTAGCAACAATCGATGAAAGAATGCTGAGTCTTGAAGCCAAAACTGGCCATGCTTTAGATATAAAAATCCACTCAATAAATCGTGTACATCACCACCACACAAGATTGATTCCAACAAGTTTTGCCGCAATAGGACTAGGATTAATTTGGTCAGGCATACGTATCTTTTCTCAATCTACTATACAAATTGCTACGATAATTGCAGGTATTAGTTTAATTCTTGGCTGGGCTACAACAAGAAAACCAACATTAACCATTGATACTGAAGTTGGCGATTGTCATGTCATTACTGGAAATGATTTCTCATTGTTGAAATTAAATACCATATTAATGAGGTTACAACGAGGATTTGGCTTGCATGAAGCGATAGATGGCTTAGATATTTTGGGCGGCGATGCACAATATCCTAGAGCGGTAAGTAACGAGGAAAATCATACTAATGGACCTGCAGTGGAGATTTCAAGGCCAGAATCAATTGCTTCTTTTCTCGCCACTGATATGGTTGAATCAGCAGATACTGAAGATTCTCAACCTATTACTCTTGATGCTGAATTATTTGACTTTGAATTGCCAACTGAGGAGAAAAGTGAAACGATACCTAATTGGCTAAATAACAATAATAATCAACAAAATCAAGCTCCAATAATAAGCGCTACAGACTCGCTGATTCAAAGAGGGATTAGTAATGTTGGTGATCGAAGGGGGAGGCAGGATAACAATCAAATGTCAATGTTTAATCCTATAAATGTAGATTTAGCATCTGTTCCAATCCAAAATCAAACCCAAGCCAGTGAGGAAGATTTGTTGGCCAAATCAAACAAACCATCAATTGAAGCAGGACCTTCAAAGCTACCAGAGTTATTACCAAATTTTTGGAATAGTGATGGCTACCATAAACCAGAACAACAACAAATTAATTCAGTACAAACTGATTACTCAGCTTTTTCATCTCCTGATTCATTATTAGGAAATTTTGATGAATACGGCGAGCCTTTGGAATCACTTGTTGCAAGTGCAAGAAAGTCACATTCCACAACAACAAATAATATTCCACAAGACAAACAATTACTTGATCCAAAAGCAACACGTTTGAGAAAGAAAACTATTCCAACAAATTCTAGATTAGTAAAAAAGAGAAAACAAAAGTTAGCTTCAAACGGTTTAGCAAGTCGTTTGATGCCTGCTGCTGGAAGAATCGGCAATAGTATGCGAGATGCCGTAAATTCAATTTCCAATCGAATAATAAACAAACTTGAAGAAAATGTTCAAGTTAGCCAATCACTTAGAGAACGATCGGATGTTGGAATGGAAATGGAATTAGAAACATATCGGAACCTCGCGGAAAGCAATGGCGGTCCATTATCCGATGAAAAGGTCAAGGAACTGGAAGAAAATGCTAGACGAAGAAAAGCACTGGTTGAGCAAAATCAACAAGAATTAGAAGATAATGATAAACAACTATCTTTCAAAGATTTAATAGATACTGAATCTCATAATGCAGCAAAATCTGGAAAATCAAATCTCCCAAGGATAGATTTGTAATTAGCCTAGAATTCTTTTGAATTCGGTTAATCTTGATTGAAATACTTTTTCTGTTAGTGATATCAAACCAGATGTTCCAAATGATTCCAATGTGAAACTAGCTGTAACTGTGGCTCTAAGTAAAGCCTCTCTAAGTTCATCCTTAGTTAGTTCCCCATCACCATGTGCGAGATTAGCTGCAATTGTTCCGGCAAATGAATCGCCGCAACCTGTAGGGTCAACCACTAATTCGGTAGGGTATGCCGGCAATGATATGATCTCGTGATTGTGAAATGCAATTACACCATTTTCGCCTTTTTTAATTACTAATGTTTTACAAGACACTATATCAATTACTTTTCTTGCAGCACGTATTATGTTATCATCATCAGCTAACATCTTTACTTCCCCATCATTGATAATGATCAAATCTACTCTACGCATAACAGATAGTAAATCATCTCTGGCAATATCAATCCACAAATTCATTGAATCTAACATTGTAAGGCGAGTTGCCTTCACTTGAGACAATACCTGAGATTGAAGTGTAGGGAGCAAGTTAGCACAAAACAACACCTTGGGGTTTTTGGAATGTCCGGGTACTTTTGGAGCAAAATCACCAAACACGTTTAGTTGTGTGTCATGGGTTGTTGCAACACCCATATCTCCATGATAAGAGCCTTCCCATCTGAAAGTCTTCCCTTTAGCAATTTCAATTCCTGACAAATCTAAACCTTGGCCCTTCAACAATTCGATATCTGATTGTTTAAAGTCATCCCCTACTACACCAACTAATCCAACTTTCTTTAAATTAAGGTAATCAGCATGAAATCTACTAGCAATTCCAGCATATACTGCTGAACCGCCTAATTCCTCTTCAACCATCCCCGCTGGCGAAGTGACACTGTCATAAGCTATACTTCCAACCATTAATACATCCATAAAATCACTTCAGCCTAATAATTGTTGATGATTATCAATATATTGAATTGTAATATCTCTATTGATGAAGTCCTCTTCATCCATTATTCTCCTATGCAAAGGAATCAAGTGTTGTACTCCTGTAATATGTGTCTCATCTAAAGCTGTTCGCATTCTTCGAACTGCATCTTCTCTATCATGACCCCAAGTTAGAAGCTTCGCCAAAAGCGAATCAAAACAACCCGGCATTTCGTATCCAGGGTGGGCGTGTGTATCACACCTTATTCCAAAACCGGATGGAAAGTGACAATCCCATAATCTTCCTGGACTTGGAACAAATTCTTTAGGATCCTCTGCGTTTAAACGGCATTGAATCGCATGACCACGCCATTTCACATCCGATTGGCTTAATGGTAAATCCTCACCCTGAGCAACCCTAATTCCTAGTTCAACTAAGTTATATCCGGTAATTAATTCAGTAACAGTATGTTCAACCTGAACTCTTGGATTCACCTCAAGGAAATAAAAATCTCCATTAGCATCTCGAAGAAATTCAAATGTTGCTAGACCCTTGTAGCCTACTGATTGGGCACCTTTACAAACTAATTCACCTATCTCAGTACGCTTTTCATCTGTAAGCCAAGGCCCTTCTTCAATTAATTTTTGATGTCGGCGTTGGATTGAACAAAAACGTTCTCCAAAATGAATCGCTTTCTTGCCATCAGCTAATACTTGAAATTCCACATGTTGTGCACCTTGAATATATTTTTCAACAAATACTCTTTCATCACCAAATGCTGATCTGGCCCTTGACATACACAATTTCAAGGCACTAGCAAATTGGCTTTTCTCTTCAACAATTTGCATTCCAATTCCACCTCCTCCAGCTGCGGCTTTGATTATCACTGGATAACCAATCTCTTTTGCCAGGTTACTCGCAACAACCTCATCTGAAATTGGCTCAGAAGAGCCTTTAGCAACTGGCAATCCTGCCGCTTCCATTGCTGCTCTAGCCTCGATCTTATCACCAAGTAAAGTTATTACATCACTAGATGGTCCAATGAAGGTAATTCCTTCTTCCGATAACCGTTTGACAAATTGAGCATTTTCAGCTAAAAAACCATATCCAGGATGTACAGCATCACATTCAAGTTCTTTTGCAGCAGAAACTACAGATTCAATATCTAAATAAGAATCTAGTGGATTTGAACGATAATTTGGATAAGCAATATCCGACATCATTACCGGCAGTGACAAACGATCTTCTTTTCCATGAATTATCGCCACTTCAATGCCCATATCTCGTAATGTTCGCAAAATACGTAATGCGATTTCACCCCGGTTCGCAATCAATACTCTCTTGAAGCCCATATTCGAGTCTAGAACGAGGCAATCTATGAGGAAAACGGTTAGTTTTATTTTAGCTCACAGTATAAATGCCCCCGTTAAGTGGTAAAAAAATACCGTTAAAAGGGAATAAATTGGAACTGATTCTATAATTTTGTATTTTATTAGGAATATGTTAATAATGTATTACTGTGATGATAGTTTATGGCTAAAGACGGTAGAACTGGGGCGGAGGTTGTTGCCGAATTAGGTGGAAAAGACCTTAATCGCGATGGGAAAATCATTAATCTCGTAATATGTGGAAATTCAAAATTTTATGATTATTCATGGCTAGAAAATGAATTAGATAAATGGGTAGAGGAGTTTACTTATCCGGACATGATCATCATTGGTGGAGCAAGTGGAGTAGATTATCTTGCCGAGAGATGGGCTGATAATCAAAATATCCCATTAGCAGTTTACAGTGAAGCTTGGGTTCGTCCAAGGCCAAAATCAGAGATTGATAGTGGTAGGCCAGAAGCTGTTGCTACATTAGCAAATGAAATGCTTCAAAATGCCACGCATATGTTAGCATTTCCAGGACCTGATTCGGTATGGACAAAAAGAATGATAGATATCGCAAGAGAATTTAATGTAACGATAAAAAGAGTAGATTTACCAGATGGAGACTGGTGATTAATACACGTCACGAAGATATCTTTTTTGCTCTTTCATCATTGTTTTTTCTATGAAAAATGTCGCATCATCTTCTGACATCCCGCCATGTTCCATGGCAATCTCAATAAGTGCTCTGTGAACATCTTTTGCCATGTAAGTTTTATCGCCGCAAATGTAGAAATATGCCCCATCCTCAAACCATTGCCATACCTCTGCACCATGCTCTTTAAGCCTGTGTTGAACGTATATTTTCTCCTCTTGATCTCTTGACCAAGCAGTAGTAAATCGGTACAAATGACCATTATCTAACCAAGATTCAATTGATTCTTGGTAATAGAATTCAGTCTTGGCAGATTGATCTCCGAAAAAGAGCCAGTTTCGACCGTTACCGCCGTCGAATATTCTTTGCTCCATAAATGCTCTAAAGGGAGCAATCCCTGTACCTGGGCCAAGCATGATTATATCTGTAGATTTATCCTCAGGCAAGACAAAAGATTTTGTTGGAGACATAAAAACTCCAACCTTTTTATCGCTGATGCCAATTTCATCAGCCATATACTGAGTACATAATCCACCGCGATTCCTACCATGATAGCTAAATCTAACAATGCCAACCGTTAGCTCGACAAATCCAGGATGAGCATCATGTGATGATGCTATCGAATATAATCTAGGTTTCAATCTCCCAGCCAATTCTAAGAATTCCTCCGGCGAATATTTTACCTTAAACTCACCTAAAATATCGACATAATCTCTGGTCCAAAGATAATCTTCCATTGCTTTAGCATCTGAAATCAAATGCTCCACTTTTCCGGCGGGGTCATCAGATGGACTACTTGGAGGTAACTCTGGCGGCATTAATTGTTGTTCACTTGCATTCCACTCATTATTTCCACGCGTTCTAGACACAAACTTAACAGTAATTTTCATCCCACTGGAGACTACTTTATCTGCTAAAGATTGGACAAATTTTTTACTCGCCATATGAACTTCATAGTATTTCTTTAATGCCTCATAAAGTGTTTTCTCACCAGCATGAGTAGAAACAATTACATCTTTGTCCCAACCTTGGATTGCTATTAATTCATCCACTATATGTGGTGGATTTTCAGGCACTACTCCTAGGGCATCACCCACTTTATAATCTAAACCAGAGTCCCCTAACTCAAAAACAATATGTCGAGTTTCTTTCTTTGAACCTTCGCCATTGAGTACATAATTTTCAGTAATATTAGTGAAATAAGGGTTCTTTGCACTCCATTCACTTTTCCCTTCACCCGCCATAACAACACCAACTCATGCAGAGTGATTATTCCTCTAGTAGGTAGTAATTGAAGGTTCGTAAATTGAATTTATCTAAATTACTATCATTAAACAACCGATTAACACAAGACCTATGCCTCTATCGGATAGTCATGGCGAATGAAATAATTATGCTGGGCACAGGGAATGCTTTCCTGCCCAATGGCAGACATCATTCCTTTGCTATTATAGATAAGTGTCACATTATCGATGCACCTCCAACTGCTCTAATATCGCTGAGAGAAAATGGAATAAAAATTTCTAATATTGAAACTATTTTTATCACCCATCTGCATGGAGATCATGTTTTTGGCTTGCCGTTTTTACTACTTGAAAGAACTTATATCTCCGATCGAGAACTTGTCAAACCATTAACAATCGTCGCTGCCCCCGGTGCTAGGGAACGAATCGAAGAAATATGCCACTTAGCTTATCCTAATTCTTTAATGCCGATTCTATCTAAAATAATTTGGCAAGAAGCCAAACAAGGACAAACTGAAAATGGATTGATGTGGAATCGTTTTAAGGTAAATCATGATGAAAAAGTAGACCCACATGGTTACAAATTTATAACTAAAGATGGAGCTAAATTCACACATAGTGGAGACTCTGGCCCTTGTGTCAATCTTACTAAAGCAATAAGTGAAACTGATTTAATAATCATTGAGATGTCTATTCCAAACTGGGTTCCAAGTCCTTTTCATCACAAACCATCAGATATAGAGGATTTGGGCAACTCTAATCCAGAGAAACTATTCGTTATTACTCATACTTTTATAGACGACAAATACTCTAAATTTGAGGAGATTACCACTAAAGAATTCCCCAAGCATCCAGAAAATGTAATCCATGCTGGCGATGGAACTGTTATTTCTTGGGAAAACGGTTGGTCTATTAGAAAAATTAAATGAAATATTTAACATCAAATTAGCCCTGATTTTTGTACTGTGAAAAAAATTTCAGAGGGCATACTTATGAGGGGGACTCGGACTGGGCGTTATATCGCGCAATTCCTCGCAGGGGACGTTGAGGCGATTATGGAGGACTGAGGCGATGACAGAAAATATATTCGATGGTTATCTGTCTCGAAACACTCTATTCCAAAACAAAGAATTTCTGCGCCACAATTACAAACCGGAAAAACTTCCGCACAGAAAGAATGAAATTGAGGTGCTATCTTTCAATCTTGTTGAGGCATTAAAAGGACATATTCCATCTAACATGACGTTATATGGGGTTACTGGAGCCGGAAAAACTGCAGTTACTAATTTTGTATGTGATCAATTAGAACAAAAAGGCAAACAGCTAGAAAGAACAGTCCAGACAATAATGGTTAATTGCCGTCAAATAGATACCCAATATAGAGTTTTAAGCCACATCGGCAATTCACTTTTGGAAGATTACGAAATTGATGAAATACCATTCACAGGCTGGCCTACTGACAGAGTGTTTGGTGAGTTAGTCAAACGAATGGATTCTCGCGAAGGTGTGTTTGTAATAGTCCTTGATGAAATAGACCACTTAGTTAAGAAAGCAGGAGACGATTTACTGTATAACCTAACCAACTTAAATTCATCACTGAAGAAAGCAAGGTCTTGTGTCATAGGAATTTCAAACGACCTAAAATTCACCGATTTTCTTGACCCAAGAGTAAGATCTAGACTCGGACAATTAGATGTAATTTTCAATCCATATGATGCACAACAATTGCAGGATATTCTTAGAGAGCGTGTCGAAATTTCACTCCATAAAGAAGTACTTGGAGAAGGTGTTATCGAAATGTGTGCCGCTCTTGCTGCATAAGAACATGGAGATGC
>MDSV01028951.1_pt1 | contig 51987 bp, 45 predicted proteins | sample 810851 | NCBI WGS metagenome assembly MDSV01 (sample SAMN05326640, study PRJNA326480) | marine metagenome | isolation source: seawater | place: Atlantic Ocean: North East | collected 2012
AGGGCGACTAGATCAAATCGCCATCTACCCCATATAAAAAGCACAAATGCCATCGCGACAACCGCAAAAACGATTTCTTGTTGGTGATTTGAACCAAACATTCAGGTTCACTTGTGCAGGAATTTAAGCTTGACTGTTCCATAATAAAAAAATTAAAAATATATTTTAGCGGTAAATAGTATTGAGTTGCTATACGACTGAGAGCATCAGATCTCTTATTCTGTACAATAATAATAAGAACTTGTATGAATTTTGCTTGAGAATGCCCCTATGTTCCATGCCCGATTCTCCGTATCTCAGGCTAGATCACAGTCTAGCAACTCAACTATTGTCTATTTATGATAACTTTAATAAAGAAGTAAATTTATCGGCATCAATAGGTTGATGCCTAACTAATCCTAGATGCATGGAGCAGATTAATGGCCGACAGCCTGAGCATTAATGACACTAGAACGGGCAACAAACATGAATTAAGTTTGTCTTATGGTACTCACGTGAATGCAGGTTCTGCAATATCGGCTAAAGATTTAAGGGAAATAAAGACCTCTGATGATGATTTTGGTGTACTAGTCCACGACCCTGGTTTCATGAATACATCTGCTTGTAAAAGCTCGATAACCTATATAGATGGGGACGCTGGAATCTTGCTGTATAGAGGATATCCAATCGAAGAGCTTGCAGCCAAGAGTACATACCTAGAGGTGGCGTACTTATTGCTCCACGGTGAACTGCCCAATGAGTCTGAGCTTAATATTTGGACCACAGATATTACTAATCACACTTTTCTTAACGAAAAAATCAAAAATTTTTTAGATGGATTTCGCTATGATGCACATCCGATGGGAATCCTTGTAAGCTCTCTAGCATCCCTTTCAACTTTTTATCCAAAATCTCGCAACGTACAAGATGAAGAAATTCGTGCAAGATCTATAAGGAGATTGATAGCCAAAATACCAACACTAGCAGCTTTCGCTTACAGGTACAGTGTAGGCTTGCCATATGCATATCCTGATAACGATTTAAGTTATTCAGCCAATTTCCTGAATATGATGTTCCGTGCTACTGAAACAAAGTATGATCCTGATCCTGTCTTAGAGAGAACTTTGGACATATTGTTAATATTACATGCTGATCATGAGCAAAACTGCAGCACTAGTGCTATGAGGGCCGTGGGCAGCTCCGATGCGGATCCTTATGTTTCAGTATCAGCTGCGACAGCAGGCTTGTATGGCCCGTTACATGGTGGAGCAAATGAACGAGTTCTAGAAATGTTAGCGGAAATTGGATCCGTCAAAAATATCGCAAGTTATATAGAAAAAGTTAAACAAGGTGAGTTCAGATTGATGGGGTTCGGCCATCGAGTCTATAAAAATTTTGATCCTAGAGCGAATATATTAAAGAAACTTGCAGAGCAAGTTTTTGAAGTCACCGCCAAAAATGAACTTTTGGATATAGCAATTGAGCTTGAAAAAGTCGCCCTTAATGATGAATATTTTGTTAAACGTAAGCTTTATCCAAACGTGGATTTCTATTCAGGCATTATTTATCAAGCAATGGGAATTCCGGTAGAAATGTTTCCAGTTTTATTTGCTATTGCCCGTACTTCAGGCTGGTTATCACATTGGGACGAAATGCGAAAGGATCCGGAGTTAAAAATAGCCCGCCCGCGGCAGATCTACACGGGATATCCAAGAAGAGAGTATGTGCAAATAGGAACTAGGCACTAAACTTCGATGATTCGATTAGCCTAGAAACAGATTAAAAACATATTCTTATAGTAACCGGTAAACTCCTAGACACTTGTGTCGTTTTATGTGACATTATTATGTCATGACATTATGATGTCACTGGAGGAAGAATAATATGGAAGCTGTATTTTTTATACTTGTCGGTGGGGCGCTGTTTTCACAGTCATGGAACCTGCTAGGCCTTTTAGCTGAAGCTAGATCTTTAGGTATACTCGTCGCCGGTTTAGCACTGATGTCTTTGATAGCCCTCATAATTGATCCAATGGTTTTAGAATCAGAATTACATCATTCCCACTGGGTCACAAATAACGCTGTATTTAAAGGCATTATTATTCTCTGGGCAGTATATTTACTAGCCACTGGAGCGCAGAACTTTTTAGATTTAGAAGACCGCTCAATCGGTCTATTTGCTGGGTTTGTTAGTATTATTTCACTAGTTGCATTTCTATATTTTGTAGTTCGTCTTGCACCAGAAACTAACAAGTATGGCGAAGCTGTTTGGTTGTCAGTATCCGTCGGCACGCTCATCTTAGCGATAAACGCAGGATTATCTTTTTTCCACCAGGCGATACCGTTCCACGTTATCCGATTAGTATCTGGATGGTTTTTACTAGTTGGTGGCATAATTTTAGGGATCGTCGGGGTTTTGGTAGGTGTTGGCACAATAAGCCTTTAATTTTTTTGTTGTGATTATCTGTTAAATTTAACGGGTAATGACAATAAATTATGACCAAAAATTTGACTTAAGTTTTAAACATTAGTACAAAATAATGTTATAAACAGGGTTTTCTGCAACGAGAGAGGCAAACAATTGAAGAATTCTTTCGATGAAGCTGCAATGGAAGCAAGCATTAATCAGGAATTGACTGAAGGGCCAGGCAATACGGAGAGTAAGGTGTCGGGTCATGAAATTCTGGCTGGAATTAAAAAAGAATCAAAAGAGTTTCAGTGGGAAGGCACATTTGAGCAATACTTAGAGATGGTTATTGCCGATAGCTCCATTGTTAAGTTATCTCACGCACTAGTTAATGAATCCATAAAAGCGCCAGGTGTTCATCGAGATCTGAATGGTGAACCTCTATATAGGCTTTTCGATGAAAAGATGTTTGGCCTTGAGTCTGCTCTTGACAAGGTGGCTCGTTATTTTGAAGCTGCAGCCCAACGGCTGGAGGTCAGAAAAAGGATATTACTACTTTTGGGGCCACCGGCCAGTGGTAAATCTTCAATAATCGATATCATTAAGCGTGGCCTCGAAGATTACACCAAAACGGAATCGGGTTCTATTTATACTATCCAGGGTTGCCCAATGCAAGAGGACCCTCTTCATCTAGTCACTGGCAGTTCCAGGGCACAAATGCATGAAGATTATGGCATATATATTGAAGGTGAGCTGTGTTTTCATTGCAGATTTTTATTGGAGCATGACTACCAAGGTAATCCAGCAGAAATCCCAATTAGTAGGGTGACATTTTCTGAATCTAGGGCAAAAGGTATTGGTTACTATTTGGCAAACAACCCCAACCCTCCCGATCCATCGGTATTAGTTGGAAGTCACAATGAATCGAAACTTGATGGAGATCGGCAAGAAGTTGCAGCTCGGGCATTTAGACTCGACGGGGAGTTGAATGTTGCTAATCGGGGAATGATGGAATTCGTTGAAATTTTTAAGGCAGATCGTACTTTATTGACTACATTATTGTCTCTAGCTCAGGAACAGTTAATAAAAATGGAGAAATTCGGCTCTGTCTATGCAGACGAGGTCATTGTTGCACATTCTAATGAAGGTGATTTTAATACCTTTGCCACCGATCCATCATCTGAGGCGTTAAAAGATAGAATTATTGCTATAAAAATACCCTACAATTTGCGTGTCAGTGAAGAAGTGAAAATCTTACAAAAAATGATAGGACAAAGCACTGTTCACGATGTACACATTGCACCATTAACCTTACCGGTCGTTTCTATATTTGCCATACTTTCAAGATTGGAGTCACCAACAGCACAGGGTATGTCTCTATTGGATAAAGTTAAACTTTATGATGGCGGGCAAGTTGCAAATTTCACTCATAAAGATGTGTTAGATATGCAGAGACATCACCCAAATGAAGGAATGGGCGGCATTTCACCTCGATACATCCTCAACAGAATAGGTTCAGTTGCAAGTGCTGAAGCACGAATAGTAACACCATTGGCAGCATTAGACAGCATGTGGCATGGATTGAAGGAAAACATCAGTCTTGATGATGCAGACATACTAACCTATGTTGATTTTATTTCAGAGACAGTTAAAGAATATAACAGATTAGCGGTCAGGGAGTTGCAAATAGCATTTGAAGAATCTTTCCATACCAATGCCAACTCGCTATTTGAAAACTACTTAAAGAATATTGAAGCATATTGCACAAAAAAAGACGGCGATGATCGCTCACGTAAGGTTTTTTCGAATGAACGTGATATGCAAGAACTCGAGCGGGCTATTCGGATAACAGCTCGCTACAAAGATTCTTTTCGTCATGAGATAAATATAATTGTTTCCAGATGGAAAAAAAATAATGTAGATTATGATTATCGATCCGACCCGCGTTTGAAAGCGGCAATTGAAAACAGATTGTTGCCAGCTCCAAGGACACTAGAAAGAGCATTGGCAAAACCAAGATTTGCAAGGCAGAGGGTTGAGTGGAAGAGCAGGTACGATGGCATTCTTAATCGACTAGTCGAGAATTATGGATATACCAAAGAAACTGGCGAAGACTTAATGCAATATGCGGTGCATACAATAAAAAACCGTGCTGTAGTTAGAACACCAAGGAATGAGGGCATTGAGTGGCTGTGGCCATTGTATCCTCAACGCGACGAGTCTACTGATTAAGTTTGATTCATAGCAAGAAAACCTAATAAGAATGTTTAACCGATTATTTGAAAATTGAATTCGGGTTTTCTATTGAAGCCGACAATCGCTTCATAAATTCAGCAGCTATTGCTCCGTCCACTAACTGATGGTCGACTGTTAAATTAAATGTACAAACATCTCTGATGGCTATCTGGTTGTTTTCAACAACGGCTTTTTGTTTGGTTACCCCTACACCCAGAATAGCTGCTTGACCTCGATTTAATATGGGAGTAAATCCCTCAACCACACCTAAGACGCTAATAGTGAATGTTCCTCCTGAAACCTCATCCGGGCTAAGTTTGCCTGCAAGAGCCCTTTTATTTGCAGCAGAGGTTAGCTGAGCTAAGTCTGCCAGAGATAAGTTCATTACGTCTTTTATAACAGGTACTATTAATCCCTCTGGAAGAGCTACAGCGATTCCGATGTCCACTTTCTTGTACTCATAAATTTGATTATCGATTAGCATAGAGTTAAATATCGGAAGCTCGCTAATGATTTCACCACAGATTTTGGTATACACATGTGTGTTTGTTACAGCCGTTTTATTACTTTTAGACCATTTTTTTCGCTGAGATTGCAGCTCCGTTACAGGTATGTCCAGAGTAAACGTTAGTTGAGCTGTGGTTTGTAATGAGCTCAGCATATGAGCAGCGATACCTTGTCTCATTCCTGACATCTTGGTTACTTTGTCTGGAGAAGGCATACCAGAAACATCAATTTTTACTGGTGTTTTGCCGTCAGTTACAGGTGTGGCTTTGCTTGCTCCTGTTTCGCTATGAGCCCTTACGTCTGCTTCCACCACCCTGCCCCTGGGTCCTGTTGGTGTGACATTAGATAAATCGATTCCCAATTTAGCAGCCAATTTCCTTGCGCCTGGTGTGGAAGGTATAGCCTCACCCCGAACAGCTACTTTACCTGCAACAGGTTTGTTGTCAGTTGCTTGCGCGGAAACTTCAGACTCGTTTGCAGCAGAGGTATTTTGCGTAACTTCTGGTGGAGCTTCGCCTTCAGCGAGCAGATATCCCAACAGGCCATTTACCGGTATTATCGCACCTTCTGGCGCTATATGATGTAATTTTCCTGATGAAGTAGCTTCCAGTTCATAATTAAGTTTTTCAGTTTCTATTTCAAGTACGACTTCACCTTGGGCAATATCTTCACCTTGAGCTCGATTCCATTTTGATATCGTACCCTCAGTCATAACCATGCCGAGTTTGGGCATTACTATATCGGTAGCCATATTTTCCTCCGTTTTATTAAATATCGGCTTAACATTTAATTTTAATACTAAATCAATAATTTATAGTTTTGAAAGAGCATGAAACTCAATTTATAACTTCTAGGCATGCGTTGGTTACCATTTCAACACTTGGGAAATGTAATTGCTCAAGTACAGAAGAGTAAGGTATTGATGAATGAGGCGCAGTGACTCTTTTCGGCGGGGCATCAAGCAGATCAAATGCTTTTTCAGCAGATAGGGCAGCAAGCTCAGAGGCAACCGAACATTTTGGGTAATCTTCATCTACTATCACCACTTTACGCGTTTTGCTAATAGAGGAGAGAATAGTTTCTTCATCAAGAGGCGAGATAGATAGCAGATCGACTACTTCTGCTTCATAACCTTGTTTTGCAAGGCTTTCGGCAGCCTGAATACAAGTTCTTGTGGTAGTGCCAATCCCTATTAACGTGACGTCATCACCTGACCTTACAATCCTGGATTTACCGATAGGCAATTCATATGCATCTTCTGGGACGTGTTGGTCAAAATTAACACCCATTAGCCTAGTACTTTGGAAAACAACGACGGGATCATCGTCTTTCATGGCCGCAATTTGCAGCCCTTTAGCAGAATATGGGTCTGAAGGCACAACACATTTTAGTCCAGGAAAATGTGCAAAAATCGAGTATAAAGTTTCTGAATGTTGCGCTGCATTTCCTCCGGAAGCTGCTGTTTGCGCTTGAATAGTAATTGGTAAATTAACTTTCCCACCGAACATATAATGCATTTTAGCCATGTTATTGAAGATTTGATCACCACATACGCCGATAAATCCAACAAACATCATGTCAACTAAAGGCCGTAGACCAGCAGCAGCAGCACCGACTCCTGCACCCACGAAACCGGTCTCACTTATAGGGGTATCGAGAACTCTAGAAGTGCCGAATTCCTGAATAAGCCCCTTTGTCATTGAGAATGTGCCACCAAAATGGTCTATAAAACCCTCATCTGCTTTCCCGGCAGCACCAGCCACATCAATTCCCATTACGATTGTGGAATCATCTTCCCTCATACGTGTGCGTATACCCTCGTTAATAGCCTGGACAAATGTTAATGGACGATGTTCTTGATTCAATGTCTCGGTAATTACTCCAATATTGATAAAGCTGACTGTGCGATTTTTTCCGGTGAGGGAATATATTCCGCTTCTAGTACCGGACTATACGGAACAGAAGCATGAGGAGCGCATAAGCGAATTGGAGGTGAGTCTAAGAAGTCAAAGGCCTGTTCAGCAATCAATGCCGATAATTCAGAAGCCATGGAGCACATAGGATAATCTTCATCCACTATAACAACGTTTCGAGTTTTTTTAACTGAACTGAGAATAGCATCCTCATCTAAAGGTGATAGCGATAAAAGATCAATAACTTCTGCTGAAAATCCTTTTTGTTCCAATATTTCAGCAGCCTTTAAGCACTGTAAGGTCGTATAACTGATACCAATTAATGTCACATCAGTTCCTTCGCGAGGGCGGTCAGCTTTACCGATAGGAAATTCGTAGCTATCTTCAGGAACGTGTATACCTCCTCCTGCCCCGCCCATTAACAACTTATTGTTAAATACAATCACGGGGTCATTATCTCTAATTGCAGCTGTATGGAGTCCTTTTGCATTGTAAGGATTTGATGGAGCAACACATTTAAGGCCGGGGAAATGAACAAAAATCGAGTACAGAGTTTCCGAATGTTGTGCAGCTGATCCTACTCCTGCGCCAGTGGATGTAATTACTGTCAAAGGTAAATTAACTTTCCCTCCGAACATATAGTGCATTTTTGACATATTGTTAAAAATTTGATCACCACATACTCCTACAAACCCAACGAACATTAAATCAGCAATAGGCCTAAGCCCAGTGGCTGCAGCACCGACAGCTGCGCCCATGAATCCATTTTCTGAAATGGGTGTGTCTCTTACACGATCCGGCCCATATTTTGCTATTAAACCTCCAGTGAGTTTAAAAACTCCTCCCCAAGCATCCTCAAATTCATCCCTACCGGCTCCTCCAGCAACATCCTCACCCATAAGGATAACTGAAGGATCTCTTTCAAATTCCTGGTGGAATGATTCATTAACTGCCTGTGCGTATGTAAGTGCTCTTACTGGTGTGCTTACCATATCTTAATCTCCAATTTATTAAAGAATTACGGGTACTTTATATAAACATCGCTTAATAGTTCTGACGGATCTGGATAAGCGCTGTCTATGGCAAATTGAGTAGCTTTCTCAACTCTAGCTTTCGCATCATTGTCTATTTCTTCAAGCTGTTTTTTTGTAGCCGTTCCGTTGTCTAACAGAAACTGTTCCATCGCGATAATACAATCTTTATCTTCATAATATTTCTGTTCTTCCGGAGTTCGGTAACCCATAGGGTTGTCTGCGCCAAAATGACCGTGGTATCGGTATGTCATCGCCTCTATAAGAGTCGGACCATCCCCTTTCCTTGCCCTTTCAACGGCTTCGCCCGCGACTTCGTAAACCTCAATCACGTTTTGGCCATCCACAGTTACTCCAGGCATCCCATATCCTGCTGCACGGTTTGCTACTGATTGTCCTGCAACTGCGTATTCAAAAGGAGTAGATTCCGCATAACGGTTATTTTCGCATACAAATAATACGGGTAAGTTCCATATAGCAGCCAAGTTCATCGATTCATGCAATGATCCCTGACTGGATGCTCCATCACCGAAAAATACAACACTAACACTGTCTTTGCCCTGGACTTTCGCTGACAGGGCGCAGCCGGTTGCAACTGGTATATTTGATCCGACCACACCGTTTGCACCAAGCATACCTTTTGTTGCATCTGCAATGTGCATCGTTCCGCCTTTGCCTTTATTGGTACCGGTTGCTTTTCCGAGCAATTCTGCCATCATCTCATTGATATCAACGCCTTTTGCAATACAGTGATGATGGCTTCGATGGTTTCCTAAAACATAGTCATCGTCTCGTAGGTGAGCGCATATTCCGGTTGGAGTAGCCTCCTCGCCTATAGCAGAATGAGTTCCTAGGATTCTTCCTTGATCAGCTTCTCTTTTTGCCTGTTCCTCAAATCGTCTTATTAAAACGAGAGTTTCATACATCCACATTAGTTTATCTTTTGAGATTGATGATTGAGATTTAGCCACGACTCTACCTCCTAAAATATTAAGGATCTACTTTTTAATAGATAGATTAAAAGTTTCCTTACCTCGTAAAATTAATGGTGGCAGGATTATAGCAGTGTTTGGTCAACTTTACAGATTCAAGTTATAATCCTGCCAATACCCCTACCCTAATAAGGAGCCTTGGATGCGACGTATTCTAATTGCAGATCAGTTAATTGATGGATTTAACCAGAAACCTATAAAAAACGGAGTATTAATAGTTCAAGATGAAAAAATAGAGGCAGTCACTACAAGTGACCAGATTGGTAATAACCCAGAGGGTGAAATAATTAAAGTTCCCGGCGGCACGATTATGCCTGGTTTTATTGAGATGCATGCCCACATGCATTGCTCGGCAGAACCAGAAGCTTATGATCATGTCACTTCTGAGTCCAACCAAGAACTTTTGATGCGATCAGTAGAGGCTATGCGAGCAACTTTAATTTCTGGAGTAACAACCGTTAGGGATCTTGGAAGTAAAAACGAAATAGCTTTTGCAGTAAAAAAAGCAGTTCAAGAAAGAAAGATAAACGGACCCAGATTGCTTGTAACGGGCACGCCAATAACCACTACCGCAGGCCATTGCAACTTTTTTGGAACTGAAGCAGACACTGCTGAAAGTGTAATTTCAGCACTTAGACACCAGGTAAAATTAGGTGCTGACTACATAAAAATCATGTCTACTGGAGGGGTCTTTACTCCTCGGAGTAATGTTCTTGCTGCCCAATATACTACTGAGGTACTTAGATTGGCTGTAGAGGATGCAGACAGGATGGGAGTGAGAGTTGCTGCACATTGCCATGGCACGGAAGGCGTGGTTAATTGTGCCGAGGCAGGAATACATAACCTGATTCACGCCACTTGGCTTTCTGGAGATTCTGCTGAAAACTGGGATTATAGGCCAGAAATAGCAGATATGATTGCAGAAAAGGGACTTTGGGTAGACCCCACAATAGCAATAGCTACTATAAGAACTGAGAAAGGGATACCTTTTTCAGATGAAGAGATCCTTGCATCAGCTGTGTTAAGCGATATGGAAGGTAGGTTTGAAATATTAAAAGACATGTGGGATCGAGGAGTAAAGTTTGTGGCAGGGCTGGATACTGGAATGTCTTATGTTGAGTTTGGTGATTTTGCATATACGCCCCAGACAATGGTTGAAGGAATGGGCGTATCAGAAATGGAAGCAATAATCTGTTCGACTTTGTCGTCAGCACAGTGCTTAGGTATAGATGATATTACGGGTACGCTTGAGCCGAACAAGTCTGCTGATGTTTTGATTGTCGCAGGAGACCCCTTAAAAGATATTAAGAAGTTACACGATGTTGACACGATTATTAGCCAAGGCCATTTGATTAAACGAACAGGTAAGGTATTAATTTAGAACAATATAACTGCCTTGTTTGGTTAACCCTTTTTTACACCGAGTTCAGCTAGTATTTTTGCCAAAGTCTCTTTCTCTTTAGTATTTAGGTCTCTAAATGGCGGCCTAACGCTACCTGCATTAATTCCCACATATTCAGCAGCAGCCTTGAGGACGTTCGTGGCGTATCCTTCGAAACCTTCATCAACTAATCTCCAAAAAGTAGCTTGTCTGGAGTGGAATTTATCGGCCTCAGCATACTTTCCATCCTGTAATAGCTGCCAAAACTTTGCTTCACCTTCTGGCCAGAAAGCTGCTACTCCTGTGATATATGATTTGGCGCCATGTTGGTGTGCAAGACCAGCTGTGTGCCCGTAAGAATTATCGACAATTGCCAGCTTGTCTGAAAATCTGTCTAGGGTATCAACATAATCTTGAAACGAGGGTAGAAAACCTCTTTTTATGGATACTACGCTCTCAATCTTATCAATCAATTTTTCTGTAGTATGGCCATCTACGGTTCCTCCCTGATTTCTCCAGGATTGATCATAGATCATGAGTCCTATTTCAGTGTGTTTCGCGATTTCGGAGTACCAATGTATGACACCTTCTTGATCCATGCCATGGTAGTAGTATGGAGGTGGTACCATAGCCGTCTTAACTCCTTGATCAAGTGCCGCATTACACCGTTCGATTATTTCAAAGTGTGAACTTGAAGCAACTCCAGCGATAATTTCTATATCGCCGTTTGCTGCTTCTTGGGCAGCTGAGACTACATTGAGATGCTCCTCTCGCGAGAGCGTATTGTATTCTCCAGTACCTGCCGGGCAAATAATGAAGCCTTTGCCTCGAGAAATGCCACCATTTACTATATGCCGCACGTTCTTTTTCAGAGCATCTGTATTTAATTGATAATCCGAATCAAATGGGGTCATTATAAGAACTGCTGGACCAATTATTTCCGCTTTGATTTCTGAATAATTCAAATTCACACCTCTACTTATTTGTTAACTGTTTAAATTTATCCCATACCTAAACTTGCGTAAACACAACTACAATCTTTATAAAAAGCAACCTTTATCATAAAACGCGAAAACGAACTTAATTTGCTGCCCCCATAGATAAACATGTAATTGTTCTAACAATTCCATCAATGACATGTATTTGAGCTGTAACTAAGTCTCCTACGGTAGTTAAGTCAGGAGCGTTTATTACGGCAATAATGTCATAAGGTCCTGTAACTGCATCCACCCGAACGACACTGTTGATTTCTCTTAGTTGATCAGATACAGATTTACTCGTACCGACTGCAGTTTCGATTAAAATGTATGCCTTTGTTGCCACTATTAACCTTGCTTTAAATTATGGTGATTCTAGGATCGAATATTAAAGCATGTCAAACATTTACGCTATAATCCCATTTAAAGTTAAGAACTGCAGGAGAAATAAAGTGCCCGATATCGATCAATATAGAAAAGCCTGGTCGAAATTTGCCACAGGCGTATCTGTGATACTTTCAAAGGATCAAGGGGGGTCCGTGCATGGAATGGCTGCTAATGGCATTACTTCTGTGTCACTTGATCCGATGTTAGTCTTAGTTTGCGTTGATCACAGCAGAAATACATACAAAAGAATCAAGGAAACGGGAAGATTTTCTATAAACATCTTAAATCACAATCAAATCGAAGTAGCTGAATATTATGCGCGTCGTCCAGAAAAACGGATTGGAGAGCCCCCGTGTGAACTGGTGCTAGGTGAAGATGGATCCGCTAAGATAGGCGATTCACTCGCATTTATAGATTGCCATTTGAATGAAGAAATTATCCAAGGAGACCACACCATATACATTGGTAAAGTTGTTGATATAACAATTGAAGAGGGGAAGCCTTTATTATTTTATGGCTCCATGTTTAATGAACTCGCTCATGAAGGCAGAGCACCAAACTGGAGTTAGCGCTTCACCCTATATATAGTCACTTTAGATCCAAAATAGATTGGCTCTAGTAAACCATCTAAGTTGGACTGAAATTTAGCGAAGCCCTTTTCAGGATAATACAAATGCTCCAGTTCCCCCAGATAAACATAATCAATCCCATATTTTTCAATAATGCTTATTGCTGTATGCATTTCAGTAGTTGAGTAGAATGCATCAACATCACGAATTCGTTCGGTTACTTCCTCGCGGTAACCCCATCGCTGTTGCTCTTGATGCCATTTCCATCCTATAACGGTGGGTAAACCAGTGTAGATGGAGATTCGATTGCCCCAACGGTAGGTTGGAGTATGGCCCTCCATGATTATTGGAGAGCCGGAAATATTATTTTGAAGCCATAAAATCGCTTCGTAATCATGTATTAAATTGAGCGGGCCTAATTCGTCAGGAAATTCAGAGTATTTCATGTAGGCCATTCCATCCAAACTTAAGCCCATGTTAGACGAATCAAACCGATCATTTATTCTGTCTCGTGTCCCAAGTATCGGATAAATTAAAGAAGAAGCAAACAGAGCTGTTAATGTGAAAACCCAGATTAACAACAATGGATTAAATTTAAGTTTTGACGAAATCGAATATGATCGGAAGAGATCTTTATAATTATTCAATAAGTGCCAGAGAGCATAAGAAGATGCTATTGCGAAAAGAACCCAGATCTGGAGATATATTTTAAAAACAGAATTCATCCGATCAATGTCACCCTCCACTCGATAAAAATCCAATCCTATTGCAAGTAATAAGGCGATTATGGTGATAATAGTGACGAAAATTTCTGAACGATTCGCATTTTCTCTGTTTAAGATTTTAGTTATCCCTACTGCGAAGGCAATTATTGTTATCCCTGCCAAAAATGGAACCGTGCTTCCTGTTTGAATAACCAATCCGTAACACACTGCGCCAATAACCGCCAATGCTAAAGCCATCAATAGATATCTCATAAAACCTGTATTTATGTTTAAACCTGGCAAATAACGGAGGAAAACCTGGCAATAACCGAAACCCGCTGAATTACGGGAAAAAACAGTACGGAATTCATGCAAATAAAATGATCCAAGTATAAATATAAACAGACCATTAATAGCTAAGAATTGCCATAAAACCGTAGTATTAGTTGTTGTTTCTACATTTGAGAAGAAGGACTGATAATTTGAGTGGAAAGGAAGGAACACTAAATACCCGATTAACAATATGATGACACAGTGAGATATTGATCTTAAAGCCATCGAAGCGCTTAATGTGGAATATCTGAAATAATTTGATGCAAACACTGCAGCAGCTCCAATAATCATATATGTCGGATAATCCCACGTATTAATTACTCTCAGAACACCTATTGATATCCCCAGCATGATAAGAATGGAAAGGCTTTGTGCAGATTCTCCAGCTAAAGCCATAAGTCTTGATTTTCCGGCATGGTTTTTATTCACTACCAAAGCTAGTGCCAAAATTAAAGCTAATAGCGTGAATGGTATGGCAATCATATGAGCGTGCAGGTCAGCAAAAAGAAATGAGAAAAAAGGAAACTCTGTTATTTCAAAACCAGGAGGATCAGGTGGCATCATGCGGCTTGATTGCCAGAAATCGAAGGTTTTTGAGGGTAGACCTTTTGTGACATTTACCAGTGAGGAAATTAACTGTATTATTCCATCTAGATTCCCTAGTAAAGTGACTGAAGCTGCAGCTATAAAGCCAGCGAAATACGGATTTAACAATTTCGAGCGGTTTGAAATACGGGATTGAATTTTATTCCGACTGGACTCTGCACATGCAGCTAAATTGTATCCAATACTGAAAGACCCAACGAAAGTCAAAGCAAAAAATAACGGGATTGCTAAATTGTACGCAGTTCTAACTTCAATAGCGGTCGCTTTGATGAACATGGCTACCATGAATTGTCCGAAGTAATAATAGTTCAAAAATCCTCCAGAGAACCACGGGTCGTATGGCGGCATAATGGTCGATTTCACGATGGCATTTAAGTACGCAACGTCCATCGGTTTTTCTCCACCTCTAAATGGGTGCCATAAGTCTGGGTTTGCCATTCTGATTGACAGGAAGATGAAAAATGCCAGCAGAAATAAGACTTCAGTAACTAATAAAAGCCTCCAACGTTCTTTTAAAAACTGATATATCTCATCTTTATTTTGTATAAAAGTAATAAGCGATAACAATCCGAGAACAACAAATGCCAAAGTGATTGTGACGTGGTTAAATTCTAACCACTGGCTACTCGCTAGAAGCCAAACAATTATGGAGACGATCAAAATGCCAATAGTTCTGGAAAACATGAATCCTTTGTCTGGCAATGATCTCAACACCCAAAAGGTTATTGGAAAAGCTAGTAACATTAATCCTTCAATAAGGATGACCCAGGTGATAACAGGGTATTTACTTGTCCAAACATCTTTTTTGAATATTTCTGAATACGATCCTCCCTCCAGCTGTGTGCCGAGATCACTGTGACTATAGGTGGAAGAAATAGCTTTTTCGGCAAATGAATAGGAAGATTCGTAATTAGCATCAATTAGCTGCCTGATGGTATTACCATCATATTTTTTAGTGTTAACGAAGATCAATACTGTTGGATGGTCGTAGACCGAAAAGCTCTCATCTGAGTGACCTAAATTCACTGAAATTCCACGATTATTAAATCCTTCAAAAGTTTTTGGTATCGGGAGTTTAGGTCGAGAAAAACTGTCATGTATAAGAGTAATTCCTAAGAAATTAGGGTATGCAGTTTCGTGGTTAGCTAGGTGATAACCCAATTGTCCTGAAAATAAAAGTTGATAATAACTTGAACTTTTTGGATACCTGTCCGGCATTCTAGATATAGTTCCATATAACCGATCAGAATATAAAATCAATGCATCTGCTTTAGCTAAGTGATTCGAGATAATATTTATTTTGGAGCTAACATCTGGATCATACATAGGTAACTCTTCAATCTGATAACCATGTAAATTTGGGAGCCCTTCCTCCCAATGTTCCTTAAGAAGCACGCTGCTTTTTGGTAGATTTGTTTGAATCCATTCTGAAGCACGAACAGCTGGATGGGGATTTGAGTAGATCGCAAGAAATGAAATCGAATAAAAAACACTAAATAAAGTTAAGATTACTCCTGACAAAATCAAAAAGATTTTCACGTATTTATAAGTGTCGATTTCAGACTTAATTTTCCTGAAATAATTTAAAGCTGTATGCCAGAAACTTGATAACATTTGTGATCCGAACAAGATCAAAAATGGAGTTACTGGAATCATATAACGCATAAATTTCACTTCTAACGATCCAGTAATAATTAAATATGGCAAAACCCAGGATAATACGACTACGTCTAATCGGTTTTTGACCGGACGGAACGGTAGAGTTATTAACAAAGATAAGGTTACGAGTGCTGAAGCGACTATGAGGGCTTTAATGTCGTTGGACCATATTAAAATTCCAGCTGGTACAAGAATGCCCATCAAGATATACAAAATACCCCTGCGAAACTCTAAACCTCGAATGGCTACGAATATTAGTCCTGACCAGGAAATTATTCCTAATGGGATACCAAGTCCCCATACGATATGTTGCTGAATGAAATAAAAGTATGGCTGGGGATTAATATACTGCCTGGTGTAAGGGTAATCGCGTATTCTTCGTACCATTTCGGATTGTTCTGTAAAATCTGAATAAAATTGTTTCCAGTCTAGGAAAGCATATGGCTGAGTTAAAAAAAACGCTCCGACTGCGGTAAAGAGTCCAGCTAATGTATTTATAAATACTTCCTTAAGTCTGTCTTGAAGGAAGTATGTCTGGTGTTCATTTTCTCCACTCAAGTTCAATAACCACATCAAATGAGCTACGGCAAAAGCCAATAATATTGGCAGCTGGCTGGCCTTTGTTGCTAAACCTAATCCCATAAATAAACCAGCTAGAATCGAGTTTGCTACTCCGCCGAATCTGGCCACTCGGTATAAAAAGAATATAGTTACCGCAGCAAACATGGCCTGTAATGTGTCGACTGCAAAAAAGTGACTTAATTGGATATGCAATACAGCTAATGCGATAAATGCACAAGCAATAAGTGCAACTTTCCGGCCATATAACCTAGCACCAAGAATATATACAGTTAGCAAAGTAACTAAGTCGGCTATTGTGGAGACTATCCTGCCGGTTATTCTTAGATCTTGGATTCCTGGACTTGATATTACCTCTGATATCGATTCTATTCCCTTGATTAGATATATCGGCAGAGAGCCATAAGCAAACCAGCGTGGATTCCAGGAACTTTCATCTGCGTTAAATAGAGAGGTAAACTCACTGGCTTTTACGGGAGATATTTCGGCAACTTTAAATAGTATTGCCCGTTCATCCGGATGAGGTGTAAAAGCAATACCGTTGTCCCAGTTAATCCCATATAGCCTCACTGACAAAGCTAAAGCTATTATTACTAAAAGAACGATCGCATAAAAATACTTATGGAAGAAGTTTAATATAGAGTCTTGATTTTCAGATAATTTTGGCATTCGTTTATTTCATTGAAACCATTTGTTGTTTTTAATATTAAATCCAAAATTAAATACTTCAGATAGAACGACTTAAGATTATTATATGTATACACTTTGATACAGTAAGTTTTATTAATTAGTAATAGAGGATTTACATGCTAACATTTGTACCCGAAGAGATTGAGGATTATTCAATACAACATACATCGAAGTTACCAGATTATTTAAACGATTTAATGGAATTAACTAGAACTACGCGTGATGATGCCATGATGTTGTCTGGACCGATTGAAGGCACTCTTCTTCAATTATTAGTGATTTGCACAAACGCGACAAGAATTCTAGAAATTGGTACGTTTACGGGATTTTCGGCACAAATGATGGCCTCAGCGTTGCCAGAGAATGGTCGAATAATTACATGCGACATTGATAAAGAAACTTCAGAAATTGCAAATGAGTATTTCCTGAAATCTGAACATGGAGAAAAAGTAGAGCAAAAATTGGGACCCGCTTTGGAAACGATGTCAGGGCTAGAAGGTGGGTTCGATATCATTTTTATAGATGCGGATAAAGAGAATTATAGTGCATATTATGAAAGATCACTCGAGCTATTATCAGACAGAGGTTTGATAGTTATAGATAACGTACTTTGGGGAGGTCGAGTTTTAAATCCGCAAGATGAAACCGATAAAGCAATAGCTTCGCTTAACGATCATATTAGTAAGGATTCCCGAGTAAAGCATGTTATGTTGCCTATTAGAGACGGAGTAATGCTAGTAACCCGTGCCCTTAACTAAATTATGTTTAATTCTGCAATTATCAAAAGATTATATATAGTCATATTTCTCAGCTGTTTGGCGATTGCTATATCTGGATGTTCTGGAGCTAACTCGACAATAGATGAAGTTGGACAATGGGAAATTATTGATGCAGGACTGCCTGCAGCGTTGATCTCAATTTGGGGATCTAGTGTTGACGATATATGGGTGGTCGGCGCGGACAGTGGGGACGGTATTGGTCCTATGGTTTTGCATCGAGAAAAAGGGAAATGGTCAAGGATAAATACAGGACGAACGGGTGACCTTTGGTGGGTTTTTGGGTTCGATGAGGGCCCTATATTTATGGGAGGGGAAAATGGCATGATTTTGCGCCAGGACGGAGATGTAATGAAGCTTATGGAAACTCCAGGTCGCGCTACTGTTTATGGAATATGGGGCGCAAGCCCTAATGATTTGTGGGCTGTTGGGGGAAATGTCATCGATGGTGGATTTGTATGGAGATACAAAGGGGATAAATGGGTTGAATTGTCGCAATTACCTGAAAGTATCAGGACCAACCACTCAATGTTTAAAGTTTGGGGAAATCAAAGTAATGATGTTTGGATTATTGGAACAGGTGGAGTAATACTGAATTATAAAAATGGCACCTTATTGGATCAATCGAGTGTTACAAACCGAACTTTGTTTACAATACATGGAAACGACGATATAGCCATTACTGTAGGTGGTTCTGGAGAAGAAGGGAAAATATTGGAATATCAGGAAAACGCCTGGAAAGATATTGCACTTAAAGAGACACCTCATATCATCGGAGTTCGTGTAAAAGGTGAAACTGGTTATGCTGTTGGAATTCGCGGAACTGTACTTGAACGCGATAATAATGAATGGCGTAAAGTAAATACAGGAATCACTTTATCTGAAGCGTTTCATTCGGTATGGATTGATTCTGAAGGCGGTGTATGGGCAGTGGGAGGCAAAGTGTTAGCTCCTCCTTTGGTTGATGGTGTGATGATATATCGTGCACCATAGTTAGAAATAACCCCCTCCTGGTATATTTGAACTGTAGTTTATTTAAAGAACAACTATTGCCGATTTCGCTAAATATTTATAAATAGTTACGAGTTCATATTTACTATACGGTTAAATTGCTTAATAATGTTCATCAAATTACCGGATACCTTTCAATCAATAGGTCAAAATAAGTGGAGGTTTATAAATGAATTCTAGACTTTTACCAAGTGCTCTCTTGTCGGTCGGCGTAGTGCTTATGGTTATTATGTGGTGGTTTGTGTTCCCATCTGCTGGAAGCGATGCCACAATAAGCGAGGATTTAGCTGAGATATTAGATAACACAGGACGGGCCATAACTGCAGGCGTCATAGGTACGCTAGCATTTATTTCTCTGCTAATAGGCTGGAGTTTTTTAGCCAGATTTATGGCTGATGCAACAGATGGAATACTGTCTCAAATAGCAGAACTTGGACGAATCCTTTTGCTTTTGTGTGCGGCAGTCTTAGTAGTTAATAGTGGATTGATGACAGTTGTAATGGACTCCAGCACAGAATTAGCTCGTGCCGAGGCGATTTTTAGTGTGGCAGATGCTATGGGCGAAGCCATGGGCATGTTCTGGGGCCTAGCACTATTTTTTGTTGGCTCTGTAGCGCTATATGTAGAAATTAATGGTGAAAAAGACAAAATAGCGACCGTGGTCAGGGCTGCAATTGCAATCGGAGGAGTGCTAATGTTTATTGAGTACTTCCTTGCAGGCAGTAATGGCAATACAGCTTTTAGCGCTGTTGCTTGGATGTGGGTAGCTATTGTTACTCTACTGACTGGAATAGGTTTTTACATTAGAGGAAGAGAGCAATCCAAGTCTTAGTGAATTATTAAATTCAACCTTTTTAAAAAGAGGTCATATCATTTCTGATGTGGCCTCTTTTAATTGTTTTAGAAATATGTACTAATCTACATTTTCCTCAATAGCATCCCAAAGAGGTCCATATGTGCGTTCAGCGGCGCGATATTCAGCTGCCGTAGTAGTTGGGCGGAATCCCCAATCCAATGAAGGGACATTTAGCGCTATAAGCAATACAACTAGGCCTCCAATAAAGCCAAAAATCCAAGTAATAGAGACAAAACTTACTAGAGCTCGTCGGCCGAGAATACGTGATAGACCCCAAAAAGTAACGGGCCCCCCTGCAGCTGCTGTGAAAAGCAATGCGGCGGCAGGAGCCACCTCCATCCCTAACAGTAATAATAATGCAACAAGAGGTATTTCAAACATCAATGGAACATTAATTAGAATACCAAGAGTGGAGGCTATTACGACGCCTGTCACATGGTTTCCAAAATATGTGTCTATAACTGCTGGGCTTATCCACTGAATTACAAGTCCGCTGCCAAATCCAGCAATAGCCATTATTGGACCTAGTTTAATCAAGTAAATACAACTCGCTTTGGCCCAATCCCTAAAAGCTTCAGTCAAAGCGTCTTTCCATGATTGCGAATCAGTAATAGTTATGAAATTTGTGTCTGGTTCTTCATCAGCTTTGTTTGTATTTGATTTACCAATACGGCCTATCAAATAAACTGCTGGACCTATTAAAAGAGTGCTTAAAATACTAATCACTATTCTGCTTATACCAAGCAGGGGTGCAAATACAAGAGACGCCATTAACAATGCGGGCACGCTCATAGTTGATGATCCTTGTACTAGGGCTATTGTTCCTTCTATTCCTGCCCCTCTTTTGTTAACTGAGGTTGACACCGGCACGATGCATGCAGAGCATAAATTCATTAGTGGGCCAAGAAGCGCCCCTTTAAGCGTTCTACCAAATAATCCGCCACCTGACCAAGGTCTAGAGCCTGGTGGCAATAAAAATGACTCTACGAGGGATGCAACTAGAAACGCAAAGGTCATTCCAATAGTCACCAACCTTAAGTATGTCACAGAAAAATCTACCCATCGAGATACAAAGGATGTATCAGGATCTGATTCAATACAAAAGCCTTGGAAGCACTCAATAACTGGTCCAGTTATTGATTCCAGATCACCTTCGACGATATCAAGTTTAGGGAATCTATTAAATACAAAAAATAGAGTCAAAATAATTGCAAATATCACGATTCCCGCCAGTCGCTTCTTAGCTAGCCCAGAGCTCAAGTCAAAAGAAATGCTCGATTTAAGCTTTTCGGCGAGTTGACTAGTCATTTTTTTCACTTTTAAAAAACATGCGGATTTTTGACCCTATATCTGATTCTTCAGGTCGAGATGGCAATACTATCCAAACAATAAAAAGTAGTGTAAATGTGATGCCAGGCAACATGGCCTCTAGCCACCATTCAGGCATTATGATCTCCTAACAAATGACCCTCGCTTTACTCCAAATGAAAAAAGTTAACTCGTACCGCAAAATGTTTTCAAGCCATAAGACAGATTTATTTACACTTATGCAATACAATGCGTAACTAAATGTATTCTAAATTAAGATTGAATCAAAGAGTATTCTATATTGAAATATAGCCTGATATATCCAAACAAAAAAGGCTTCTGTGACCCTGACATAGCCTCTGAATTAGCTATTAAAGCCGAGGAAGCTGGATTTTCCACGTTTTTGATATGGGATCACTATGGAATGCCAGACGGTCCTGACACTGTGGATGCATGGTGCATGCTGTCTTATGTTGCGGCAAGGACTTCCAAGATTCAAATTGGGACTTGTGTGACACCAATACCTTTCAGGCCGCCAGCACAGCTAGCTAAAATCGTTTCAACAGTTGATATTTTATCGAAAGGAAGGACAATTTTAGGTGTCGGAGCAGGGTGGCATCAGCCGGAGTTTGACGCGTATTCGGTATGGGATTCTACATCTGTACGAGTAGACAAGACCATTGAAGGCATCGAATTGATAGACAAATTGTGGACTTCCGAAACGGTTGACCATCAAGGCCAATATTTTGTATCAAAAGAAGCCGAATTAGAACCCAAACCTGTTACACAGCCGCGCCCACCAATGTGGTTTGGAGTTAAGGGCCCCCGAATGATGAAATTAGCCGCGCAATACGGCGCAGCCTGGATACCGACCATGATTAGCCCTGAGGAATATAAAGAGGGAATACAAAGATTCTCTGAACTAAAACAAGAACTTGGCAAATCTTCAGATGTTCATGGTGCTATACAAATTTACGAACCGCCACAAACAACAGATGAAGCACTTAGAGATATAAATTCCTATGCTGAAGCAGGATGCCAGGAATATGGTATTGTTTGGTCTTATCCGGAATCAGAAGGTGTTAAAAGGGTTGAATGGATAGCAAACGATATCATGCCGGCATTTTGAAAATTAAGGTGTATTTAATAGAAAGCATATGATCGATCAGGCAAAGAGAGTACAAGGCAAAGTAGCATTAATCAGTGGTGCAGCCCAGGGTGTTTCTGGGAAAGTCATGGGTTTCGGTGGGGCTTCAGCTCGTCTTTTAGCAGAACATGGAGCTAGTGTCATGTTGGGAGACATCGATGTCGACAATGGTGAGAAAACTGCTGCAGAAATACGTGAAATGGGCGGAAAGGCTGAGTTCATAAAACTTGATGTCACTTTGGAACGTGATTGGATAGAAGCAGTAAATAAAACCATCGTTAATTTTGGCAGATTAGACATATTGGTCAGTAGTGCAGGAACTACAGCTCCTGGATCTGTAGACGGAACAACTGTTGAAATGTGGAATTCACAGATGGATATGCATGGCAAAGGCTGTATGCTTGGTATAAAACATGTTGTTCCACAAATGAGAAAAAATAACTCAGGGTCCATAATCAATATGTCCTCAACTGACGGGATAGTTGGAGGAGGGTTCTCAGCCTCCTATGCTGCAGCGAAAGGGGCGAACCGGTTGTTAACGAAAACGGCTGCTTTGCAATATGCAAGTGAAGGCATAAGAGTCAATTCGCTTCACCCCGGAGAACTTGATACACCTCTAGCAAGATCTGCTATGGAGGATATAGTAGACAATGATCCTGATTTTCAAGATCCTAGGTTGAATTGGATTCCCCTCGGCCGCCTCGGCACCGCAATCGATGTTGCGAATTTAGTGCTTTATCTTGCTTCAGATGAATCAACTTATGTAACGGGATCAGAATTTGTAATCGATGGCGGTATGCTTGCTAAAGGTTTACCAGGTTAATTTAATAACCTGCAGTAACACCACCATTTTTCTTCAATATTCTAACTCAAGTATTTTTTAGGTATTTCTGCACCAACAGTGTATTCAAGGCTGCCCATGCGCACCATTTGATACACGTTAATACGGAAATCTGGGTTAACACAGGTATGAATGTAAGCTTCCTCGGCAGTAAATTTATAATCCTCTACAAGCCAATTCATCAAATCATCTACTGCTTCATGGATCGCGGTTTCTAAGGGGCGATATGAAAAGACGGAAATTATCGACTCAGGCTTGTCTAAGCGCACAAAAGGGATAGTTTTATTTTTTATGACTTTAGCGCTCGCAGTTACGGTGGCTGCAGTTTCATCTGCAGCTCCATAGTATTCAGTATCGCCTTGTGATCCATGAACGTCACCTATAAATAAGAGTCCTCCAGTGTGGTAAATGTTTAGATACACTTTGGTGCCTTCTTTCACATCTCTCATATCAAGGTTGCCCCCAAAAGGGCCTTGTCCCGTTGCAGTCGACTCAACTTCTCTGTCTGGAGCGACCGCTATAGTCCCAATCATGGGAGATAAATCCCAAGTATGTTTATCATTTAAAACACCCTTACCGTCTCTTGTGGTTCCTGATGGCCCAGGCAGGTGTTTAATAATATGTATTTGTCCTTTACTAAGATCTTTCCACTTTATTGAATCACCTAAAGGTCCTATATCATGTGCGAACATAGTCCATCCATAGTCGACAGGCTCAATGGATTCAATGGTAATTTCGAGTAAATCACCTTTTTCAGCACCTTCAACAAAAATAGGCCCTGCAACTGGATTACCTTTTGGCGGATCAGATTGCCAATTTTTTGAGGATCGTATTTTTACATAATCGTCAGAAGAGGTTACTAGACCAGATCCGGCATCCCATGTTTCGAGCTGAAATGATTCACCTTGTTGCACAGATATAAGAGGTTTTTTAAGGCTACTCAATTCATAAGTTAAAGATTGATCTCTTGTAATGCGCTGCATTTAGACATTTCTCCTAAGTATGTATCTACATCATTTTTTGATACTGTTTCTCAGCCTGTCCTACAACATCAACTCCAACTCTTTCTGACCAAGCTGACATAAGCTGTTTAAAAACAGGCCCGGGTTTTCCATTTCCAATTGCTCTCTTATCGAAAGTTGTTACGGGAAGCATGCAGTAAGGGGTTGATGAAAAAAATGCCTCATCCGCTGTGTATAGATCATAAGGCTGTAAATCTTCTTCTATAACCTCCATACCTAATTGCTCTGCTAATTCCAACACATAGCCCCTTGAAACGCCTTGAAGAATTGATGTGTCATTAGGTGTCCTTATAACACCATTGCTAACTGTGAATAAGTTATAACCAACCCCTTCTGTTAAATTACCTGACCCATCTGTTAGTACAGGCCAGCCATGGTCTTCGATATCACCTGCTTCCATTTCTGCAAGGTTAAAGTTAAGCCTGCTGTGATGTTTTATTTTTGGGTCAACTGTTTGAGATGACATAGAACGAGTTTTCGTTATTACACCTTTGGCACCATTTAAATCACTTCCAAACCAGTCCCAAGGTATGGGGGCAACATCTATAATTACCGTTGGGGTGTTTGCTTCATACGCCCATCTGCCAGGACCTCGAGTAATTGCATGCCATATGTCAAAATCTCCATGCTCTTCGAGAAATCCTAAGTTTTTCTCCACGGCTTCTTCTGTAAGTCTCGTCATTTCTTCGCTCGAAATACCAATATCTATTCTCACATATTTCATAGATCGATAAAGTCTATCGATATGTCGATCCAACAAAAAAGACGTTCCATTAAATGTCCTAGTGACGTCAAATACAGTATCGCCAACTCTGAATCCTCTGTCATCCACGTGAACGTTTAATTCGCTTCTTGGAACCCATTCACCGTTTAAATAAGCAATAAATTCACTCATGTCCATACCTCCTTTTTTAGGTATGACGAATTATACTTCTAATAAGTGAAAATGTTTAACTTGTTGATTAAGAATCATTCATTTATGCCGTTTTCAGAAATAAAGTTAGCTAAATTTGTTTGGAAGTTTTGAACTTGCCAGACACGTACCTCAGGTGAATTGAGCTCGTTTTTAGTTAGCTTTGCATCTCTGGCTATTCTTTCTAAGCTGGCAGCGTGCCATACCAAACTTGGGTCAATGTTTAATTCTTTACCGATCTTCGAACGCCATGATTTTAAGAGCTCCAAACGTTTCTTCTGGATGGGTTTCATGACAGGCCTTTTCTTATTTTGAGGCAACTTAAATGGCTTTGATTTAGAGCCCTTCCGAATCGCATTTAATAATTCACTTTTTAATGGCTGAAACGCAAATGCACCTAAGCCATCCAAATCCAATGGCATAGAATGGTCCGCATTTGCCAAATCAACTAGAGTTTTATCATTCAAAATTCTATATAACGGAGCATCACGAAATACAGCGTACTTGATTCGTAACTTAGATAGGCTTCTAAGTACAGGTAATTTTCTAGGATCGACCTTGCCGCTTCCTTTCACAGCAAGAAAATCAATTTCTGGATTGCTGGACTTGAATGTGGCTGAAACCTGCCTTTGGAACTCTTCAAGAGCCCATTCATATCTTCTCATATCCTGCAGTCGTTTTTTTAAGGTCATTCTTAAGCTTATTAAATGTGCCACGTCGTTGGCAGCATATAGTAATGATTCATTACTTAATGGCCGAATCGTCCAGTCGGATCTTTGTAACTTTTTACTTTTATCGATATTTATTCCTAGCACTTCTTCAATAACTGAACCAAGGCCAGTCTTCTTTATTCCAACAAAGGATGCTGCTATTGCTGGATCAAACAAATTATTTATCTTTATACCCCACTCCCTTTTTAAACAACGAACGTCGTAACTCACTGAGTGCATCACTTTTTCAATAATAGGGTTTTCAATAAGGTCACATATTGGAGACATATCCAATTTCTTTAAAGGGTCAATTATGTAAATACTGTTATTAACAGCGAGTTGTATAAGGCAGATTCTTTCAGGATAACGATGCCGCCCATTACCTTCCAGATCGAGTGCAACTATCGATGCAGTTGATATTTGCTTGGCCATTAATTCCATTGACTTTGTATCGTCAATGAGGATGAATTTGAGACGTGGGAATGTAGATGCTTGCATTAGGGCTGATATTGTTTAAATAATTTACCCCAACCAGTGTTCATTGCCGCTCTAATACGTTTCCTTCCAACGAATCTGAGCCAATATTCGTTGTGATAAATATTTGAAGCAATAAAAGCAAGAGGAGCTAAGAATGACCGTAAAAGGAACCTCTCTATGGGCTTTAAGGGACCCCAGTATATAAGTTTCTGCCCTTTACTTGCGAATGTATTTTCATGAACCGAAAACTGCCAATTTTCTTCAGTTATATTATTTCCAACTATTTCTATGTCTTTAATCCGTCCTACACCAAGACCGGCTTCATCTGCCAGGCGAATAAACTTGAGATTCATTGGGTCTAAACCCATTAATTTTGCTGCTACCGCGTCAATTGCTACCTGATCAGCAGAAGCTATCAAGATATTTTTTTCATGCCACCTCATCGCCCTAGGTCCAGGCCCATCTCCAGCAAATGTCCCATCCATTACGGCAAAAATTCCAGGGTGTAGCTCTTTTTGTATTCTCAATAAATCTACTAAGGTTTCATGTATAACAGAGTGGGTCCAATGCCGCTTGCGGTGGAGCAAGCCGCCAAAAGCATTTTTCATAGCCCCAGTCATACTTGTAAATACGTGTGTTTTCACGGTTGGTAGATGGATAATGTTTTTGCCTTCAAAGCACGTGGGTATTTTTATTCCGTCAGGGTAGACTTTATCAAGAACTAACATGTTTTCTGATGGCATGTAATCTGTCCATTCAGTTGGAGGAACGTCAAGATAAACGGCTTCAAGATTATGGGAATTTTCTACAGTAGTGTGACGGTTATTAAAAGCACCCTCAACCGGATCAACGACAACTGTTCCGTTATGAGCAGGTATCAAGTTTTTGTAACCATCCTTTGATAGTGCTTGTATTACTCCATCCAATTGCCATGGGGTAGTAGAGCAAGCCGGATAGTAGTGTTGCCAAGAAATGTTAATTTTTAGCAAAGTATCAAGTTTTTTCGGCAAGTGATCTTCATACTCGGCTAGTTTCATCACCTTCTGAATATCTTGAATTATTGTGCCCGGAGTAGTGTTTATTACAGCAACTTTTGGTGTTTTAGGCATTTTTATCTATCATGGTTGATGTTCTACACACAGGTTTTAACACATAGACTCATGGATTCGACTCGATTTGAAATGATTGATTAAATTAAAAAGTTATTAGGCTTTATTCTAAAAAGTCCCGTAATTTTTTTGAGCGGGTTGGGTGGCGCAACTTCCGTAAGGCTTTAGCCTCAATCTGTCTTATACGCTCCCTTGTAACTCCAAAATCTCTGCCCACTTCCTCTAAGGTTCGGCTTCTTCCGTCTTCCAGGCCAAAACGTAATTGCAGTACTCGCGCCTCTCTCTCACTAAGGGTAAACAGCACATCATCTACCTGTTCTCTAAGTAATTGATAAGATGCAGCATCTGATGGAGCTAATGTATTTCTATCTTCTATAAAATCTCCGAGATGGCTATCCTCTTCTTCTCCAATGGGAGTCTCTAGTGAAACAGGCTCTTGAGAAATCTTCAAAATTTCCCGCACCTTGTCTGCAGCCACTTCCATACCAGACCCTATTTCCTCACTAGTTGGCTCTCTTCCATACTCTTGAACTAGTCGTCTACTTACCCTAAGGAGTTTGTTGATAGTTTCAACCATATGAACGGGTATTCTAATTGTTCTAGCTTGATCAGCTATTGCTCTAGTAATGGCTTGTCGTATCCACCATGTAGCATATGTGGAAAACTTATATCCTTTTCTATAATCAAATTTTTCGACTGCTCGGATAAGCCCTATATTACCTTCTTGGATTAGATCGAGAAGCGACATACCTCTTCCGATATATTTCTTTGCTACAGATACAACGAGCCGTAAGTTTGCTTCTGCTAAATGCCTTTGAGCCTCTACTCCTGCATTATCTATATCTTCGAAATACTTTCGAAATACTAGTTCATAGGATTCAAGGTCCTTTGTTAATTTGGGACTCTCTATTTGTTTCTTCAGATCCTTTAGAGGGGCATGTATGTCTAGTAACTGTAAAACTTCTTTGGGTAGTAATCTGCAGTTAAGAGATAATAATAATACTTGTTCTTTAGCCTCTAATGGCTCAGTATTGAGAATTTCACTTAGGAATGCTAATAATTCTTCGGCAGTTCCCCCGTCAAGAGTGTTTCTTACTTTGCCACGAAAACGTAGCTCTCCTAATGTCAGATCATCGTCTATGTTAATGTATTTACTTAAGGCCTTTATGGTCTTAGGGGACGAGCAAATGCTATTTAATAAATGTAATACTATTTGCCATGCCTGTGGAGGACGTCCATCTGGGCTGGATAACTCTTCTGTGAGTTTATCTATATAACTGGAGGACTCCATTTTCCGAGCCAAAACTCTTTCATCATGTGCCTTTAATAGGCTGACCCGACCAATTTCTCTGAGATACATACGTACAGGGTCATCGATCATTCAGCAGCCTCGTAGTTAGACCACTCAGCTTCTTTTAACGCCGCCTCCTCTGCCTTTTTGTCCATCTTCTCTAAAGCGGCGGATTCTTCTTCTGTGTTCTCGCCTTCTTCATTTCCACCATCTTCCCCATCTTCCCCATCTTCAAATTCGTCATCTGTTGCAGCGATATTATTGATTGATCTTTCTGGCAAGTCGATAACATTGACCCCGTCAACATCTTCATCATTGAGTCGATTAAAATCACCAGGGCCCGTGGCTTTATCTACAAGGTTTTTTATTAAACTTGCATCTTCATCTTGGCTTATATTTTCATTAAGACGGTCTTGATCCATTATGTAATTATCCTCGTTGAGAGTGAATTTCTTTGAGCCTCATGTTCATTTTAACTATTGCCTCTTCCAAGTCTTTTGATGATGTAAATGAAGGTTCAGTAGACAATAGCCCTTCTTGCAGTTTTCTAAGATGCCTTTCTTCTATTCTGGAGAAACACTGTTTCAAAATATTAATTGACTCACTTAAGTCAATAGGCTTTAGCTGAATATCTAAAATTTGTTCCAGTCTAGGCTTAAGAGAATCGTCTATATTTGATTTTAACACTTCTAGTTTACCTGTCTCTAACAATTGGGTAAATATCTCTCTGTCCTCACTTCGAATAAAACATTCAGGAGAGAAATTATCAGGCACATCTGTTAAATCAGGTGATTTAATCATAATTGCAAGGGTATACTCGTCTAAGGAAACTTCAGAATTAGGGATATCTTGTGCAGGATTACTTTCTGGTCGAGTATATCGGGGGCGATTGGTATTTCGAGACCGTTTAGTAGTTTTAGACTTTCTCCCCATTTCACGTAATATGGGGTCAAGCTTGGTAGCCTCAATTTCCAATTTATCGGCAATCTTTTCTTTATAATTTTGTTGGTCAAAAGGATTCGAAGCATAAATCAGTCCAGATATCCACTCTAAGGCAGCGGTTTTGCCTGAGCCAGATTGTAGATCAAAACGACGAGGTAGCGATTCAATCATAAATTCTTGCGCTGTAACGGATTCTTTAATAAGTTTTTGCCATGCTGTGAGATCATTTCTTATCAAATCGTCTGGATCACTGCCCTCTGGTAATAGACATATCTTTATTTCGACCAAGTCCCTTCGAATAATTGGTCCAATACGACGATTAAATCCCATCATGTTTTTATCGACAGAATCTATTAAAGTCTCCTCTAGTTTTCTCAATGTTGCCTCTTTCCCCGCCGTATCTGAGTCAAGAGCCAAAATAAGTGTGTCGCACAAAGATTTTAGTTGTGAGAGCTGTGTGTCAGTAACGGCTGTTCCCATAGAAGCAATTACGTTGTTAGTGGCATGTTGATGGGCAGCGATAACATCCATATAACCTTCAACGACAATGGCTTGTCGTTCTGAGATTATTGATTGATGTGAAACATCTAAACCATAAAGAATACCGCTTTTATCAAAAACATCGGTTTTGGGAGTGTTAATGTATTTAGGTTCTGAGTTGTCAATTGATCTTGCTCCGAATCCTGCTATCTTGCCTCGGCGATTCTTAATAGGAAACATTATTCGGTTCCTAAAAAAATCGCCGGTGTTACCATCTTGATATTTATTGATTAATTTAGATTCAATGATTTGCTCTTCGCTAAAACCCTCGGATTTAAGATGATGATAAATACTCGAATTAGTCGCTGGAGTCGGACTTACTCCTAAGCCAAAGTTTTGCGCAGTTGATTGGTCGATTCCACGAGACTTTAGGTAGTCTCGGGCAACTTGGCCAGTTTCCGAGTGAAGAAGGCTGGAAAAAAATCTACTCGCAGAGTCATTCATTTCGAATATCGATGTGGAATTTGTTTTAATAACCGGTGTGCCTATGGAAACTCCAGCTCGATCAGCTAGAAGTCGCACGGCTTCACCGAATTCCATGGATTCTCTTTTCATTACAAACGAAATTAAATCACCACCAGTAGAGCATGCACCAAAACAGTGCCAAGTCTGACGCCCAGGACTAACAATAAATGATGGAGTTTTTTCGTCATGAAACGGGCAGGGAGCTTTAAAATTACTACCTGCCTGTTTTAGTCCGATATATCCCGATATAACATCTACGATATCAAGGCGAGATTTTATGTCATCAACTAGTGTCACTTGGTATCAAAACTCCTGTGTGTTAGATAAAAATGGTAATGGATATAATGTGTTACGAGACACCTTTATATAATGCCGAACCTATTCCCTTCTCCATTTTCTCAGCTGTATTTATAGCATATTGGTCGGTCATTCCGCTTATATAATCTACAACGGCTTGCTGTGGGTTATTATTTATTTGCCTATATTGTTCGGGAACATTTTCGAAGTGATTTAAGTAATAATTGAAAAGCAATCTTATAATTGCCCTTGCAGCATAACCTTGCTCGCCTTTATCCTCTGGCACATAAACGTTATTAAACATAAAGTTCCTGAACTCGGTAACAACGTCTCGAACACTATGGCTCATTTTAATCACGCCGTTATGATCAGTTTGTGTAGTCCCAGATTCATTTTCCCCAGAGACGTGCCAAGATTCTTTAACGATATCATTAACGATTGTGTCTATTCTTTCTCCATGAGACTCTCCCAAGTTTAAGAAAATAGACTTAGGGATATCTTTGGGGTCTAAAACATTTGCACGAAAAGCGTCTAGAAGATCATGATTAAGGTATGCCACTGCGTCTGATATACGGACAATTTGCGCTTCTAAAGACAGTCCCTTAACCATGTCGACAGACATGAAATCACCTTTAGGTTTAGAGTGGTTTTTAATTCCTTGGCGGACTTCTTGCGTTAAATTTAGCCCCATACCTTCTCTTTCAATAACCTCCACTACTCGTAGACTTTGCCAGGCATGCCTAAACCCGCTAGCAGGCTCACCCTTGCCTCTTACAAGCACATCCATTTCATCTTCTCCCACATGCCCGAATGGAGTGTGTCCAAGATCGTGACCCAATGCGATTGCCTCTGTCAAATCCTCATTCAAGTTTAAGGACCTGGAAATCGTTCTTGCAATTTGGCTTACTTCCAAAGTATGGGTAAGGCGGGTGACATAGTGGTCTCCTTGAGGAGAAATAAACACTTGAGTTTTGTGCTTAAGCCTTCTGAAAGCTTTAGAGTGAACAATCCTATCTCTATCTCGCTGAAAGTCTGTTCGTAGATCACAAGGAATTTCTTTGCGGTTTCTGCCTAAAGAATCAACTGCCTTTTTTGCGTATGGAGATAGTGTAAGTTCTTTTGACTCGATCCTTTTACGAATACTGATGTTAGTGCTCATGCGTATGTCTTTTGCTTGTATATGACGCTCTTTTAACTACAAATCAAAGTGTCACAACTGATCTAGGATTTCCTCCATTAACCATATTTTCTATATTCGAATAACCAAATTTAGCTCGCCTAGACCAAGCATCCCAGTTATTTCCCGCGCTGTGTGGGGTAACTATTACATTTTCCATTAATAGTAAAGGATTATTTTTATCTATCGGTTCTTGCTCAAAAACGTCAAGACCTGCTCCAGCAATTCTTTTCTTAGCAAGTACTTCTGTGAGGTACTTCTCATCAACAATGGACCCTCTACTGGTATTGATAAGTATGGATGAAGGTTTCATCAACTTCATTAGATTTTTATCTACTAGATGATAAGTTGAGTCAACTAGAGGGACATGAATGCTAATAATATCTGACGTAGAAAATAAAGTTTCTAAATCGACATAATTGATGGATAGAGCGTCTTCATCAGCACTCGCCAAACGAAGTAAGTCATAGTATTGAACCTGTGCTTCAAAAGCCAGCAGCCTTCTTGCAACTTGTTTCCCAATATTACCCAGACCAAGCAATCCTGCTTTTTTGCCCGCCAGTTCAAAAACATTAGCGCCATCTAAAGGATAGCCCCATTTTCCTGCTCTAGTTGCTTTATCAACTTCAACTAAACGATGGTAGATTGAAAGTATCAACATCAATGTATGGTCTGAAACCGCCCATGAATTTGCTCCGCCATTATTGGCCACAGGGATATTGAGTTCTTTAACTAACGGTATATTCAAGAAGTCCCAACCTGCTGATAGCAGTTGAATAAGGCGAACATCTTGCGGTATTTCAATTATTTCATCTGGGATTACATTACCGCAAAGCATAATAAACTCAACATCGTTTAGAAGATGAGTTTGACTGGTAAGGTCTTTTGTTAAATCGATGTTGATAGTTGTGACGCCATCTGGGGAATGCATGGCAATTTCATCATATATTTGAGGACTTACAGAGTGTACAAGTGCTACTTTAGTCATGTTAATTTAGATCGTAGGTTGAGACACCAGATACGTCAACCGTTATAATCCAAGGTAATAAAGATTTAAGTAGTTTAGCAAGCAGATTTTTACAATAATTTACGTTTTATAATTTGCATTAAGTAAATATTTAATCTAAGCAAGGAGATACCTTTGTCAGATTTAAAACAAATTGGATTTATTGGTTTAGGAATTATGGGCAAGCCAATGGCCAAGAACTTAATTAAAGCAGGTTTTGAGTTACAAGTGCATAGTCGGTCTAATGGTCCAGTTAAGGAATTAGTTGCATTAGGAGCAAAAGAGACAGGTACACCTGCCGAGTGTGCCAAAAATATGGATGCCGTGGTTACCATGCTTCCTGATGGACCAGACTCGGAATCAGTAATACTTGGAGAAAATGGTGTTTTAGATAGTGCAAAAAAAGGTGCCATTATTATTGATATGAGTTCAATAGCGCCCGCGATATCGCAGAAAATTGCCAAATCTTGCGAAACAAGTGGAGCAGAGTTTTTGGATGCTCCCGTGAGTGGAGGAGAGCCAGGAGCTATCGAAGGAACCCTAGCTATTATGGTTGGTGGTAAACAGAGTGTTTTTGATAGTAGTCAAAGTATTTTCGAATCTGTCGGGTCGAGTTATGTTTTATGTGGTGATTATGGTGCAGGAAACACTACCAAGCTAGCTAATCAAATCATCGTTGCAACTAATATCGCTGCAGTAGGAGAAGCTCTTGTTTTAGCAAAAAAGGCCGGATTGGATCCTCAAAAAGTTTTTGATGCTATCAAAGGTGGATTAGCAGGCAGTAATGTATTAAATGCAAAAGGCCCGATGATGATATCTGGTAATTTTAATCCAGGATTTAGAATTAAGTTACATCATAAAGACATACGAAATTCGATGTTAACCGGATCCGATCTCGGTGTTTCTTTGCCTGTAACATCATTAGTGCAACAGATAATAGTTTCATTAGTTAACGAAGGAAAAGGTGAATTGGATCACTCAGCAATAGCAAATTTTGTTGAAAAAATTAATGACCAAAGCATCTCATAAATTCGAATTTAGATAAAAATTAATACCGAAGGCGCTTGAATGATTCAGCGTATTTCATTCCTTGTCCGTGTGCTCGTCCCTTGAAGCCAAAATTCGAGTTGCTGTGTGCTTTATTACCCTTCCATTCGGTCAGACGTTGCCTGACTTCATCGTCACTCAAGGACATTTGTGATTTGTGTTCGAGCAGGGCTAACACAGATTTCTCGAATTCCGAAGATATATCGATAAATAAATCAGGAGAAGGATGTCCAACTATCCATACTTCTTTTACCGCCCATGGCTCCAAGCCTTCTTGTAGAAGATCTGGAAATGTAAGGTGGTCTCTAGCGGATGGAAATACAGCTGACAGCGTGGCTTCTCCCGCTGCGATGTGGTCTGGATGTCCACTGCCTTGATATGGCCCGTCTAAAGATCTCATTGGATATGGGCATATCAATATACCCGGTTTATGTTTGCGAATTTCTCTAGCAATGTCTTTCCTTAAACTAAGAGAAGGTTCGAGGTAACCGTCCGGATACCCTAAAAATACCACATCTTTAAGTCCGATAACTTTACCTGCATTAATCTGTTCTCTTTGCCGGATTTCAGACAATTGTTCTGAAGTAATATCGCGATCTGAAGTTCCTTTGGAACCGTCTGTACAAACCACATAGGTCACATCCCATTTTTCGGATACTAACTTCGATGCAGTTCCAGAAGATCCCCACTCAGCGTCATCAGGGTGTGCAAAAACCACCATTGCTCTACCATATCCCTCTTCATTTATTCCAAAATCTAACGTCATCGTATACACATTCCTTTGTTAATTTGTTTTACAAATCAAACTTTATAGTTTTAAGACCCGTCTAATTCAATGTAGTGATTGCATTTGTTGCGTGATGGATTGCGTCCATTAAAGGCGCAGGATATATACCAATAAATATCATCGCAATAAATAAAACAGAAAGCACACTTATCGCTAATGGCGATAAGTGTATTTGCTTATTGGTTTCAGATTTTTCTATATACATATATTTTAATACTTTTAGATAGTAATACAGTGACATAAGGCTCGTGAAAATAGCAATTGCTACAAGCCAAATAAGACCTTGCACAGAGGCTGCTGTAAATAGATAAAATTTGCTTATGAATCCTGCAAATATTGGCAATCCTGCTAGTGAAAAAACAGAAGCAGCAAAAACCATCGATAAAAATGGAGAGGTCTTACTGACTCCTGCTAAGTCCTCAATATTTTCGTATCCTGTCTTTTTGTAAATTATTGAAATTGATAAAAATGCCGCTAAATTTGATATACCATAAGCGATTGTATGCAAAATAATTCCATTCACTACTAAATTCGTTTTTGAAATAAAGGCAAGGTTGAAATCCCCGCTTTGATTTATACTGATCAAAGCTGATAAACCTAAAAGTAAATACCCTGCATGGCCTATCGATGAATAAGCTAAAAGCCGCTTAATGTTTGTTTGGACTAGGGCCATAAGATTCCCTATAGTCATGGTAAGAGCAGCCATAATAACAAGTATTATTTGGAGGTCTATCATTAAAGGCATTAGACCACTTACAAAAAGTCGAATGATCAAAGCAAATGCAGCAGCTTTAGACCCTACGGCAAGATGGGCTGTTATTGGTGTGGGCGCACCCTCATATACATCTGGAGCCCACATATGGAACGGAACGGCAGCCACTTTAAATCCTAATCCAGCAATTAAAAACAAAAACCCAATTAACAATCCTGGATTAATCGAACTTGAACTTCTTAAAACTTCTGCCATCTCATTAAATTGAGTCGTTCCGAGTAAACCATAGATCTGGCTAATTCCAAAGAGTAATATTGCCGATGATAGTGCCCCAAGGATTATGTATTTTGTTCCAGACTCATTAGATTTAATGTTATAGCGATCAAATGCAACTAAAACGTATAAGCCAAAACTGAGAGTTTCAAGTGCGATATAGGCTGTTAATAACTCACCAGATGAAGAGAGCAACATCATTGCCAAAACAGTGAATATTAATATTGAATAATATTCACCTGGATTTGAAAGGTTTTTGTTTACATATTCAACAGAGGATGCAATAAGCACGCCGCCTAATATTAAGAATGTCGATTTAAAGAATAAAGCGTAGCCATCAATTCTGAGTATTCCTCCATATAGCTCATCAGATTTGCCCCACAAAAATATCAAACTAAAAATAAAAATGCTGGTCAAGCCTAAGATTGCTATATACGGCAATACCCACTTTCTGTTTTTGGGAATAAAGAAATCTATAGTTAGGATGGCAAAGCCGAGTATTACTACAAGAATTTCTGGTAGCAACAAGGAAAGGTTATTCATAATGACCCTGCCATAGCTGCCAAGATTTCATTTACACCAGTATCGATTACTTCGATGAATGGAAAGGGAAATAAACCTACTACTAATATTGTTATTGCCAAAACTAATGAAGAGATCCTTTCCCAGTAATTAGAATCGGGATGTTTCGAGAATCTGCTATCCAGCAAATCTTTCCAAATGTCCTCTTTGAGTTCACCAAAGAACACTTTAGCAATGAGACGCAATATGTAAACGGCAGTAATTCCTGCGCCGATTATTCCTAAAATACCTAGTACAGGATATGTTTGGAATAATCCAATAAAAACTAGTAACTCTGCCACAAATCCTGATAATCCAGGTAATCCTAAAGAGGTTAAACCTGCGATTACAAATAACACAGCGACCCATCCCATATTTTTGGCTAACCCTTCTAAAACCCCGATGTCACGAGTATGAGTTCTCTCATAAATAACGCCGACAACGACAAAAAACAGGGCTGTCATAATGCCGTGCGAAAACATCTGTAAAACTGCCCCAGATAGGCCTATAACATTTAAAGTTGCTATGCCCATTAAAACGTATCCCATATGGCTAACGGATGAATAACCAATGACATATTTCAAGTCTCTCTGTCCGAGGGCAGATAATGCTCCATAAATTACATTGACTGTGCCGAGACCTAATAGAACAGGGGCCCACTGTTCTGCACCCTCAGGCAACAGGAACATTCCAACTCGAATAATTCCATACGCGCCTAATTTCATTAACACACCAGCATGTACCATGCTGACCGCAGTCGGTGCAGCGACGTGTCCATCTGGAGACCACGTATGGAATGGCCATAAACCAGCCAAAATACCAAACCCTAAAGCCACCAGAGGAAAAACTATCAATTGGAAAGTCGTGCTAAACTCGATTTCGGCTAAAGCTGGTATTACGAATGTGCCAACCCCGGCTTCGGCGAATATTGCTAATATGGATATCCAAATTAGAACACTACCTGCCACGAGATAAATCATTAACTTCATAGCTCCATACTCTTTAGTCCGTATGAATGTTTTAAAGTCGGTACTGCTGCCCCATATTCCAATTAGTAGGTACATTGGTAAAACACTAAGTTCATAGAAAAAGAACAAGAAGAATAAGTCTAATGACGCAAATACACCAAACACTCCGGAAATCAACAGGAAGTACAGTACAAAAAACTCTTTAGGCCTATCAGATATAGACTTAGAAGCAAGAATGCCTGTGAACATCACAATGCCAGTTAGCATAATCATTGGAGCAGAAATACCGTCTATTCCCAAGTTTAGTTCAATAGCCTGCTGGCCTAGTATTGGATTACTTGGAAGTTCAAGCCAGATCCAACTGTTGGCAAATTGAAATCCTCCATCATTATGGCTATAAGCTGCAAAAGAGTATATTGAAAGAACCATGGTTATAAGGCCAAGAACAGTAGCTGTCCATTGAATCAGGTCATGCCGGTCCTTGGGCATAAAAATAATTACAGCCGCTCCAATTAGAGGAATCAAAATTATTATGAGTAATAGCCAGGAATCAAATGTATTCATAAGCTATTCTCTATTTGAAATACGTTAATCAAGTAATACCCACCATAATATAGCCAGGCCACATGCTCCTATAACCATAGCGGCCCCATATGTAAAAAGATAACCAGTTTGTAAAACACGGGTTTTGAGCGCGGATAGATATATTGATATTGCTGAGCCATCCACAGCAGTGTCATTAATTACTACACGGTCGAATAATGCGACTAACCGCCCGAGCGCCAACACGCATTTATCAATGATCCATTGATAAAATTCGTCAACATAATATTTATTTACGATTGTTTTATAGAGGTAAGGAGCAAATTGACTGATTTGTTTTGCTGAAACTGATTTTTTTAAATAAATAGACCATCCTAAAATTAGAGCAGAGAGAGCTAATATTATTGATAAGATCATTAGCCAAGGCTCAAGTTCAAAATGATGTTTAGGATTAATAAATTCAGCCCAGCCTGGATAGCTTGAACCTAGCGGTAAGATCAAAAAACCTACTCCTGCAGAAAGAATTGCTAATATGATTAACGGCACCCACATTACGAAACTGCTTTCGTGGCTCTTTGACAAATGTTTGGGTGTGGACCCTAAGAATGGCACTATAGCAACTCTTGCCATATATAAAGCACTCAAAAATACACCTAAAAGAGTGATTGCCAATACTACATATTGACCATCATGAAGGACAGATAATAATAGTTCATCTTTGGAAAAAAATCCGGCTAGAGGAGGTAACCCGGCCAAAGATGCTGCTCCAATAAAGAAAGTGGCTGCAGTAATCGGCATACGATGCCTTAGTCCACCCATTTTCCAGATATTTGTTTCATTTGATGTAGAGTGCATTACTGAACCGGCACCAAGGAACAATAATGCTTTGGCAATGCCATGCACAATAAGATGAAATATTGCTGCTGCCACTCCGCCGGCGCCCAAACATAACATCATTAATCCTAAATGACTTATAGTTGAGTAAGCTAGAACTCGTTTAATATCACTCATTACTAAAGCCATAGACCCTGCAAAAATAAAAGTGATTAATCCAATTGCCATTACTATGAGCATTATCTCTGGAGCCAATTCAAAAATGGGCATCATCCTAGCAACTAAATATACTCCTGCTGCTACCATAGTGGCAGCGTGAATTAATGCGGAAACTGGAGTAGGTCCTTCCATCGCATCTGGTAGCCAAACATGAAAAGGAAATTGTGCTGATTTACCCATTGCTCCTATAAAAATTAATAATATAGAGCTATTCAATATTGCATCACTAATTCCACCGGACTCAGCTATATGAAAAATCATTGATATATTGAAAGTTCCAGTTGCTTTAAACAGAAGAATTATGCCGATAAGCAAGCAAACGTCACCGATTCTAGTAGTTATGAAAGCTTTTTTAGCTGCTTCAGCCGCTGAGCGCTTTTCCCACCAGAATCCTATCAACAGATAAGATCCAAGCCCGACCAACTCCCACGCAAAGTACAGGAATAATAAGTTGTCAGCCAATACAAGTGTTAGCATTGCAGCTGCAAAAAGTGCATGTATTGCAAAATACCATTCAAAGTGCCGATCACCTTTCATATAACCGATTGAATAAACCTGGACTAATAGGGCAATAAAAGTAACTAGTCCAATCATGGCAACCGATATCTTATCTACATATATACCCCAGCGAATTTCGGTTAGGCCCACAATTAGCCAATTCATTGAAATAGAACCGCCACCAAAGTTGAGAACATCTAAAAGTACTAGCCAAAATAAAATAAACCCAGTCAATATGGCAGTAATAGAAACTATAGGAGCAAGCATGACCAATTTGTTTCGGTCGGAAAAGAAAAACCCGACTAGTCGCATAGAGATCACTATGATTAAAAATGCAATTGCACTGAGCAAAGGTATTATCCAGGCAGCATGTAATCCAATTGTGTTATTTGAGTCCATTACTACCTATTAAATCTTTAAAAAAATATGATTGCATAGTTGGTTTTAAATTTACCTCTGGTTATTCACCATTTCATGATGTTGATATCGTCGGTGTTTATAGAAGATTTATTGCGATAAAGCCTTAATATTATTGCTATAGCTAAAGCTAATTCAGCAGCAGCAACAGTGATAACGAAAATAATTAATATGTGCCCCAGTGCCCTATGTGATTCACTAGCGCTCATGAAAATTGAATATCCGATTAAGTTAATATTGACGGCGTTTAACATCAATTCAATTGACATTAATACTAAGATTAAATTCCTACGGGCAAGGACCCCATAAAGACCGACTGCAAAAAGTAATCCGCTAAGCACTTGAAAATGTGTTAATTCAATCATTTGTCGTCACTCGAATCTGTTTTACGTACCATTATTACTCCACCCATCAGAGCAATTAATAAAACTAAGGAAGCCATTTCAAAAGGAATTGCCCATTGTGAAAAAAGTTCGTTGGCTAGTGTAGAAAGATCGATTCCACGCCGGTCTGCCAAATTTGGAGGTGTGTACAAGGCAGCTGCGATTATAGTTCCCAATGTTACTAATGAAGCAACAAGTGCTATGGGCCAGTGTTTGTGGTCAGACAGTGTTCGAAAATCTTCAAGCTTAGTTAACATCAAGGCGAATATAATAACAATTACGATTGCTCCGCCGTAGATTAATATTTGGACTAGGGCAAGAAATGGTGCAAATGAAAGAATAAAAATTCCAGCAACTCCAGATAGGGAAGCAATGAGCCCAAATGCAGCGTAAACAATATTCCTCGACATCACAACTGTCAAACCTCCGCCGATCACAACGCAACTAGCTAAATAGAAAATTACTAGAGAAGTCATTGTGACGAATCCTTCGTTTTTCCATCCGCCTTGGGTTCAGCAGCGTTAAGTTTCTCTACTTTAGCTTTAGCTTCAGCTTGAAGCCTGCCCCTAAGCACAGGATCCCCTATGTTTTTCACTTGAGTAGGTTTCCAGCTGATTTTTGACTGAAATACTTTCCCCATATCTAATAAAGACTTTAGATTGGCTCGATTGGCATTACGTTGGAATTTACTCAACTCATGCTCATGACTCATTTCAATCGCATCAAAATTACATACATCCACACAGATACCACAAACTATACATCGAGCAAGGTTAATTTCGAACGAATCAATGATTTTTTTTCTAGTCGATTTTTCCTCAGCAAACTTTTCGTTATCTGTCATCGTGGCGCTCATGCATTGAGTAGGACATTCTCTTACACATACCATGCAGCCGGTACAATAAGGTTCGTTATTAGAGTCATCCCATAGTAATGCAGGAAAGCCCATAAAGCGTTTTTCTATATCTAATCGCTTGGACGAAATAGGGTATTGTGCGGTTACAGGCTTGCGAAGCATAGTTGATAAGGTGACTTTCAGGCCTTTGATACTACCTAACATTTATGTCTCCATAGTTTTCTGGCGGGTTGTTGATTGCTTCTTTAGCCGAGACAATCCTTATAGAATTCTTTTCGCGAGAATGCTGAGGGGCTTTATAGATCAGATAAAAGATGATGCCAATTGTTATCAAAGAAATAACCGTTAATACTGACCAATGAAGGTTGTAGAAACGCACGAATCCTGTAAACACTATGTTGATAAATGATACTGGAACTAAAACTTTCCATCCAAATGACATTAGCTGATCTATTCTTAGTCTAGGATAGGTTCCTCTGATCCAAAATATTAGTAAAATCACTGAATATACTTTTAGCAAGAACCATATTACAGATAGTAAATGATGAGGGATTCCGCTAAATGGCATAGAAGGCCAACTCCATCCACCCAAGAACATGACGGCTATTAAAGCAGCAATAGCGAAAGTGTTTACGTATTCAGCGAGTTGTATGATTGCCCAATGTGCTCCGCTGTATTCAACAAAAGGGCCACCAACCACCTCAGACTCTGCATGATGTATATCAAATGGAGTTCGCCCCAACTCGGCAAGTCCGGCAGCAAGGAAAATCAGGAATCCTAATGGCTGGACAATTATGTTTGCTATATTTGATTGGTCATTAATTATATCTATGAGGCTCAATGACTGACTTAACATAGCAACGCCAAGTATGGCCATAATAAATGGAATTTCATAACTGATCAGTTGTCCTACAGCCCTGAGTCCTCCTAACATCGAGTACTTATTTGCTGACCCCCAACCTGCCATTACCAAACCCAACACAGATAGTACAGATATTGCTGCAATGTAAAACAGGCCTAAGTCTAAATTTTGCAGTACCAGAGATTCTGAAAAGGGAATTGTGACCCAAATTGCTATCGCGGGAACGAAAATCGCGAGGGGAGCCATCCAGTATATTGGTTTGTCGGCCCAACTAGGAAGAATATCTTCCTTGCTAATTAATTTAATTACATCCGCAATGGGTTGTAGCAGGCCGTGTGGCCCTACTCGCATAGGTCCCATTCTTTGCTGTATACGAGCAAGAAATTTGCGCTCAATCCAAGTTAGAACCATGACAGTTAATGATAAGAATACAATTAAGCCCACGGCTCCCAGAATATATAGACCTAGATTTGTCCAACTCATCGATCAACTTCTCCTAGGACGATGTCCAATGAGCCTAAAATCACCACTGCATCTGCAACATAAACGCCTTCTAGCATGTGTTTTATAGCTTGTAAGTTTGCAAAAGATGGAGCTCTAACTTTAACCCTGTAAGGGTTTTGGCTACCATCACTAACTAGGAACACTCCCAAATCTCCTCGTGGAGATTCAGTTCTAACAAAACATTCTCCTTCTGGAGGCCTGACAATTCTCCTCATTTTTGCTTGAACTTCGCCAGGTTCCATCTGTTTCATAGCTTGCTTAATAATAGATAAAGATTCACGCATTTCCAGCATACGTACGTAATATCTATCCCAACAATCACCAGTGCTGCCAATAGGTATTCCGAAATCAAATCTATCATATATTCCGTATGGCTCTGATATTCTCACGTCTTCAATTAGGCCAGTCGATCTTAAAATAGGACCGGTCACGCCAAAATTAACAGCATCTTCTATTGTTAAACAACTGACATTTTTGGTCCTAGCCAAAAATGTCTCATTTTGGGTTAATAGTTCATCACACTCTTCAATAGCTCTATCTAGTTCATTAACAACGGAAGATAACTTTTGGTCGAATCCTGGAGGTAGATCTTCCTTCACACCTCCTATCCTGATGTAGTTATGCATCATTCTTGCGCCAGTTACTTGTTCAAATAAGGATTGAATCCGTTCCCTTTCTCTAAAGCCATAGAGCACAGGGGTCATTGCACCTGCATCCAAACCATAAACTCCATAAAATAACATGTGGCTGGCGATGCGATTGAGTTCGCATAGGATTGTTCTGATATACCATGCCCGGTCTGGGATTTCTACTTCTAATAATTTTTCCACCGCCATACAGAATGCCAATTCGCCATTTAAGTTAGCAACATAATCTAGCCTGTCAAACAAAGTTACTACTTGTGAGTAACTTTCTGCCTCACATAACTTTTCCGAGCCACGATGTAGATACCCAATATGCGGCTCAGCATCAACAATCAATTCTCCATCTAGCTGTAACACTAAACGAAACACCCCATGAGTACTTGGATGCTGGGGTCCCATGTTGATTAACATGTCGACCATCGATCCTGAATCGTTAACTTTTTTGTTAATGTCCAATTTTATTTATAATCCATTAGATATTTATATTGTTGTGTACAGTTGCTGCCCTTATTTTCAATTATATGTATCACCACTCTTTATATTCGTGTAAGGGATATGACTTTAGGCCCGGATTGCCTTCAAAATCATCTGGTAAAAGTAATCGGTCTAAACTAGGATGGTCATCAAATACCACCCCAAAAAGATCATGCGCCTCTCTTTCAAACCAATTGGCAGCCTTCCAAATATTGGAAACTGATGAAATAGAAGGCTGATCCGGGTTAAGCTCGCACTTCAGCACCATTTTATGGCGTTTCGTATAGGAGAACAGATGATAATTAATTTCAAGAAAGTCTTGATAATCGACCACAGAAAGACATCGTAAGTAGTCAAAGAAAAGGCCATTATTTGTTTTCAGAGTTTTGCATATTGTTTGTACGAGTCCGCCAGGGGCTTTTACTACCAATTCATCTATTTTGGTTGTGTACTCGAGATCAGAGTCATGCAAAATAGAAGGCAAAAGTCCTGATAGCTTTTGCGTTGCTTCGCTTAGTAAGGTGAGTTCAATCTTCTGGCCTTCCATTGTTATGATAAAGGCATGTAACAGAGGAGTTTTATGGTTGTTAATTTAGATCTATTTTTCATTATTGATTGGCTTTTTATTCATTATATGATCACGATTTTTTGCATCCGAAGAAATTTTATCTTGTAGTTCCATTATGCCGTACATAAGAGCTTCTGGCCTAGGAGGACATCCGGGTACGTAAACATCCACAGGTATTAAATGATCAACTCCCATAACTACTGAATAGGATCGGTAGTAGGGCCCGCCATTGGTTGCACATGCACCCATGGCAATCACCCATTTTGGGTCAGGCATTTGTTCATACAATCGTTTTATTGGGTCAGCCATTTTTTTTACCACAGTACCAGCTACAATCATTACGTCTGATTGCCTGGGAGACGGCCAAGTCACGATGCCAAAACGATCAACATCATGATGAGGCATATGAGCCGACATCATCTCGATTGCACAACATGCGAGTCCAAATGACAATGTCCACAAAGAGGATTTTCTGGCTAATGCGAACAATTCATTAGACTTTGCTGCAACAACATTTGGTAACACTTGTTCAAATACGCTTTCAGCTGTTATGTTTCCTTGTTCTACTGCCTCATTATCGTAACCTTTAGTTAGGTCAGCATATTTATCTTGGTTTATCTCCATTGCAACACTCCTTTACGCCAGCTGTAGACAATGCCAAAAAATAGGATCCCAATAAATATCACCATTTCATAGAAAATCATTGACCCCGATTTTAGATATATGATTGCCCATGGGAACAAAAAGACTGCCTCTATATCAAATATGATAAATAAAATGGCGAAAATGTAATATCTAATTCTTATTTGTGACCACCTAAATGGTTCAGGGGGGATACCGCATTCATAGGGTTCATCTTTGATTTTTGAAAAGCGCTTAGGTGCTATAAATCGTGATACAAAGAATAGCGCACCAATAAGTAAAGCTCCCATGACGGGCAATATGATAACAACTATCCAATTTACGTCGTACCCTGCGGGCAAGAAAACCACCTTGATTAAGGTTTTTAACAACATCGCTAACACAATAATTGTTGTGTTTCGTAGGTTAATCTTATGTTACTATTTTACCGTTTTTTTTCTCAGGTTGATAACCACTATTATTGACGAAACTCGTATTATTGGCCGTAATAACGAGCTAGTTCATCACGATCGAAGACTTCTATGTTACTTATTACACCGTGGCTACGAATATTTACTTGTTTATGCTGTTTTGTTGCTGTTCCAATAATACTGGACACAATATTATTTTCATGAAAAGCAGACATCAATTTTGCTGCGTCATCCGGATTTGTCGCTAATAATAAAGCGCCGGATGAAATTAAGCCCAAAGGATTCAACCCAAGTGCATCACACACAATTCTTGATTCATCAAAAATAATAATTTCAGAAGATTCGATATTAATTCCTAAACCCGAAGCTGAGGCCATTTCTTGAAGACCAGTAGCGACTCCACCTTCAGTCGGATCATGCATGGCGTTGACTTTAACGGTTTGCCTAGCCAGTTCGGCATCTGCGCGTACACTTATACCGGGATCAAAGAGCATGTTTTTGCCTGAAGCTATGATGTCTGGATGAACTCCGGCTTCAAGTAATGGGGTTTCAGCTTCTCTGCATAACAGTGATGTGCCTTCGATCGCAATGCCTTTGGTCAGTATTATTGCATCTCCATCCTTGATACCAGCCGTCATAATTATGTCTGTAGAATCTAGTTCTCCTAATAGTGTTCCTACAGCAATAGGCCTATTAAGTCCCGAAGTAACTTCTGTATGACCACCTATTAACATAATCTTTTGGTTTTCGGCTGCTTCGGTTAGGTCATTAAAAATAGTTGTTACTTGTTTCTCATCTGTGCCTTCAGGTAATAACAAGGTTGCGAGCATCCATCGAGGAGTAGCTCCAACTACTGCAAGATCATTGACATTAACTTGCACTAGGTACCAACCAATCAAATCCGTGGCAAATGTAATAGGATCAGTTTTGGCGGCCAAGATTTTATTTCCAAAGTCGATTAAAGCTGCGTCCTCGCCCAGCTTAGGTCCTAACAGGACCCTTGGGTCTGCGTGTTTTATCTTGCCGAGCAGTTTTTGTAATAATGGAGCAGGCAGTTTTCCTGATTTAATTTCCATTTGGGTTAACCTATAAAATATTAATTAATCATAAAAGGATAGCACGCAATTAAATGATCAAGGCAATAACCTTCGATTTATATGGAACATTAGCGGGTTTCACTCCCAGTAGATATGAGATTCAGTCGCAAGCAGCTGCTAAATTTGGGTTGCAATTGACTGAAGAGCAAGTTCTGAGGGGTTACTTTAAGGCTGATGAATTTATGTCTAAACAGAATGCTACTGTTCCGATTAGATCGATGGGCAGCAATGAAAAACTAAATTTTTTCGCAGAATATGAAAGGTTAATACTCTCAGAGACGGAGCCTAAAATAGGACTAAAGACATCTTTGAATGTGTGGAAAGAAACACAAAATATGTCTTACAGCCTTACTGTTTTCGATGATGTTAGGTCTGTGTTAAAAACACTCAAAGCCCGAGGGTTTGTTTTGGCCGTAATAACAAACATGAATACCACGGGTCCGGAAATTTTACACAAGCTAGGGTTAACAGATCAAATAGATTTCGCAATAACTTCGTTGGAAGCAAATGCGGAAAAACCAGATAAACGTATTTTTCAGATGGCATTCAACAAAGCTAAATGTGAGCCCGAAGAAAACGTTCACGTTGGCGATCAAATTTTGTCAGATATAAATGGAGCAAAACAAGTTGGCAGTAACTATATTCTTATTGACAGATATTCGTTAAATGAAACATTCGAAGACGGGCGAAGAATAACCAGTTTACTTCAGCTACCTGCGTTGATAAATACGATATAGATTAGCAATTTGCACGCATGCAATTATTTGATTGAGTGCTGAAGATCTTCCAAAAATGGTTTCATGTCAACCTGGAATTTATCGATGACATTAACTAAATTGAAAAGATCCTTTATCACTCCGTTGCCGTTTTCATTGATTGGATATCTGATTTCTCGATTACCAATGTACACTTTTTTATTAATTCTTTTTTGAAGAGCAAGCCTCATATCGTTCAAGTCATAAGTCATTCTTATAACTATCGTATTTTCTCTTTTAAATATGGAACGTATTCCAGCGTGCGTTGAAACAAGTTTCAACTTTGAAATTGATAAAAGATTTTCTAATTGCATAGGCACATTACCAAACCTGTCTACTAACATTTCCTCTATTTCTTCCAGAGTCTTCTCGTTTTGGGCTTGGATTATTTGCTCATATATTTCAATTCTCAGGTGAAGGTCTGAAATGTAGCTTGAGGAAATGTTTGCTGGTATGTCTAAATCAATTGATGTGATATTTTTATCAATTGATTTTCTATCAGGGTCCAACCCTTCGGCCCTAAGCTGTTCTGTGGCCTCAGAAAGCATTTTTGAATATAGTTCATATCCAATCGCATGTATGTGTCCGCTTTGTTGGCCGCCTAAAATATTTCCGGCGCCCCTAATTTCTAAATCTGCCATTGCTATTTGAAGTCCAGCTCCTAAATCAGTAGCGGCCAACATGGTTTTCAGTCTTTTACTAGCTATTTCATTGATAGCTACATTAGCTGGTACTAAGAAATATGCATAACTTCGTTTTGGTCCACGTCCAATTCTGCCTCGAAGTTGATAAAGCTGTGCTAGGCCGAATGTATCGGCTCTGTTGATAATCATAGTATTAGCATTTTGGATATCTAATCCAGATTCAATTATCGTCGTGCAAACAAGTACATCTATTTTCCCATCGGAGAAATCTAACATTGTTTTCTCAAGCTCTGTTTCGCTTAATTGGCCATGACCAATTGCTATTTTTGCTTCAGGGATAATTTCGGTTAGCTTTTTAGCTACTGAATGAATGTCTTGTACGCGATTGTGAACAAAATAGACTTGACCATCTCGATCTAATTCTCTGATTATGGCATCTCGGATAAGTTCATCTGATTTCTCGGTAACGTACGTTTTGATAGGTATTCGCTCATCAGGAGGTGTCATGACCATGCTGATGTCTTTAATACCTGCCATGGACATCTGTAACGTTCTTGGAATTGGCGTTGCAGTTAATGTTAGTACATCCACTTCAGCCCTAATTTTTTTCATTTGCTCTTTTTGAGATACGCCAAATCTTTGTTCCTCATCAATTATTAACAATCCTAAATCCGAGAATTTCACGTTTGGCTGAATCAACATGTGAGTACCGATACATATGTCGACTTTGCCATTAACTAGATGAGTTATGACTTGTTTTTGATCCTTTTGCTTTCTAAATCGACTCAAGAATTCAATATTAATTGGATAGGCTGAGAGTCTTTCAGAAAAAGTTGCAAAATGTTGCTGAACTAGTACAGTAGTTGGAGCTAAAATCGCCACCTGTTTTCCCTCCATCACTGCTTTAAAAGCAGCTCTTATAGCAATTTCTGTTTTACCGTACCCAACATCGCCACATATCAACCTGTCCATCGGCTTTCGACTTTCCATGTCCTTTTTAATAGCTGATAATGCCTCAATTTGATCATCTGTTTCTTTGTGTGGAAATGAGTCTTCCAGTTGATTCTGCCATAAGGAGTCGGTTGAGAACTTGTAACCATCGACTGTGTTCCTGGTCGCGTAAATATTAAGTAGCTCACCCGCTAACTCTTTTGTGGCTTCAGCTGCCTTGCCTTTAGTATTATTCCATGTTGGCGATCCAAGTCTGGATAAATGCGGCCTCCGTCCGAATGGAGCAATGTAAGGACTAATCCGCTCCAAACTCTCCATGGGAACATAAAGCTTATCGTCTAGAGCATACTGAAGAATCAAATATTCATTCTGGTTCTTTGGGTCGATATGTGTGCCAGTAAATTTGGCTATTCCGTGATCTATATGCACTAAATAATCTCCAGGCTGTAGATCTCTTATCACAGATTTACGAATCCTTTTTGATCGCCGTAGGTTTGCACGACGAATTTTTGCGTTTCCAAAAATTTCTGTATCGCTAAATAGCACCAGAGCTTTATTTTGAGACTTAATAGAGAAGCCATTTATATCGCAAGTCTCGGATGCTTTCATAACAGTCACTTCTCCAGGCTCGAGTTCAGATTTAGAAAGCTTGGAGTTGGAAAGTTTTATTTTGTGTTCTTTTAAAACTTCTTTAATCCTTTTTGACTGATTAGTTATTATGGAAACGATTGAACCTGATTTTGACAATTCTGAAATTCGCGTTGCTGCATGATCTAGTTTCCCAAAAAAACTTTCACTTGTTGTAAATGGCATTTGTATCTGGGTATTAATTTCATTGTCGAATGTACCCCATGGCACAATGTCGATTTTTTCGTCAAAAAGATCCAGCTTGGTCTTAAGTTCAATTGGAGAAAGGTGGGATGAAGGAAACCCAACTGATATTTGACGCCGGAGCTGTTTTTTATGTCGAATGTCGTTTATTCTTTCATCAAACTTTTCAACTGTGCTTGTGAAGTTGACCGGATCACACATGACAACCAAGAAATTCTCTGTAAGATAATCAAATAAAGAACCCTGATTTAAGAATCCAGAGTAAAAATTTAAATTTTCAATTAAATGTTCAGATTGATTATTTTGGACAAGATCTAAATCTTTCTTTAACCGACTTGTCTCAGTTTTTGAAAGATTGGAATCAGAAAGTATATTTTCTAATGCTTTAGATAACTTTTTTATAGCAATCAATTCTGTAGCAGGACTTATATTGCATGAATCGATTTGTTCAATTGATCTTTGCGACAAAGGGTCAAACGTCCTTATTGTATCGATACTGTCACCCATCAGCTCAATCCGAAACGGCATTTTTGAATTTGGTGGGAATATGTCAATTATTCCACCCCGATAACTGACCTGCCCGTGATGCTCTACGAGGGTTTCAACGGTGTATCCACACGATACCCACAAATCTATAAGAGAACGAAATTCATGAGCCTCACCTATACTGAGTGTGATTTCTGATTGTGTGAAGTCCTGAGGCGAGGCTGTTTTTTGCATGATAGCTGAGGCAGAGCTTACTAATACTTGGTCTGTTAAATTGTCTTTCAAGGCATCTAGTACAGAAATTCGCTGGTATCCTATTTGTAAATCTGGCGATACTCTTTCGAAAGGTAAGGCCTCTGTTTCATTGAATATTGCAACGTTAAGGGCTCCCCAATATTGCATTTGTTCATAAATTTGTTGAGCCTGGTCTTGTTTTGGGGTCAAAACGAGCAAGGGGCGCTGAAGGTCTATTGAGAGCTTTGCCAAAGTAAAAGGGATGCTTTCGCTTACAGACTGCAATATGAGCTTGCGGTCACTGGATTTTAATTCCTCGATAAACCCTTTGTATTCGACGATATCCTCTAGGAAAGATCCAATGTTTTCTGGTCTCATTTAACACCACAATTTTCAATTTAAACGCAAAAAGGGCAAGCAGTTTGCTTACCTAGTAACCGATTTTAACAGAGGCAATGCTAAAATTTTAGTTAAGATGGATTTTGAGGAAACTTAATTAAATGACTAATAATAAAAAAATTGTAGATTTGAGAAGCGATACGGTTACTTTGCCAACTCAAAGCATGCGTACAGCAATGGCAGATGCAGAACTTGGCGATGAGGCCTACGGTGATGATCCGAATGTCAATAAAATAGAAGAACTTTCAGCCGAGCTTTCTGGTAAAGAAGCAGGGTTACTAGTAAGTAGTGGAACAATGGGGAATTTACTGGGAGCTCTTGTTAACTGTGAGAGAGGAGACCAGATGATCGTTGGCCATCGAGCTCATTGCTATATCGGAGAAATGGGAGGAGCATCAGCACATGGAGGGGTAATTTTTAGACTAGTTGATAGTGATGAAAGAGGAATGATTAATTTAGGTCAGGTCTATGAGCTTTTAAATCCTAAAGATGAACCACAACCAAAAACAGGTTTGGTTGAGATAGAGAATACTCATGGCTCTACAGGAGGCCGGGTTCTCTCAAAATCTGATATTTCAGAAGTTTCTCAATTAGCTCATGATCATGATGTGCCAGTCCATATTGATGGAGCTAGAATTTTCAATGCAATAGTTGCGCTTGATACATCTTTGTCTGACTTGGTTGAAAGTGTAGATACGGTTACATTTTGCCTTTCCAAAGGACTTGCAGCACCATTTGGCTCAATGCTTTGTGGAACAAAAGAGGATATCGAGCGTGCAAGGTTGATTAAAAAGTCTTTAGGGGGAGGTTTGAGACAAGCTGGAGTAATGGCAGCAGCGGGCATAGTTGCATTAAATGAAATGGTAGATCGTCTTGCAGAGGATCATCAAAATGCACATAAATTAGCTGTCGGTCTTGCACAGATTCCCGGTATAACACTGAATCCTGAAGATGTTGAGACAAATCAGGTTTACTTTAATGTCAATATGACTGATCAACCGAGGGTATTAGATGAATTAGAGAATAATGGTGTAAGAGGATTGATTTTAGATGAGGGGTGGCGTTTTGTTACACATTACGGCATAACAGAAGAAGACATTGATTGGGCGCTACCAGTGATAGATGCAACTTTCAAAAAATTTATTTAGAAATTATTGCTGTTAATTGATAATTAAATTAATCAAGTGAAACCAGATCTAATCCTGATTTATGTAATATTGATGAACAGCCTTTCTAACTTCACTCGTTGTGGAAGTTCCAATAGTTATCCAGGCTTCTAGCCTCCTTCGGAGACGATTTATTTCCGCTTCTAGCTCGTTAGCATCTAATTTTAGATGTTTAGATAAGTTTGATACAGCTAATTGGCTATCCATAAAGATATATTGATCTTTGTCAGGTTCCCAACCTGCCAGGGTTATAAGTTTAGGTTTGCCAGATTTTTCCGGTACAACTAATGCAAATTCTCTGACCCTTCGTGACACGCTTCTTCCACCTGTACTAATAGCATCAACGATAACAATCGCTCCAATTCCCCCCAAAACTTTATTAGTTA
>MDSV01197152.1_pt1 | contig 51832 bp, 51 predicted proteins | sample 810851 | NCBI WGS metagenome assembly MDSV01 (sample SAMN05326640, study PRJNA326480) | marine metagenome | isolation source: seawater | place: Atlantic Ocean: North East | collected 2012
CCATAACTATATTTTACACTAAATTATTAGTAAAAAAATTTAATATATTTATGATAATTTCCTACTTACAAGTGATATATTTAATTGTGCATAGAAGATCTTTTATAAAACTAATTGGGATAATTTTACCTATCTTTAATATTAAAGTTCTTGGGTATAGTACAAATAATAATGAGAAAATCTCATTTAATCACGGTGTTGCTAGCGGCGATCCAACATCTAATAAAATTATTCTCTGGACAAAGGTAAGTAAAATATCTAATAAACCAATTAATGTTAGCTGGCAAGTATCTGATAAAAAAAACTTTTTAAATATAATTAATTCAGGAAGTGTTAGATCATATTCATATAATGATTTTTCAGTAAAAGTGGATGCAAAAATACCAAAGAAATATTGTGGCAATGAAATTTACTATAGATTTTTTGTAAATAATATATCTTCAATTATAGGAACAACAAAAACTTTACCTATAAATGATCCTAGTAAGTTCAATATAGCTATATGTAGTTGTTCTAATTATCCTGCAGGTTTTTTTAGCGCATATAAGGAGATTGCTAATGACAATAATATAGATTTAGTTTTACATTTAGGTGATTATCTATATGAACATGATAAAGATGGTTATGCTTCAGAAGATTCTGAAAAGCTGAATAGGGTGGTTGACCCTCCGCATGAAATACTAACCTTAGATGATTATAGAAAACGACATGCTCTTTATAAAACGGACAAAGATTTACAGCTATTACACTCATCAAAGGCTATGGTAGCAGTATGGGATGATCATGAATTTACCAACGATTCCTGGAAATATGGTGCTGAAAATCATTCTTATGACGAAGGTTTATTTAGTACTAGAAAAGCAAATGCAGTAAAAGCTTATTATGAATGGATGCCGATTAGAGAAAAACAAAAAAAACTTAAGATTTGGCGAAAATTTGAAATAGGATCTTTATTTCAATTATTTATGCTTGATACTAGGTCTATATATAGAGATAAACAACTAAATCTTGATGATTATTATAGTAATAACAAATTTGAAGTTTCTAGATTTAAAAATAATTTACTTAAAAAAAGAGATTTGGTTGGTAAAGAACAATTTAAATGGCTTGATGAAAACATTAACAATAAATTTAAATGGTCCATTATTGGGCAACAAGTTTTAGTTTCACCAACTGTCTTGCCTGAAATATTTTTAAAGATTGATAAAACTAAATTACCTCAATATCTTCATAAATACCTCAACATTGCTGGAATGGATATTCCATATAATACTGATTCGTGGGATGGTTATCCAAATGAAAGAAATAACTTATATAAAATTCTAACTAAATCTCAATCTAATATTGTGCTTACAGGTGATACACATAACTCGTGGATTTCTAATCTTTATAATACACATAATGAATTTATTGGTGTAGAGATTGCAACTCCTTCAATTTCATCTCCAAATACTGTTGATATGTTCGGATCAATAACAAAAGATATCGACAAGGACTTTATAAAACACAATAAACACCTAAAGTGGACTAATGGCTCAAACAAGGGTTATGTTAAATTATCAATCACAAATAACAAAATAGAAGTTAAGTTTCTTTATGTTAGTACTGTTAAATCAAAAGAATATAACGTAATAGATAGTAATAAGTTTGTTGTTAGACATAAACAACCAATATAATACATATATAATATTTAACATAATATATATTATGCGAACTAATATATAGATTGGGGTAATAACCTATTCCACTGAACTTCTTATAATTGTTAGATCTTTCGTTAAAATGCTACCAATAGCTGTATGAGATAAATTATCTCTAGAAATACCAATAATATCAGCAATAGTTTCTGCAGCATAAATACCAGTGCAATGTCCACCCATAAACTTTTTCATGCCATTTATTTTTAGCCAATTAGCTGTCTCAGATATTGTCTCATCATTAGCTCTAAATAAGTGAAACCCTCCGATAGCTCCATAAACAGGAACATTTTTTATAGACTGAAGTTTTTTTGCTGTATTTATTATTCCTGAATGACCACAACCTGACATCATTATCCACCCTTTATCGGTAAGCATACCTACTGATTGATCATCTTTTATAATATCTGGTATTGAGAGTTCTTTATCAAGAAAATAACCTTGAGGACCATTATATGATTCAACAGTTCTTTGAACAGTTCCAGTTGCATAAAGATTATCAGAAATCATGTTATGAGTATCTAATATTTTAAATACAATGCCCTCTTTTTCAGCTGCTCTTCTAAATTCTAAAGAATCTTTATAATTACCTGGCCCCTCTTTTGAACCATCTTTATAGTATCTTTGATCAAAAAACCCCTTTGCAACATAAACTTTTGAAAATGCATCATTATTAATTTTTTTATAAACTTTTCTGAGTTTAATTAAACCGCCTGTATGATCACTATGAAAATGACTTAATACCACTTTTTCTACTTTTGATAAATCCTTATTAAGAACTTTAGCATTATGCAATACAGTATCTTCGTGGAAACCGGTATCAAATAATATAGATTCACCATCGCTTTCATAAAGAGCAGAAAAACTCCATTCACCAAATCCGTCATAATTAGAGATATTTGTTGCTAGTACAGTAATTTGATATTCAGCAAATAAAGAGAAAGAACTAAATAATATTAATGTTAGCTTTAAATGTCTGAGTTTTTTGGACCGCATATAACAACCTTAATACTTGAAGCACCACCCTCTAAGATTGGATCTAAGTCAGTTAATAAACCTGTCTCAATTCTCCAATTTAAATATTTTGCCTGGTGGTCTATAGTTTCCCAGTCTTCAATTAAGTGGATTGTATTGGTTGATTCTTCAATATATGTATCAACAGATATGCATCCATCATAAGATCGGGTGTCTGGAAGTGCGCTCTTCATCGCTTCTTTTAAGGTTTCTAACATGTCTACTTTTGCAGGAAATGAAACAATAACTAAGTTTTTCATATTTTTCTCCTTATTTTATAAAGTCTGTTACTTCTTTTAAAAATCTATCAAATGACGGTTGATGGTTATACATCATATGACCAGATTCAAACTCAGAAAATATAACTCTATTCATGTCTACAGAATTATCATACATAAAGTTTTCAGCTGTAAAGCATGGGGTTGCTAAATCATACAGACCGCATGAAACATAAACTTTAAAGTCTTTATTATATTTTTGAGCTCTAGCAATATGAGGTACAGTATTTACATAACCAAAATCATTTCCTTTCCATTTCTGTGGATGCTTCCAATTAGAATAAACTGCATTATCACCACTTTGATATAGCATTTTCATTTCAACTCCTATTTCAGCGAACCATGTATGAAGAATAGATACATATGCAGTCATAAAACCTTCACTTCCTACATCAGTATCTGAGTACTGACCGCCTGCCATATAATCTGGTTTCTTATATCTTGAATCAACACGACCTACTGAATAACCTTCATCTCTTAAAAGTTCTTTTCTAAAACTATGCGCATCAATTCTCATATCAAAATCTTCAACAAATCTTTTATTTAAACCAGAAAAATATGAATATTTATCTATTAAATTTTTCTTATCTTCTTTAGATATCCTCGTTCCTTTTAGTAAGCCAGGTCCGTATTCTTCAAGGCTAAATTTTTTTGATTCCTTATAGAACTCATCTAATGATTTATCAGTATCAACTTTCCCATGATAGTAAGCAGTTGCAGCATATGTAGGTAAAAATCCATAATGAGGGCTATTATTTCCTGGATGAAAAACTAAATATTGATAGTCAGATGCAGGCGAAACCATTAATAATCCATTTACTTCTATAGGAGTTAATTCACCTGATCTTAATTCAGATACTAATAATGGGCCCCTTATACCACCATAACTTTCACCTAAAATGTATCTTGGTGAATTCCAACGTTTGTTATCATTAATCCATCTTCTTATAAATTCAGCAATTATCTTAGGATCTTCATTTACGCCCCAGAATTCTTTTGGATCATGACAACCCATAGCCCTACTATATCCAGTTCCTATTGGATCTATAAAAACTAAATCAGCATCGCTTAGAGGTGATAATTTGTTGTCTACCATTTTATATGGCGGTGACCCATCATCAGAAGCATCGCTTGGTACTTTTACCACCTTTGGTCCTAAGGCACCGATATGTAACCATAATGATGCTGACCCTGGTCCCCCATTAAAGCTAAACATTACAGGACGATTTTCATCAGAATTTACAATATATTCCGTATAAAAAAATGATGCCATTGGTGCATTTGGATTATCTTTTTCATATAGAATTTTTTCTTTAAGGCTAGCTGTATAAGTTAATCTTTTACCATTAAAAGTTCCTGAAAATTCACTTGAAAATTCTCTTTCATCAATAATTTCATTTTTTGATGACTCGCAAATATCAGCATTATTTTCAGCTGATAAAACTACATGTATTGAAAAAAATATAAATACTACAAATAACAAATTGTTCTTTTTCATAATATTGATTATATATAAATATGTATTTTTTATAACTTTTATTTTATTATTTTAATTACTATGGATAAGTTAAGGATAGCTTCAAGCTTTATAAAGATAACATTTACAAATATATCAAATACCTTATTAAAATCAGCAACAGGTTACATTGTTGCATCTTTTGCTCTAATTCAGGTTAGCAGCATTGTTACAGAAAATATTTCTATGATAAATACATTGGGAGTTCCTAAAGAAACATTTATGCAATATATGTTTATCTCACTTGTTATTTTATTCCCTGTTTTTTTAATTTTTACATTTATTATTAAAAGAAAAAAAATTGATGCCAGCATTATGTCCACTTTAGATTCTAACCTAAATAAAATAGATGATTATCGACCTAAAATTGCTGTAATACCTTTTGAAAATCTTAACCAAGATCAAGATCAGCAATTTTTAGTGGATGGGATTGCAGAGGATTTACTAATGGAGCTTTCTATGGTCAAAGAGCTTTCTGTAGCAACAAGAAAAACTTGTTTTAGTTTTAAAAATAAAGATTATACGAGTAAAGAATTTAAAGATGAATATAACTTTGATTTTGTTGTAACAGGAAGTATAAGAGCATCAAATAATCAATTAAGAATATTAATAGAATTAAGTGATATGAAGGATGACAGGGTTATATGGACTAATAAATTTGATAGAAGCAATGAAGATATATTTGAGATACAAGATGAAATTGTAACTAAAATTGTAACTTGCTTAGTAGGAGAAATAGAAATATCAAGCCTAAAGAGAGCTCATAGAAAACCTACAAATAATATGACTTCATATGAATATACCTTAAGAGGAAGAGCTCTTAATCAAAAATTTGAAAAAGATGCTAATGCAGAAGCTATTAAAATGTTAGATGCTGCGATTGAAGCTGACAAAACAAACCCTCTACCCTATTCATGGAAGGCATGCACAATAGGACAATCAATGGCATTAGGGTTCAGAGAAGATAACGATAATACAATGGCTGATTTTTTAGATGCACTTTCTAAGGCTAATGAATTAAATGACAATGATTGGAATGCGTTAAGAATAATTGCAGAAGCTTACTTAACATTAGACAACCTGCAACAGGGAATGGTTTATGCTAATAAAGCGTACAATGCAAATCCAAATCATCCATATGTTTTATGGATTTATGGTAGAGTTTTGGTTAGATATAACAAGGTTGAAAGCGGTATAAAAATTCTTGAACAATTATATAAAATTGAGCCAATGGCTCTAGCTGATATAAATACTGATAGGATAGTTAAAGAAATATTCGTTGCATATTATTTGAATGATGATTATGAAAAATGTAATGAATTATTTACTCAAATAAACGAATATGATTTCAGAGAATGGCTTATATTTATTGATATCAAGACTAAACAAAATATTGAGTATTTAAAAGATGTTTGGTATACATCTGGTCTAAATAAATATAAAGATATAAATAAAAAGAAAGAGATATCTTTGTTTCACCTTAATGATAAAGAACTTAGTACAAATCTATTAAATTTATCTAATAACCTCTAGACAAGACAATGCAGAAAGTTGAAATTAAGGAGTTATGGAAGGTATGTACTGGCTATCTTGTTGCTAGTTTTGCATTAATTCAATTTGCTAATATAGCTATTCCATATTATGAAATAGAACAATATATTGGAATAAATTCAGATGAATTAATGCGGGTTTTATTTATTAGCCTTCCAATTGGGCTAGTTTTTGTTCTTGCTCTTACTTACTTCTTAAAAAGAAAAGGAATAATCTCAAGTGAAGATACTTCAGAAAATATATCTAATAAAGAAGGCTCATATAAACAAAAAATTGCGGTTATACCTTTTACTAATTTAAACAAAGATGATCAGGGAGCTTTTTTAGTTGACGGGATTGTCGAAGATTTAATTACAGAATTTTCTATGATTAAAGAAATAGAAATCCTTTCAAGACAATCCTGTTTTGATTTTAGAGATAAAAATTATTCCATGGATCATTTTAAAACAGATTTTAATTTAGATTATGTCGTTTCAGGTAGTATAAGAATTATTAATGATAGATTAAGAATATCTGCTGAATTATCAGAAATTAGTGAAGGTAATGTAATTTGGGCAAACAAATATGATCGAGTGAAAGAAGATATATTTGATATACAAGATGAAATTGTTAGAAAAATTACTATTGCTTTAATTGGAGAAATTGAATTATCTAGTCTTGAAAGAGCTAAAAGAAAACCTACAGAGAATATGAATTCTTATGAATGTTTATTAAAGGGAAAGGAATTACATCATAAGTTTACAAAAGAAGCTAACGAAGAAAGTTTAAAAGTATTAGATTTATCTATAGAGGCTGATAAAAATAATTCACAAGCATACGCATGGAAAGCCTGTGCATTAGGTCAGGCATATGGAAGAGGATATAAAGAAAATACTGATGAATTAATTAGTGAAATTATAATAAATATTAATAAAGCTGTTGAACTTAATAATAACGATTTTGAAGCTCATAGAATGTTAGCTGAAGTTCATCTTTCAATGCATGATTTTGAAAAAGCACTTAATCATGGATCAAAAGCGTTTCAATTAAATCCGAATGATCCTAGAGTATCATCTGTATATGGTGAAATATTAATAAGAACGGATAACGTTATAAAAGGAATTAATTTACTAGAGAAATCATATGAGCTTGATCCAATACCTCAAGGTCAAAGCACCTCTGATAGACGTTTATATGCCCTACTAACAGGATATTATTTATCTAATGACGCTATAAAATGTAAAGAGTTAGTTAATAAACTTGTTGAAATAGACTTTAAGTCTTGGTTATTGGCTACTGATATCCTAGAACCAAATAATAAGTCTTTTGAAACAGAGTCATGGTATATAAAAGGTATTACCCAATTTAAAGATCTAGACCTTAATCTAGAAGTTGATAGATTTCATTTAAATAATGAAGAACTAAAAAACAGTCTTATTAAAAGAGCAGAATTACTTTTAAGCTAAGCTATGCTGCTGTAAAGCCTCCATCAGATAAATATATTGCGCCAGAACAATTAGCTGATTCATCAGATCCTAAAAATAATGCTAAATTAGCTATATCTTCATTAGTTGCATATTTTTGCATTGGAACCATTTGTTGACTAATCATGTCTTTCACAGAATTAGGGTCATCTGGATTTAATTGCTCCTCTAAAGATCTCATCATTCTATTATCTACAGGGCCTGGATTTAAGGCATTTGCTCTTACATTAAATGGGCCATTTTCTATACATGCTGTTTTAATCATTCCACAGACTGCATGTTTGCTTGCTACATATGGACATGTACCATTAAAACCAACAACACCAGCAGCAGATGATACTGCTATGAAAGATCCACTTTTTTGTTTTTGCATAATTGGGAGTGCATATTTCATGTATAACCATACACCTACTACATTTACTGCTAATACATTGTTGAATTCTTCAATAGTGAATTCAGTAAGAGGTTTAACTTGACCTTCAGTACCAGCATTTGCAAAAACAATATCAACAGAACCATATTTATTATTAGCAAAATCTATACACTCTTTTATAGCATTTTCATCTTGAGAATCTGCAATAAATGTTGAAATATTAGAAGTGTCATCAAATGTTGAAAATAATTCATCTAATTTCTCTTTTGACCTTCCAACCATAACAACATTAGCGCCTTGAGATACAAATAATCTTGATGTTGCTTCTCCTATCCCGCCTGTTGCTCCAGAAATCACTGCTGTTTTATTTTTTAACCTCATATGAGTATCTCCCTATAATTAAGTAATTATTTTATTTAAAAAAATTTAAGTAATATATGTATTAAAAATTTATACTGTTTGTAATATATTTATTATAAATAAAATAAAAACATATGATATATAAAAATATTTTAAATACTATTGGTGAAACACCATCAATAAAACTTCAAAATATATCTATTAATGACACTGAACTTTATGTTAAAGCTGAATATTTTAATCCAGCAAGTTCAGTAAAAGATCGATTAGCTCTAAGTATTATTGAAAATGCTGAAAAAAATAATTTACTAAAAAATAATCAAACTGTTGTTGAAGCAACTAGCGGTAATACAGGTATAGGTTTAGCAATGGTATGTGCAGCCAAAAACTATAATTTAGTTGTAACAATGCCTGACAGCGCATCAATAGAAAGAAGAAAATTAATGAGATTCTTAGGCGCTAAAGTAATATTAACACCTGCAGCTGAGGGTGGGACTGGTGCTTACAACATAGCAAAAGAATTAGTCATAAAAAACGATTGGTTTTTTGCAAAACAATTTGAAAATAAAGACAATGCAAAAGTTCATGAAGAAACAACGGGTCATGAAATTTATAATGACTTTAAGGATATAGGATTAGATTATTGGGTTTCTGGTTATGGAACTGGAGGAACTTTTACAGGAGTATCAAGAATTTTAAGAAAAAAAATGCCAAATACAAAATTAGTTCTAACAGAACCAGATGTTGCGCAATTAATTAAAAGTAATGAGGCACAAAAAAGGAATGATGATGGATCACCTTCATCTTCACATTCAGAATGGAGCCCGCACCCTATTCAAGGATGGACAACTGATTTTATCCCATTAGTTTTACAAGAAACTATTGATAATAAGTACTATGACGAACTTATTCCTGTCTCTGGTAATGATGGAATATATTGGGCAAAAGAGTTAGCAAGAAAAGAAGGTATTATTACAGGAGTCTCTGGAGGTGCCACTTTTGCTATAGCTTCAAAGGTTGCAAAAAAAGCAAAAAAAGGATCTAAAATCTTATGCATGCTTCCAGATGCAGCTGAAAGATATATGTCTAGTGTTTTATTTGATGATATAGAGTCTGAGATGACAAGTGAAGAACTAGATCTTCTCAATTCAATTTAAACTTATTTAATTTCCTTTGCTGGTATTCCTGCAACTGTAATATTTGGAGGTACATCCTTCAAGACCAAACTTCCTGCAGCAACTTTAGAATTTTCACCAATTGTAATATTTCCAAGAACTGTGCTTGACGCATAAATGGAAACTCCTGATTTAATTTTAGGGTGTCTATCGCCTATATCAGTACCCTTACCACCTAATGTAACACCTTGGAAAATAGAAACGTTTTCATCAATAGTGCTTGTCTCTCCAATTACTACACCTGTAGCGTGGTCTATCATTACACCCCCCTTAATGGATGCGGCTGGATGAATATCAACACCGAATACTTCGGAAGCTCTGTTTTGGAAAAATAATGCCATTGTGTGCCTTTCATTTTTCCATAAACAATTAGCAGCTCTATGGGTTGCTAATCCTTGATAGCCTTTATAAAACAATATTGGTGTTGAATAATATTTACAAGCTGGATCATTTTCTTTAAAAAAGATTAAATCTTTTATTAATGCTTCCTCAAGCCAGTCACATTCGTTGTAAACCTCTATAATAAATCTTTTGATATCCTCAGATGGTAATGCATCGTTATTTAATTTAGATGATAATATAGAAGCTATAGAATCAATAAAATTATCTTGAGATAAAATAAGATTTTGTAAATATGGTTCTAATGAGGGTTCAGCATTAACTCTTAAACTAACCTCAGCTTTAATATCGTTCCATATATCAATTTTCATTAAACTACTTTTACTCGTTTATATAAAGACCAAATCCTTCTTGCAATCCAATAATATCATTCATATTTTTTTTGTTGTTAGATAAATAAAACTGTTCTGATTCTTTTGAAAAAAGAATGTAATTTAGTAAATGTGAATTATTTTCAAATAAATTACTCAAATAATTGTCAATACAAAATTTCTTAAATTTATTTTTATAAAAATCTACATCTTGTAAGTCACTATCAGACTCATTAGTTTGAGAAGAATTTTCAACTCTTTTTAATAATTTAGGACATATCTTACCTGGGACTTTCCCATATTCTCCATTTACTAAATCTACAAACTCTTTTGTTAAAGTTTTATATCTTTTTTCATCCAATACATTCATTAATGCTTGGGCGCCGACTATTTGTGATGAAGGAGTTACAAGTGGTACATAACCAACATCTTCTCTAATTTTAGGAATCTCATCAATTAATTGTTTTAATTTATCACTACGATCTAGATCCAAGAGTTGTTTTTCTAAAATACTTAACATACCGCCTGGAACTTGATTTATAAGCATGTTGATATCAACACCTTTCATAGACCCTTCATACACTTCATACTCTGGTCTCAATTCATGAAAATGTTCAGATATCTCAGTTAAAAGTTTCATATCAAAAGGATTAGATTCATCATCATAAAGCATTGATATGAAGCTTTCAGTTGCAGTGTGTGAATATAAATTACTAAAAGATGATATTGAGGTATCAATATTATCAACACCCGCTTCAAATGCTTTAAAGTTTGTTGCATCAGCGAGACCAGTTGTTGCATGAGTATGAAGATGAATAGGTATTTTTAAATTTGATTTTAATTTTTTAATGAGGCTGTAACAAACTTGAGGTCTTAATAGACCAGCCATATCTTTAATAGCTAATGATGTAGCTCCAATATCTTCTATATCTTTTGCAAGTTTTAACCAATACTTTTCATTATGAACAGGACTTGTTGTATAACATATGGTTCCTTGAGAATTTTGACCACCTTTGTTTACATACTTAATTGAAGATTGAAGATTATTAATATCATTTAATGAATCAAAGATTCTAAAAATATTAATTCCTTTTTTAATTGAATTTGAAATAAATAATGATATTACTGAATCATGATATTTTTTATAACCAACTAAATTTTTTCCCCTTAAGAGCATTTGTAATTTAGTCTTTTTAAAATATTTTTTAAATATTTTTAGTCGTTCCCATGGATCCTCATTAAGGAATCTTAAGCAAACATCATATGTTGCCCCTCCCCATACTTCTAATGATGAATAACCTACTTTATCAAGTTTTGATAAAACAGGAATCATGTGTTTGGTCTTCATTCTTGTTGCAATAAGTGATTGTTGGCCATCTCTTAATACAACTTCAGTGATATTAGGTTTTTTAGTTTTCATAATGATTTATATATCTGTATATAGATATAGATGCCTATTTTAAAGGATATTTAGAAAAATAGAAAAAAACCCGTCACTGACGGGTTTTTAAGAAAATCTATTCAATAAAGACTGTATGATCTTTTCCTGATTCAACAACACGTAATACAATCAAATCAGAACAAACATCACCTAAATCAGGCGTATCAGCATCACCTCCATGCACCCAATCAGATTTTTCAAACCAATATTCATTGTTTGTATATGTCTTCCATGAGCCTGATGATTTAGATTGAGATTTTCCATCCAAGACATAAACTAATGTACCTGCAGCAGGATGAAAATGTTTAGCAACAGCTCCCTGATTACATGTTTTTCTTCTTTCAATATGCATATCCATTCCATTACCCATATTAAATACATCAGATGATATTAATCCTGGAAATGCAGGTTGATGATCATCAGCAGATATCTCAATACCGAAAGATAGAAAAATTATTGAACTTAAAATTATATTTTTGAACATGTTTATTTCTCCAAATTATTTAATAAATTATATAAACTTATGTAGTGTATAAGAAAAGTGTAGAGAGTTAAGATATTTTTAAAATTATTATTAACTATAAGTTAATGATATGTATTATTATTTATGCTCAAAATAAATAACTTTATTTAAAAATTTGATTAAAAATAAGTTCTATAGCCAATTAATATGTTTATTAATATACATATTTACCTTTTATATATCATTTAAATTACTTCCTAATAAAATAATGAACATATGGTTGTTAATTACGATATGGCATATTTATGCAACTTTAATAATCTATTTATTTAGTTTCTTATTTAAAAACTCAAGTCTTTATGATCCATTTTGGTCTGTTGCACCAGTTCCTATAGTTTTTTATTTAACATTAAATTCTAATAATTCTTTAGAAATACTACTTTTAGTTTTAATACCTATTATTTTATGGTCTATCCGCCTAACGCATAATTGGATAATTAGTTGGGATGGATTTATGCATGAAGACTTCAGATATGTTAATTTAAAAAATACAAATAAAATCCAGGCTGAACTAAATAATCTATTTGGAATTCATTTAGTACCAACGCTAATAGTAAATTTGTCATTGTTTCCTGTTTCGTTCGTTTTAATAAATAAAATAGATGTAAATATTTACCTTTATTTAGCATCTATCTTTACATTTATTGCAGTTATCTTAGAAACAATATCTGATAAACAGATGAGAGATTTTAAACAAGATAATTCTAACAGCAGCAAAACAATGAAATATGGCTTATGGAAATTTTCTAGACATCCTAATTATTTAGGTGAGTCTTTATTTTGGTTCGGGATTTATTTTATGGGCTTATCTAGCGGAATTATGCCCTTATGGACGATTTTATGCCCTACTGTAATGCTTTTTCTTTTTATATTTATATCATGCCCTATGATGGATCAGAGAAGTTTGAACAATAGATCTGATTATAGAGATTATATGAATAAAACATCTCAATTATTTTTATGGCCACCCAAAAAATAAATATAGTAGAATAACAATATGAATGAACCAAATTTAGTACAAAAATTTATCTGGTTATCAGAAAGAGCTATTTTATCATTAATAGCTATAGCAACTTTATATGCTGTTGGTTTTGAAGTAGTTAGAATGATTTCAGTACAAACTGTTAACTTAAGTGATCTGTTTCTCTTATTTATATATGCCGAAGTCTTGGGTATGGTTGCAACTTTTTATGCAAATAACCGTATTCCAGTTACTTTACCTTTAATCATTGCTATGACAGCCTTAACAAGAATGATAATACTTCAGAGCAAAGATTTGAATGCTATTAATATTATTTATGAAGCTACTGGAATTTTAATACTTGCAATAGCAGCATACATAATGACACTTAAAGATAAAATTAGTTTGAAGAAGGTTCTCCTAAGAGAAAAGATAGAAGATTCAGAATTAAGTAATTAAATACAGTATTCATATAGTTCTTCATATATAGGCATTGCTTTATCTACTATTTTTTTTTCATCATTGGATAGATTAATTTCTTTCTGTTTTTCTCTTTTAAATTGGGTTGAATTCATCACCGAAGGATACCAATGCTCAGCCCAAATACCATCATAAGACTTTAAACCACTTGACCATTCAAGCATATTATCATCCCATGGAATATTTAATATATTACATATTTTGAATAGCTTCTTTTTCGGATTGTTCCTAAGCTCAGAAGCATCAATAACTATTGGATTGGGATTTAAGTTATTTATTACATATTTAAATATTGAATATTGCTGAGAAAATCCAATATCCTCAAATTCACCTACTTCCCAAGATTTCATAAAACTACTTACTACAGAGTTTGGATTTCTAATTAAAAAACAATTACATAAAGGATCAATCCAATTTAAATTACTGTCAAGAATATGATGGGTCATATGTTTTTGATATGTTATTCCTTCGTTTTTTTTTCTACATAATTCTTTTACTATTTTGATATCAGTTGATTGACTTGTAATTACCTTGTCTTTTAATGGATGATTTTTATTTGTTGATGCAAGATATGAGGCATAAAAAGGTTCATCTAATACAGTTTTTACATCAGCTCTATTACCAAAGCTTCGCATAAGCGCAGTAGAAAGATTTCGTGGACCTGACCACATTGCAATTATTAAATCTTTAGACATTAATAAGTTTTTTATATAAAGATCTTAATTTCTCAGTTATTGGCCAACCATTATTTGAGCATCCTATGTTTCTTCCATCAATAGTTAATACTTGAGTTAATGAACCTAAAGTTCCAGTAATAAAAGCTTCTTGTGAACCATATACATCAACTAACGAAAAATTTTTTTCATATATTGGGATCTTATTGTTTTTACATAATTTAATAACTTTCAGTCTTGTGATTCCATTCATGCAATAATCACCAGTGCTTGTCCAAACTTCATCATTCTTAACTATAAAAAAGTTACATGAGTTAGTTGTATTAACAAAACCATATGGATCTAACATTAATGCTTCATCCCCACCTGCTTTATTGGCCTGGATACAAGCAAGAATACAATTGAGCTTAGAATGGCTATTAAGTTTAGGATCTTGTGACATTGGTAAACCTCTGACTTGAGGAACAGTTACTAAGTTAATACCATTTTTTATAGAACTTTCATCTGAGTGCTCCATAATTATTACAAAATTAATTCCATCGGATAGTGATGGTTGTTGAAATGGCTTAATTTTATTTCCTCTAGTAATCATAACTCTTGCATGAGCTGAATCCGTCATATTGTTTATTGTTTGTGTTTCTAATATTGCTTTTTTAATTTCATCTTTTGATAAATCTAAATCAATATCTATTGCCAAACACCCTTCAAATAGCCTATTTAAATGTTCGTCTAAAAACATCCATTCATTATTTATCAATCTTATTCCTTCCCATATACCATCGCCCAGTAAAAATCCGCTATCAAAAACTGAAATTTTTGCATCATCTCTGGCATAAAATGATCCATTGATATAGATTTTTATATTTCTATTTCTTATATCTAAATCTTTATTAACTGGCATATAAATTAAAACTGTGTATTACCCATTTTTTTACAAACATTATTAAATTCATCAATAATTTCATTAATAATTTTTTTAACAGGTTTAATTTCATCTATGAGACCGATAGATTGACCTGAAAGTGCTGGAGCAGCTTCCATATCACCATCAAAGTATAGATTTTTGATATTCATCATAGCCGTCATATCCATTTCACCTTTTTGATCTATGTCCATAGTTAGGTTAGATTTGAGAGCTCTAATTACTGGCTTAGATGATTTATTTAATATTAGAGTTCCATCAATGCCTGAATCTATAATTTTATTTTTGAAGTTATTGTGGACTGGGCTTTCTTCACTTGAAACAAATCTTGTTCCCATTTGTATTCCCTCAGCTCCTGCTGCAAAAACTGAAGCCATACCTGCTCCATCAACAATTCCACCAGCCGCTATTAAAGGTAAATCTATTTTTTGTTTAATTGATTGGATTAGAACTAATAAACCAACCTCAACTGGACTTTTAAAACCACCACCTTCTGTTCCTTCAATTACTAAACCATCAACTCCTGCTTTTGCAGCTTTTAATGCGCCTTGAAGGCTCGGTACTGCATGATAAACAGTTATCCCAGCATCTTTTAGTACTTTGATATATTTAGTAGGGTCTCCTGCTGATGTGGTTACAAATTTAACTCCTGATTCAACACAGAAATTAACCATAGAATCATCTTGTAAAAATAATAAAGGCAGATTTACTCCGAATGGTTTGCTAGTTAACTCTGCCATCTTCTTTATTTCATTTTTACAAATATCCATTTCACCTGAAGAGGTTTCTATAATACCCATACCACCAGATTCACAGACAGCTGAAGCAAGTTGACTGCGAGCAATCCAGCCCATAGGAGCTTGGATTATTGGATATTTTGATCCAGTATGTTCGGTTACTCTATTCATTTTAATATTGTATATAAAATTATTTTAAAGTATGTCTAATTTATCAATACCATTTTTATCTATTGTAAAACTTTTAGGATTGCCATTTATAAAATCAATTATCAATTGAGCATATTCAGGTCCAGCCTCTTCTTGTAAAAAATGACCAGGTCCATAAATCATAATTTGTTCTGCTGATGGTATTCTTTTTAAGCCTTCAGCTAATCCAGGAGTATTACCAGTAACTGGATCATTATCACTATTAGCAATTAAAAATGGTTTTTCCCATTTTTCTAAAATCTCTCTAAAAGCTTTTTCATTTTTTCTTAATTCGCTTGGTATTAAATAAGGAAAAATTTGTGCGCCTGCTTTATATGTTGCATTTGGAAATGGAGCTTCGTAAGCTGCCTTTTCTTTTTCATTAACTGAGCCAAGTATCTGCATAATTCCGCCTATATCAAGGTTATCTGTATATTTTGAATATCTGATCCAATTTGAAAAACCATCACCACCAATGAATTCTTCCCATGTTACTGGACCCTGTAACCAGATAGTAAATTTAAATATTGGAAATGCTAGAAAGCTCATAATATCATTATTTATTCCTCTTCCCAGAGCAGGCATTCCTGTATTGCTAGCAATAATCCTAATAAATCTATCAGGTTCTTCAGCAATCAACCTAAACCCAACTGGACCACCCCAGTCATGAAAATGTGCGGTAATGTTATTTAAATTAAGTCTTTTGATTAACTCAAGCATTGTATCAACATGCATTTGATGGCTATATTTATCAGTAGATATATATTTATCGGATTTTCCAAAACCAACCATATCAGGTGCTATTACCCTATAACCTGCATCTGTAAGAACTGGGATCATTTTTCTAAATAAATAACTCCAAGTAGGTTCTCCATGTAATAAATAGATAATCTGACCATCTTTTGGACCTTCATCTAAATAATGAATTCTTACATCATTGATAACGATATAATTTGGTTTGAAATTGTAACCATCAAGATTTTTAAAATATATATCAGGTGTTCTTATTACACCTGGGGCAACAATATTGAATCTTTCATAATTTATTTCATCATTTATATTTCTTGAATATTGAAATATAAGTAAAAAAATAATACTTAAAACAAATATCGTATAAATAACTTTTTTCATCATATAAACATTATTTTAAGGATAATATAAAAATTGTAATACATATCAATAAAATATTAATATATACATATTAATTAACTAATAATTATATGAAAGTAGAAAATAAAATCTTACCAAATGATGAGCAAATAAGTGGGTTTATAGAAAATCCTGATTTAGGCCCTATTTCAATGGTTAATTTATTGAAATTTAAGATAAAAGCTAAATATGAAGATGGTCGTGTTACCGATTTAACCGGGAAAGAAGCATATCAGCTATATTCATCTGAAGTAATAAATTTTGTTAAAAAATATGGTGGTGAATTTATTTTTGCTGGATCAGTTAGTAGGCTTATGCTAGGGGAAGTTGAAGATATGTGGGATGCTGTAGCAATAGCAAAATATCCAAATAGAAAAGCTATGATGGATATGACAATGGATCCAGGATATCAAAAGATTCACGTGCATAGAGATGCTGGTTTAGAAGGACAACTTAATATTGAAACTATAGATAACTAAATATGAATATAATAATAAAGGTATCTTCTGTTTTAATTATAGCTATCATAATAATTGCATTATCTTTACCAAAACTATTAAATTTAGCAGGGCTTCATCCAAAATATGATGGAGAGATGAATGATTTAAATGGAAAAAAGGCTTTAATTATTGCTACAAATCATGGAATCTTAAATAAAGCAGGAGAAACTTCAGGAAAAGCTACTGGTGTATTTCTATCAGAACTTTCTGTGCCCTATTATGATTTTATAAAATCATATATAGATGTTGAAATTGGAAGTATTAATGGGGGTAATATTCCAATTGAACCCATACCATATTTCATTGAAACACCAGAAGATAAAAAATTTAAAAAAGATAAATATGCAATGGATAAAATCAAAAACTCTATTCCAATTAAGAAAATTGATTTTACTCAATATGACATCATATATTTAGCCGGAGGTTGGGGTGCTGCTTATGATTTAGGTTTTTCTAATTTACTAGGAGAAAAGATATCAGAGGCTTATTATAATTCTGAAGCTATTATTGGAGGTGTTTGCCATGGAGTTTTGGGTTTTATAAATGCAAAAGATAAAGATGGTAATTTATTAATTGCAGGAAGAAAAATGACAGGTGTTACAGATAAACAAGTATACGAATTAGGAATTGATTTTACACCTCAACATCCAGAAACTGAATTAAGAAAAGCAGGTGTTATTTTTAAAAGTAATACTGCATTTAGAGATATTTTTGCAGATTTAACAGTTGTAGATGATGAAAAAAGATTTGTGACTGGTCAAAATCAAAATGCTGGACATGAAACAGCATATAAAATAATGGAATTAGTAGGAAATTTATAGATAAATTTATATGAAAAAAATATTATTAATAGTGTTTAGTGTTCTTATATTTTTACTTGTTATTGGTTTTGCGTCATTAAATTTGCCTTCAGTTCAGGATAGGCTTTTAAATTTTGGTTTAAATAATCTTGCAAATAATCCTATTTCTTTTTTAGATGATGAAGATACTCTAAAAGTTGTTGTTTGTGGTTCTCGCTCTCCTCTACCATCACCAAATAGAGCTGAAGCATGTATCCTTGTTGAAGCTGGTGATGATATATATATTTTTGATATTGGTAACGGAAGTGCTAATAATCTTCAACAATATCAAATTCCTTGGCCAAATGTAAAAGCAATATTTATTACTCATATGCACTCAGACCATATTGCTGATTTGCCTGATGCTCATCTTGCTTCTTGGATTCAAGGAAGATCTTCACCATTAAAAGTTTATGGTCCTGAAGGAATAAATTTGGCAACCAAAGGTTTTGAGTTGGCTTATTCAGCTGATTATCAATATAGAAATGAACATCATGGAGATGAAATCATGCCTTTGAGTGTTTCAGGCTTTGATGCGATAGTTGTAAAAGATAATCAAACTATAGAAAATGAAACACCTGGACTAGAGATATTACCTTTTGTTGTTGATCATAAGCCGGTAAATCATGCATTCGGATTCAAAGTTTCATATAAAGGAAGATCATTAGTTATAAGTGGAGATACTATTAATGATGGAAGTGTTCAAAAATATTCTAGAGGAGTAGATTTGTTAATACATTCTGCAATATCTATTGATATTGTTGAGAAACTTAGAGAAATATCTCCAATACCACAATTAGATAAAATACTCCTTGATATTCAGGACTATCATACTACTATTCAAGAAACTGGAGAAATTGCTAGAGATGCTAATGTAAAACATCTACTAATTTATCATTCTATACCAACACCACAAAATTCAATTATGGAGAATGTTTTTTTGAGACCTCTAGAAGGCATATTTGAAGACTATACACTTTCAGATGATGGAACAAGAGTTATTATGCCAGTTGGAAATAATGAAATTATTATTGATAAAATTCAGTAATGCGATTATTACCATCAAACATTAATGATAAATATACAGGTACAAAAATAGCATACTATGGTTTATTTCCTATTTTTGCAGTTCTTATATTTAGATCTCTTGTTCATTTTCTTTCAGAGAGTTCTGGACTTGTAGGTATAGCTACAATTAAACAATTTCCTCTCATAGATGGTTTGAATCCAAACAACTTAATATATTTATTTGCATCATTATGGGGAGCAACTCAAGTATCGTTAACAATAATTTTATTAGTTCTCTTTATTAAGTATAAAAGTTTTATACCTTTAATATATTTGATATGCCTTTTAGATCAATGTTTTAGAATTGTTTCAGGAATGCTTCATCCTTTGAGTGAAGAGTATTATATAAACACACCTCCTGGTGTTATTTTAAATATACCAGTTCTCATATACTTAATAACTATGTTTTATTTATCATTAATTAAAGGAGACTATCAACATGATTGATTTTTATTTTTCTTATCGAAGCCCATATTCATATTTGATTTTACCAAGAATGTTAAAACTCAAAAATGAATATAACATCGATGTAAATTTTAAAATTGTCTATCCTATTGCAATTAGATTCCCTGATTTTTTTAAAAAAAAGAATTTAATTTATTTTGCTTCAGTGATGCTTGATATAAAGAAAAAAGCTAAAAATTTAAATATGTCATTAAATTTACCACCAAAACCAGATCCAATTAATCAAAACACAATTACTGGCAAGATTTCAGATCATCAGCCTTATATCTTTGATGTGTGTCATATGGGTCAGCTTATGACTAATAGAGGTAAAGGTATGGAATTTGCTTATGAGCTATCTACAATGATATGGAGTGTAAAAAATTGGAATAATGATGCTTTATTAGAGTCATTATTTTCAGAGTTTGGTGAAGACTTACAAGAAATAAAGAATTCTATCAAACAAAATGAAACACAATTAATCGAAGAAATTGAGATTAATCAGTCAGATCAAAAAGAAGCTGGCCATCATGGTGTACCTTTAAATGTCTATAAGGAAAATTATTATTTTGGGCAAGATGATCCATTTGAGAAATTAATTTCTGTTTTAATAAGAGATGGGGTTATAGAAAGCTTTAAATGAGGGTATTAAGAACTCCTGATAAATATTTTGATAATATAAAAGGCTATCCCTTTGATCCAATATATACAAATATACTTACTTCAGATGGTACTGAACTTAGAATTCATCATATTGATGAAGGACCAAGAGATGGCCCTATTCTTCTTGCTATGCATGGTCAGCCCGTTTGGAGTTATTTGTACTCAAAGATGATACCTATCTTAAATGAGTCAGGAATAAGAGTAATTGCACCTGATCTAGTTGGTTATGGAAAGTCTGATAAACCTGCATCAAGAAATGACTATAGTTATCAAAATCAAGTTGATTGGATGAATAGCTGGTTAATAAATAATGACTTATCGAATTTAACTTTTTTTGGTCAAGACTGGGGTGGGTTAATTGGTTTGAGGATGGTTGCAGAAAATTCAGAAAGATTTATAAAAATTGCTATGGGTAATACAGGATTACCATATAATCCCAATACGCCTGATGAAATTATTTCACAAATAAAGGAATTTAGAGACAGTAAAATTAAACTCACTCCACTTACAATGGCAAAAGAAATTAGGAAAATGGACTCAGGAAATACACATCCTGCTTTAAAGTTTATGTATTGGCAAAAATTTTGTTGGGATACAAAAAATTTACCTATAGGATTAATGAGCTCATTATCAATGGAAAAAAGAAATAAAAAGGAAATATCCAGACATTATATCTTTCATAGTCTTGGCTTGAGTAAATTATCACCTTATATCAGTGATTTAATGTATGCTTTTGATGCTCCATTTCCATCATCAGCTTATAAAAAAGGACCAAGAGCTATGCCAAGCCATGTACCAATCATTAAAGATCAATCACTTGAAGCTCAAAAAAATGCAAGAGAATTTTTTGGAACAACAGATAAACCGTTCTTATCTGTATTTGCTGGCAATGATCCAGTTACAAATATGATGGAAAAAGATGTGCTAAAAATGGTACCTAATGCCATAAGCTCACCAAATATTGGAGGAGGTCATTTTTATCAGTGGACTAAACCTAAAGAGTTGTCTAAAGTATTATCTGATTTTATTAAAGAATAATTATGATTGAGCTATACACCTCACCAACACCAAATGGTCATAAAGTATCTTGTACTTTAGAAGCTCTAGAACTTGATTATGATACTTACATAATAAATTTAACTGATGGTGATCAAAATAAACCTGAATTTCTTAAGATCAGTCCTAATGGTCGAATACCAGCAATCATAGATAAATCAAATAATGATCTGCATATATTTGAGTCTGGAGCAATCATGATTTATCTAGCTGAAAAAACAAATAAGCTAATTCCTAAAAATCCATCAAAAAAAGCTAAAGTATTAGAATGGTTAATGTTTCAAATGGGAGGTGTTGGTCCAATGATGGGTCAGGCTAATGTCTTCTTTAGATACTTTCCAGAGAAAATACAGCCTGCTATTGATAGATACCAAAATGAATGCAGAAGATTGTTTGAAGTATTAGATACACATTTAAGTAATAATGAATGGCTAGCTGGTGACTACTCTATTGCTGATATAGCTAACTGGTGCTGGGTCAGAACTCATAATTGGTCAGGTGTGTCTATTGATGGTTTAGATCATTTAGATAGATGGAAAAATATGATGTACGATCAACCAGGTATGAAAAAAGGTATAAAAGTTCCAATACCTGTAGAAAATTTATTAAAAGATAAGAATAAAGCTGCTGAATTTATAAAGAATTCATCAAAGATTGTTAAAAAATAAGGAGTAAATCATGATAAAGCTATATTTAACACCAAATACAAGAGCTGGAAGAATTGCTTGGGTTTTAGAAGAGCTTAATATGGAGTATGAATTAGAAATATTACCTTTTACCAAAGAAGGTCTTAAATCTCCTGAACATAGAGCTAGACATGCGCTTGGAAGAGTTCCTGTGATTGAAGATGGAGATATTTCAATTTTTGAGTCTGGAGCAATAATCCAATACATATTAGATAGATATGATAATAAGGGTTTAAAACCAGAAATTGATTCTAATGAATATCCCTACTATCTTCAATGGTTTCACTATTGTGAAGGTATGGTAATGCCGCCAATGAATCAAATTGTCGTTCAAACTGTATTATTACCTGAAGATAGACGTGATGAAAAAGTGTTAAATCAAGCTACAAATTTATTGTCAAAAGCTCTAACTCCAGTTAATAAGTTTTTAGAAAATAGAGATTATTTAATAGGAGATTTTTCTGCTGCTGATTGCATGTTAGGACACTCATGCTTTATGGCAAATAGATTTGGTACTGTAAGTAATGATATGCAAAATATTAAAAGATATATTTCAAATATTGAATCAAGACCAGCATTTCAAAAAGCTATTGTATTGGGAACTGGTGGTCCAGGAGATGCATTAGGACAATAAAATGCCAGAACCAATAAAAGTATTTGGTAATGTAGGTTCACCATATACACAAAAAATATTAGCTTTATTAAGATATAGAAATATTCCATACACAGTTTCTTGGGGTGATGTTGTTCATAATTTATCTTTTTTGAATATAGAACCACCAAAACCTGTATTACTACCAACAATGATTTTTAAAGATGAAAATAATAATAATATTGCTAAAACTGATACAACACCAATAATTAGAGAACTAGAAAACCAATATAAAAATAAATCAGTCATTCCAAAATCACCTGTAATGAATTTTTTAAATTATTTACTTGAAGATTTTGCAGATGAATGGACAACTAAATATATGTTTCACTATCGCTGGCATTTTAAAGAAGATGCAGAAAATGCAAAGAAAATGTTAGTTCTCCAACATAAATCAAACATACCTGAAGAAAAACTAAATAGTTTTGGTGATGTGATTGCAGATAGACAAATTAATAGATTATGGGTTGTTGGGTCAAATGATGATACAGCTAAATTAATTGATGATAGTTATAAAAGATTTCTAACATTATTAGAAAATCATCTATCTAATAACCTATTTATATTTGGTAAAAGACCCTCCTCATCTGATTTTGGTCTATATGGTCAACTAACACAACTTGTAGGGTTTGACCCTACTCCAAGAAATATAGCCTATAAAATTGCACCCAGATGTATTTCATGGGTAACCTTAATGTCTGACCTATCAGGGTTACATAATAAGGGTGGAGTGGGAGAATTTTTGGAATTAAGAATCAAGATGTTAATAATAGTGAGTTGAGTTATTTTAATAATAATGAAAGTGGTTGGAATAAGTTAGATGAATTACCAGATACTTTAAAAGAAATATTTAAAGAAGTTGGAAGAGTCTATATTCCATGTTTAATAGCTAATAATAATGCTTATAAAAATAATAAAGATACCTGGGAATTAAAGCTAGATAATTCCATGTGGAAACAAAAAACATTTCCTTATCAATCTAAATGCTTAAGTTGGATAAAGTATGAGTTTAATCAATTAAAAACTAGAGATAAAGATAAACTTAAAGAATATCTAAGTGGAACTGGTTGTGAACTAATTTTGGATTAATTTTTCAGATCTATAGTGATAAAAAAAGAATATGGTAGATAAAGCCGTAATAATATGCCAATAACCATGCGCCTGAAATAAAGTATCTGGATTACATGACTGATGATCAGGTACACCGGTTAACCAAATTGCAAAAGCTGACATATATGCAATCATCCCCATAAAATACCATCTATAAGTTCTAATGCCCTCAGGTTTTTTATTTGCCAATAAACCAGGTATCCAGAATAAAATAATCCACCAGTATTCATTAAAACTTTCATAAACTTCTATAGGGGATATCCCAAATAACATTAATACAAGAAATCCTACAAAACCAGATATAAATCTCATATTAGGTGACCAAAATCTATATAAGAACTCAGATATTACCCATAGACCGATTGAAACACCAAATAAATCAAGACCAATACCCATTCCGTAACCAAACAGTCCTCGCATTAATGCATATATAAAAACTATGGCTGTATAAACTTTTAATAAAGTAGTTGTTTTCCAATTAGACATCTTATAAACGTTATAAAGCCATGGAAGTATAATATACATAACCATACTTAAATTATCTGCCCATCCACCCCATTCGGTATTAGTACCATGCATAAGCATTGATCCAGGCCCAAGCCAAACAACAGCTATACCATATAGAATGGTTATATGGTTTAAGCCTGAGAATTCATTAAAAGAATCTTCATTAGATAACTTATATAATATAAATAATCCAGCTATCATAAATCCTAAATTACTAAGTGTATTCACGGGCTCTCTAAAAGGACCGCTGCTTATTCTTTCACACCAACGAGATGCTTCACCAATAAAAGCTATTGAATCTACAGATTGGATAAGTTGGAAATAACTTAGAAGATAAAAGATTATTAAAAAAATTACACTTACTATAAGTGTAATTTTAAAAGCATTTTCTTTTATAAATATATTATTCAATTAACTTTATTAAAATAAACTTTTCCACTTTTCATAACAAAATAAACATTTTGCATATCATTCATATCTTCTAAAGGTTTACCTGAGATTGCAATAATATCTGCAATTTTACCAACTGATATAGACCCTAAAGTATCTGATTCACCTAATAACTTCGCTGTTTCAATGGTTGCTGCAACAATAGTTTCAATGGCTGGCATCCCATATTGATTCATATATACAAATTCTTTCCAGTTAGTTCCATGAGGCTGAACACCAGCATCAGTACCAAACGCAATCTTAACACCTTTTTTATATGCCTTACCAAAAGTGTCACCTATTTGCGGTCCTACACTTGCTGCTTTTGGTCTAACGATTTCAGGAAAATAATTATCAATTTTTGATTTTTCAGCAACAAACTCACCTGCAGATATCGTTGGAACATAATAAGTGCCTTTTTCAATCATTAAATCCATAATCTCTTCAGTCATGAATGTTCCATGTTCAACTGAATCAACACCTGCTATAACAGCCCTCTTCATTCCTTTAGATCCATGAGCATGAACTGCAACCCACATTCCATAATCTTTAGCCGCCTTAACCACAGCATCAACCTCTTCTTCAGTAAACTGAGGATTATCACCAGACTTTGCGACACTGAGGACTCCTCCGGTAACAGTTAATTTAATACCATCTGCACCATCTTTATATCTTTGTCTAACAGCTGTAAATGCCTCATATGGGCCATTAATGACACCATCTTCAGGGGTTGGGTATTCATAATCATCTACTGCTTTTCCATTTGTCGGGTCTGCATGACCTCCAGTTGTAGCAATACTCTTCCCTGAAGTAAAAATTCTTGGACCTATAACATATCCATTTTTTATAACATCTCTTAAAGATATAGCTACAAGACCGCTATCACCGACTTGTCTTACTGTGGTAAAGCCTGCTTTAAGAGTAGTATAAGCATGTGCTGTTGCTAATATTGCCTCCATTTCTCTTTCTACTTTTATAGGCCTTTCAGCTTTAGATTGGTACTCACCACCAAAATGAACATGCATATCCATTAAGCCTGGCATAACAGTTAAGCCTCTTAAATCAATTAAATTATCGTTTTTAGATACTTTAATATAGCCATTATCTATAGAAACAATCTTACGATCATCAATGGTAATTGAAGAGTTCTTTATTACTTTTCCATTTAATACATCTATATAAGAAGATGTATAAATTATCGTTGATGCAAATAAGTTAAACGAAAAAAATAAAATTATAAGGATAAATTTAATCATCCTTATAATTTTATAACATTATAGTTATTTATTCAGTAACTAAGAAGCCATCTATCATTGAAAACTTGCTTGGTCTAGTTGGTATAGCGCCAATAAAATTAGCACCACCATTTGGTTCAACATTGGTTATAAAAGATAATAAAATTTTTTTATAGTAGTGAATCTAGTTCTGGAAGAGCATTAAAAAGATCTGCAACTAATCCATAATCAGCAACTTGAAATATTGGTGCGTCCTCATCTTTGTTAATTGCTACTATTACTTTTGAATCTTTCATACCAGCAAGATGTTGAATCGCTCCTGAAATACCAACCGCAATATATAAATCTGGTGCAACAATTTTTCCTGTTTGACCAACTTGATAGTCATTGGGAACAAACCCAGCATCAACTGCAGCCCTAGATGCTCCAACTGCAGCTCCTAATTTATCTGCAATAGAGTCTAATAAATGAAAATTATCTCCTGATTGCATTCCTCTTCCACCTGAAATAACAATATTTGCAGCTGTTAATTCTGGTCTATCACTCTTAGCAACTTCTTCTGATACAAACTCACTTATTCCAACAGACGCAGTTTCATTTATGTCATCAACTTGAACATCTAAACTATTTTTAGCAACTGGATCAAAAGCGGTAGATCTAACTGTAATTACCTTTTTGGAGTCATTTGATTTAACTGTGGCAATACAACTTCCAGCATATATTGGTCTTTTAAAAGTATCATCTGTTTCAATAGAAATAATATCAGATATTTGTTGGGTATCTAATTTTGCAGCTATTCTAGGCATTAAATTTTTTCCAAAAGTAGATGCTGGAGCAAGAATGTGACTATACTCGTCAGCAACGCTTAGAATTAATTCTGATAAATCCTCAGCAATTGAATTCATATAAATTTCAGATTCACATTTAATAATTTTACTTAAACCATCTAAGGTTTTAGATTCATTTATAACATTATCCAGACCGGAACCAGCTACCAGTAATGTAACATCACCAGATAGCTCAGTCGCTGCAGATATAGTATTTAATGTAGCGCCTTTAAGCTGATTATTGTCATGCTCAGCTATAACTAAAATACTCATTCAATCACCTTTGCTTCGTTTTTTAATTTATCTACTAATTGATCAACTGTTTCTACAATAACCCCAGCCTCTCTCACTGGAGGTAATTCTACAGAAAGTAATTCTGTTCTTGGGTTCACATCAACACCCGTATCACCTATTGGTATTATATTTAGTTCTTTTTTCTTAGCTTTCATAATGTTAGGAAGTGATGCATATCTTGGTTCATTTAATCTAAGATCTGTAGTAATAATGGCAGGGATGTTTAATTTCAATGTTTGAAGACCTCCATCAATCTCTCTTGTAACTTCTGCAGAAGAAGTCTCAACTTTAACCTCGGATGCATTTGTTGCTTGAGGATAATCTAGTAATGCTCCTAACATTTGACCAGTTTGATTATTGTCTCCATCAATTGCTTGTTTACCAAGAATTATTAAATCAGGCTTTTCATCATCAGTAATTTTTTTTAAAACCTTTGCAATAGCTAATGGCTCTAGTAATAAATCTGTTTCAACTAAGATAGCTCTATCTGCTCCTAGAGCTAATGCTGTTCTTAATTGTTCTTGAGAATCAGTTTTACCAACTGATACAGCAATAACCTCAGAAGCCTGTCCTGATTCTTTTAGCTTCACTGCCTCTTCAAGAGCTATTTCACAAAATGGATTCACAGACATTTTTACATTGTTTAAATCAACATCTGTATTATCAGCAAGAGGCCTAACCTTAACGTTATAATCAACAACCCTCTTTATTGGTACTAAAATTTTCATATTTATATATTTATATAAAAGGTAGTTATAAGAGGCTATAATTGTAATGTATTTATATAAATAATTACAATAAATCTTATGCACAGAGAAACAATGGAATATGACGTAGTTATCGTAGGTGGTGGACCATCTGGTCTTGCTGCATCTATAAAATTTGCACAACTAAATAAAAAAAATAATACAAATTATTCTATTTGTCTTTTAGAAAAAGGTTCTGAAATAGGTGCGCATATCCTCTCAGGAAATGTCTTTCAGCCTAATGCTCTCGATGAATTAATTCCAAATTGGAAAGAACTAAATGCTCCATTAAATGTGCCAGTTAAAAAAGATAAAATTATGTATCTATTAAAAAGTGTTGGAATTACAGTACCATCATTTTTAATGCCAACTATGAACAATCATGGTAACTATATAATAAGTCTTGGAAATTTATGTAGATGGTTAAGCGATCAAGCTGAATCTTTAGGTGTTGAGATCTTTCCTGGATTTCCTGCTAGTAAATTATTAATTGAAAACGATAAAGTTGTTGGTGTTCAAACTGGTGACATGGGTATTTCAGAGTCCGGAGATTTAAAGCCAGGTCATGAGGCTGGGATAGAGATAAGATCTAATTATACAATTTTAGGCGAAGGTTGCAGAGGTCATCTTGGTAAACAGGTTATAGAAAAATACAATTTATCTGATAATAGAGATCCACAACATTATGGAATTGGTTTTAAAGAAGTATGGAAAATTGATCCTAAGCTACACCAAGAAGGCCTAGTAATACATACAAATGGATGGCCTTGTTCTGATATTGCTGCTGGTTCATACTTTTATCATGGTGAAAATAATGAAGCATATATAGGTTATGTGATACCACTTGATTATAAAAATCCTCATTTAAGTCCATTTGATGAATTTCAAAGATGGAAAACTCACCCATCAATAAAAAAATATTTAGCAGGAGGTGAGAGAATATCTTATGGGGCAAGAGCACTTATTAAGGGTGGACTACAATCTTTACCAAAAATGCAATTTCCAGGTGGCTTATTAATAGGTTGTAATGCGGGAACAATGGTATTTTCAAAAATTAAAGGATCGCACACTGCTATGAAATCAGGTGAACTTGCAGGAGAGCATATTTTTCAATCTTTAGAAGACAAGACTGAGCAAGATTTTGATTCTAAGATAGAAAATTCTTGGATATACAAAGAATTATTTAAATCTAGAAATTTTGGACCATTGTTTCATAAATTTGGTGCTTTAATTGGTGCTGCAATGAATGTTATAGATCAATTTATCTTTAGAGGAAATTTACCATTTACCTTAAATCACCCTACTCCTGATTACGCTTGTCTAATGAAAGCAAGTGAAAAGAAAAAAATTGAATATCCAAAACCTGATGGGATATATTCTTTTGATAAATTATCATCAGTATATCTATCAAACACTAACCATGAAGAAGATCAGCCATGCCATCTTGAATTAAAAGATTCGTCTATACCTATAAGTATTAATCTTCCAATGTATGATGAGCCAGCCCAACGATATTGTCCTGCAGGTGTTTATGAAGTAATTGAAGAGAATAATGAAAAAAAATTTGTAATAAACGGACAAAATTGTGTGCATTGTAAAACCTGTGATATTAAAGATCCATCTCAAAATATTAATTGGGTTACACCTGAAGGACCAGGTGGTCCAAATTACCCAAATATGTAATGAATAATTTTAAAATACTATTAATACCATCTTTATTTATTCTATTTTCATGCACCTCAAGTAATGAAAATAATATATTTAATTCATATCTTGAAAAAGAATGGGAAAAAACACTTCAAGAAAATCCTATATTTGCAACCTTCACAGGAGATAAGAGGTTTAATACAGAAATATCATCTAATAGTATTGATGACTATTTAAATGACAGAGACTCATTGCAAAATTCGTTGACTTTATTAAATCAGATCGATGTAAATAAACTTAATAGTGATAATCAGTTAAATTACAAATTATATTTATTTGAACTAGAAAGAAACATTGAATCTAAAAAATTTTCAACTTATTGCTATAGACTTAATCAAAGAGGGGGGATTCAAAGTTTCTATGAAACAGGTGATAGATTAGTTTATACATCTAATCAAGATTATTTAGATTGGTATTATAGATTAGAAAAATTTGCAGATAATATAAAGACTTCCCTGGATGTTAATAAAAAGTGTTTAGAAGATGGTTTTACTCAACCAAAAAATATAGTTAATGGTGTTATTTCTCAAATTGATGCAATTCTTAATTCTGAAATAGATGATAACCCTTATTTTAAAATTTTTTCAAACATTGATGATGATTATTTAAAAAAATCAGTTAAGGAATTAATTAATAATAAAATTAATCCTGCTTATAAAGAATTAAACAACTTCTTAAAAAATGAATACTTAATAAGCTCTAGGGACACAATAGGTATTAGTAAAGTACCAAGTGGGAAAGAATATTATGAATTTCTTGCTAAAAAATTTACTACTACTGATCTTACTCCAGATGAAATTCATGAAATTGGCTGGGATGAATTAAGAAGAATTAGATCAGAGATGGAACAAATAATTGCAGATGTTAAATGGGATGGAGATTTTAGTTCATTTTTAAATTATTTAAGAACAGACCCACAATTTTATTATGATAATCCAGAAGATTTATTTAATGCTTATTTGATAATGTCTAAAACTATTGACCCTCTTCTTCCAAAAATATTTAAAATATTTCCTAGAGCGCCGTATGGCGTAATACCCATACCAGATGAAAGTGCTCCATTTACAACAACTGCTTATTACAATAGACCATCTCCTGGAAGACCTGGTTATTTTTATGCAAATTTATACAAACCAGAATCAAGACCAAAATATGAAATTCCTGTATTAACAGTTCATGAAGCAGTACCGGGACATCACTTTCAAATATCAATAGCTCAAGAACTAGAAAATGTTCCTGAATTCAGAAAACATGGTGGTATTACAGCATTTGTTGAGGGATGGGGTCTATATAGTGAAGAATTAGGTGAATATATAAATCTATATGATGATCCTTATAATAAATTTGGCCAACTTACATATGATATGTGGAGGGCGATAAGATTGGTAGTTGATACAGGCATGCATTACAAAAACTGGTCAAGAGATGACGCTATAGACTTATTTTTAAAAAATTCTGCTAAATCTTTACTAGATATAGAAAACGAGGTAGATAGATATATTGCATGGCCAGGACAAGCCTTAGCTTACAAAATTGGTCAACTTAAAATACTTGAACTCAGAAATAGAGCTGAATCTATGCTGGGTAATAAATATGATATAAAAGATTTTCATCATGAGGTATTAAAAAGAGGATCATTGCCATTAGAATTATTAGAGTTTTATATAGACGATTGGATCAAAGAGACTCTCGATTCCTAGAAACCCTGCACTTTTTACTACAGTAAATTACTTGTTCCCAATTTTTTTCCCATTTTTTTCTCCATAAAAAAGGTCTATTGCATACTACACAATATTTTTTCTGGAGTTTAAGTTTTTTATGCAATGTTACCAATCAAATGATTAGTGTTGTTGCTAGGAATATATAATTTATTATCTTTTATATATTCATTTTCAATAGCAATATCTACTAATTTATAATATGTATTTCGATTAAAAAAACCTTCTATATTATCTCTAACAGTCACAATAGGTATAAGTGATTTTTCATACTCTATTAATCTAGTAGTATTTTTTTTATTTAATTCAAAGTTATAGTTCAAATTTGTAGCTAAAGTTACTTTATTATCATATATTTCAAAATCAATAATTTTATATGGAGCAATATCAACCTTAACAGGTACTTTTTCAACTGGTGTAACTAAAAAATAATTATCATCATCTTTTCTTAATACTGTAGAAAATAAATTTACTAATCTAGAATTCTTAATAGGTTCATCGTTATAAAACCAATCTCCTTCCCTGTTAATAAAAAATTCTTGACCTTCACATAATTCTGGATTCCAGTCATTTACTTGAGGAAATTTTTTATTTTGTCCTTTAAGGTCTTTTGTAATTTTAGAAATACTCATAAATTGATCTTATTAAAATAAATAGTCCTATTAAACACAATATAAATGACAATGTTAAAGATATATATTTATTTGAATATATGTTAAATCTTTTATTGCTGGATGCTGTAACCAAGAAACTTAATAAAATAAACCATAATGATGACATAAGAGAAAAATATATTGGATAAATATAAAAATATACTCCATCTAAATTTTCAATAATAATAGCAAAAAGTGATATAAAAAATAAAAAAGCTTTTATATTAAAAATATTAGTAATTAAGCCAATTAAAATACTGTTATTATATTTAGGTTTGTCATAACTTATTAAGTCATTTATTTTTTCTTTACTTAAAAACATATTAGTACCCAAATAAAAAATATATATGCCTCCAACTAAACTAATAATAAATTTATAAAATTCATTTGAAATAATAATCATAGAGATCCCATTAATTGCTAGTAAACAATGTATATATATTCCAAAACCTATTCCTATAGCAGCCTTAATACCCTCTTCTCTTCCATATAAAGATACTTGTCTTAAAACTATTGCGGTATCTGGACCTGGGCTTGTAAGAGCTATCAGATGTGCAATTGCTGACCAAAGAAACATAAATTAATTAGTAATAATTGTAGGTTCAACTTCAAGAGGGATATTAAATATTTCCAAGACTTTGTTTTGAATTTTATTAACATATTTTAATATATCTTCTTGTGAAGCTTTTGAATTAGTTGTCAATACTAGAGAATGTTTATCATAAATTTTTATGTTTTTAACATCATTTAAATCTTTTTTTATAAGCTGGATTAATCTCGCTGCTCCTACTTTTACATATTCTGTATCTATGTCCCAGATAACTAAATCATCTAGTTTAAAATAATTAGTGCCAATTTCATTTTTTTTAATAATGGGATTTTTAAAAAAACTTCCTGCATTGGGAATTTCATCTGGATTAGGAAGGATAGAATTTCTTATATTACAAATAATATTTGATACGGTTAGTAAGTTAATATTTTTAATATCTATATTATTAATTTTTATATATTTTTGTATAGATTCATAATTTATATTAATTTCATTTTTGTGGTTTGAAATAAAATCAATACTATATATAACAAAATTTTTATTTTTTAATGATGAATTCCTATATAAAAAATTACAATCCTCATTATGAAAAGAAATAAATTTTCCTTTACTATAATCATAACAATCTACTTTTAAAATTAAATTTGAGACCTCTTGTCCATATGCACCAATATTTTGAATTGGCGCGGCCCCAACTGACCCTGGTATTAAAGATAAATTTTCAAATCCATATATGTTGTTTTTTATCATTTCATTAACTAATGAATCCCAGTTTACTGATGCTCCAACTGAGACGATATTTTTAACATTATCAATACAGACATCCTTAAATAATGGTTTTATTACAATTCCCTCATAATATTCAGGAGGAATAATATTTGTACCTTTACCTAATACAACCACTGGTAGTTTTTTTTTAAGAATAAAATTATTCAATTTGTCAAAATCTTTAATATCAGAGATTTCTAAATAATATTTACATATAGATTTTATCTTTATTGAGTTATTAATATTATGATTCTCATATATCTTCATTTTTTATTTAAAAACTTTATTGCATTTGAAATATCTTCTTTTGTATCAATGCCATGAGGTATATTTTCATTATAATGAGAGACATAAATTGAATATTTGTTCTCTAAAAACCTTAATTGCTCTAACTTATATGCTAATTCATTTTTAGTAGGCTCAAGTTCAGTAATTTTCTTCAAAATTTTAAAAGAATATCCATATATACCAATATGCCTTCTTGTATTAGTAAAATCTCCAGTTCTTCCAAAGTTAATTGCATAATTTGATTTATCAACATCAACTAATACACAATTAGGATTTAATATATCTTCTTCAGACCTAATATTAGTTGAAACAGTTATTACATCACATTTGTTTTTAGAATAGTCTTCTATAACTTGATTAATTAATTTTTTAGGAATAAATGGTTCATCTCCTTGAAGGTTTAAGATGAATGAGTCATCTTGAATATTTATTTTTTTTGCAGCTTCAAATATTCTATCAGTTCCTGATAAATGATCAGGAGAAGTCATAATAATTTTAGACGATATTGATTTAAGATTTTCTTTAATTAATTCTGAATCAGTTGCAACATAAGAGTTAGTAGTAATCTCAAGAGCATTTTTAAAGACTCTTTGAATAAGAGTCTTTCCATTTAAATCTACAAGAGGCTTGTTAACTAATCTTGTGGAGCTAATTCTAGAAGGTATTAAAATATAAATATCATCTTGCATATTAAGATAATGATTTTAATTTATGATCCAGTTCATTTATGAACTTTTCTTTAACATCAGCGTCAATTGTTAGATACCAAATTTTATTAATATCAAAATCTTTACATTTAGAAGCATCTTTCTCTGTCATAATTATAGGTAAATGATCTAAATAAAAAACATCGCTTGAAGAAAAGATATGATGATCAGGATAAGGATGTTTAATAATGTCAAAGCCTAGTTTCTCTAATAAATCAAAGAATCTTCCTGGGTTTCCTAAACCTGCAACAGCATGAACTTGTTTATGCATTGGCCAATCTTCAATACTATATGATTTTCCAGATTTTAGATGAACAAACCTTGATGGACTAATGTTCATTAAATATTCATCATCTTCTGTTGGACCACTATTATTAATAATAAAATCAACCGTTGATAGTCTAGCTTTGCTTTCTCTTAAAGGACCTGCTGGAAAAGTTAAGTTATTACCAAATCTTCTTTTTCCATCAATTACAACTATTTCTATATCTCTTCCCATTTTATAATGTTGAAGTCCATCATCAGATATTATTACGTCACAATCATGATTATCTGCGATCTTTTTGACAGCCCTTAATCTATTTTTATCAATATAAAATGGTATATTTAACTTTGCTAATATTTGAGCCTCATCACCTGTTTCTTTTACAGAGGTATCTTTTGTAACTTTTAATGTTTCTTTAAATTTACCACCATATCCTCTACTGACTATTCCAGGCTTGTATCCTTTTAAAATTAATTGAGTGGCAATGTATTTAACCAAAGGTGTTTTGCCAGTACCTCCTATAGTTAAATTGCCAACAACTATTATTGGTATGTTTGATTTATAAGAGCTAACTTTATTTTTTATATATTTCCTTCTTCTTCGGTTTGTTAGATAAGAGAAAATTAAGGAAAAAGGGTAAAGAAGATATAGCCATAAGCTCTTTTTATACCAGCTATCTACAACATAACTAGTTGAAATTTCATCTTCATATTCAGGCAAAAATAACTGAGTACTTGTTGATTGCTTCTGCTTAACCTTAGGAGAGTCTTCAAACTTATTTTTATATAACGAATGATAGACAGACTTATTAATTATTAATTCTTCATGGCTGCCTGATTCAACTATTTCACCATTATCTATAACTAATATTTTTGATGCATTTTCAATTGTAGATAGCCTATGTGCAATAACTATAGTTGTTCTGTTAGTAATAAGTTTTTCTAATGCTTCTTGAACTATTAATTCCGATTCGGTATCAAGCGCCGAAGTAGCTTCATCTAATATAATGATAGGTGAGTCCTTATAAAATGCTCTTGCTATGGCTAGTCTTTGTCTTTGACCGCCAGATAATAATACTCCATCATCTCCAATCTCTGATTCAAACCCTTCTGGTAAATTCTCAATAAATTCGTTACATCCTGATAATTTTGCAGAATCTTTTAATTTATCTACATCAATTTCATCATCACCATAAGCTATATTTTTGGCAATTGTATCGTTGAATAATGAAGGTGATTGATTAACAATTGATATAGATGATCTTAGATGATTTAGTGAATAATCATTTATTGGAATATCATCGATTAGTATTTCACCTGAAGTATGGTTATAAAATCTTGGAATTAAATTAGCAATGGTGGTTTTACCTGATCCTGACTTACCGACTATAGCAACAGTTTCATTTTTATTAATTGAAAAACTTATATTGCTTAAAATCTGGCTTCCTGTCTCATAAGAAAAGTTAACATCGTTAAATTTAATATTGCCTTCGATTAAGTTTTCATTTTTTCCAATATCACTCTCTATTTCTTGATCTAGTTGCTCAAATATCTCATTTGCTGCTGCAAGTCCTTTTTGAACAATCATATTTATATTAGAAAGTTGTCTTATAGGTTTAGCCATCAATCCAGCAGCTGTAAAAAATGCTACAAAAGTTTCTGCATCTAATGAAATTCCTAATTTTGCACCAAGAGCAAAGTAAGCAACGATAGATAATGATATTGACACTAATACTTGTATTATTGGTGTTGCCATATTACCAGTTGCTTCAAGTTTTAAATTTTGATTCTTATTAGATTTATTTGCAACTAAGAACCTTGAATTTTCATACTCTTGAGCATTAAAACTTTTAATTTCAACATGTCCATCTACGGCTTCAGATGCTATATGAGTAACATCTCCCATAGCAGTTTGAATTTTAGTTGCTAACTTTTTAAGACGTTTACCTGCAAAATATACAATTATTGCAATTAGAGGTGCTGTACCAATTAATAATAATGTTAATTTAAAATTTAATATTAAAAGATAAACAAATAGCCCTATTAATAAAAATCCTTCTCTAATTAATGTTTTAACTGCATTTGATGCTGCGCCTGAAACTTGTGTCGTTGTAAAAGTTATTCTATTAATTAACTGGCCTGATTGATTTGCATCAAAATATGATTTTGGTAAATCATGTAATTTTTGAAATAATTCTTCTCTTAAATCATGAACTATTCCAAAGCCTACTCTAGACATAAAATAGTTACCAATAAAAAATCCTATACCCCTTCCCAATGCAATAAGAATTAATGATAAGGCCAAAAGAGAATTAAAAGATTGATCTTCAGAGTTGATATAACCAATTATTCTTCTTATCCACTCAACTGCGGCGATATCAGCAAAGGCAAAACTAATAAAACCTATAACGCTAATAAAAAATGACCACTTATATCTAAAGGTATAACTTAGCAACCTTTTTATACTACTTTTCTTCATTTTTCTATCGTTCTAATTTGAACTTCACTAATTCCATTTTTATTTAAAATATCCATTATAGTAACAACCCAAACATGAAGTGCGTCTGACTCAGCACTTAATATAAGAGAATTATTATTGTTATCTAATTCAAATATTGCTTGCTCAAGATCATTTAAATCTTCAATATTAAATACTTTATTATTTACAAATATAGTTCCATCGCTAATTATTGTTATTTCATTAATAGATTGGACAGTTTTATACTGAAATGATTCAGTTTTTGGAAGATCTAATGAAAGAAATTGTGAATCACCAACTTTAGAAGTAACAACAAAAAATATGACAAGCAAGAAAACAATATCTATTAATGGTGTGATTTCAATAGAATATGACGATTTATTGTTTGAGATAAATTTCATTAGTTAATAATATCTATAAAATCTGATACTTCTTTTTGTAAATTAATCAAAAGATAGTTTATTTTTTGTTCAAAATATTTATGCAATACCAATCCAGGTACTGCAATAAATAATCCGAATGCGGTAGTTATAAGTGCCTGAGAAATACCAGATGCAAGCAAGTCAGGATTAGCTCCTGTTGTTTCTGTTAATCCAGTAAAAGCGATAATCATTCCTACTACAGTTCCTAAAAGCCCTAATAGTGGACTTATTGTTGCAATTGTTCCTAACATTGTTAAATTTCTTTCTAAAGCGTATTTAACTTCAATAGACTTTTCTTCTATTTTAGATTCAAGGTTATCTCTTTGAAGATTTTTATATTTAATACAATTTATTAATAAAAAACCTAATGAAGATAGGTTTGAAATCTCTGATGCTTGTTTATTTGAAATGGCATCTTTTTCAATTAAAGTGACTACTTGATTTCTCAAACCTTTAGGTGAAACTAATCTATTCTGCAAAAACCATGATCTTTCTATTGAAATAGTGATGATAAGAACACTACACGCAAGTAATGGCCACATAAATGGTCCTCCTGCCATAATAAATTCACTCATTTAGTGCACTAAGTATAGAATTTTCAAGATTATATACATTTTTAAAAAGTTTAATAAACTCATTATCATGAGTCGCTGTTATTAAAGCAATACCCCGACTATTAGACATTTCTATTAATAGATCATGTATATGATTAGCATTTTCATGATCTAAATTGCCTGTAGGCTCATCTAAAAATAAAAATTTTGGATTATTTATTAAAGCTCTTGCTATTGCCGCTCTTTGTTTTTCACCACCAGAAAGCTTCCATGGCAGATGATCTTTTCGTTTATATATATCTAGATATTTCATAATATCAATTGTTTCAAGTTTGGTAGATTTATTTAAGTTGTTGTTTAACATTAAAGGCATATGAATATTTTCTGCAATTGTAAGATCATCTAATAAGTGATGAAATTGATACACAAAACCAAAATTTAATAATCTAGTTTTACTAAGTTCTTCATTTTTCATTTCTAGCAAACTTTTTTTATTATATTTAATTAGCCCAGAAGAAGGTTTATCCAAACCAGCCATAATATGCAATAGAGTTGATTTACCTGCACCAGATTTTCCTGAAATCGCAATATTTAAATTTTCTGTAACTGATAAATTTATATTTTTAAGAACATTCAATGATTCATTATTTACAACAAATGACTTAGATATATTTATACATTCTAATTTATTCATGTCTAAGTATCTCAATAGGGTTTAGTCTAATAGACCTTAATGATGGAATAAATGACGCAATAATACTTATAAAGAATGAAATAAAACAAATTATAAAAATTTGGTAATAATTAATATAGTAAGGAAAATAGTTAATAAAATATGCATCAAGAAGATTTCTATTTAAGATTGATTCAACAATAATAATTAAATTATTTAAATTTAAAGTTATTACAAAACCTAATAAGATACCAAAAATTATTCCGATTAAACTTACTATTAAACCTTGAGTGAAGAATATCAAGACTATTTGTTTTGAGTTAGCTCCAAGAGTCATCAATATTCCTATCTCTCTTTCTTTTGATTTTACAGTCATAGTTACAGTTGATAAAACTAGGATAGATGCTACAGCAACTATCAAAAACAACATTAAACTAATTAACAGTTTCTCAAATTTTATTGCCTCAAATAAGGTTCCATGACTTGATTTCCATGATGAAAAATAAAAGTTTTGATTATTTAAATCTTTTAAAAGATTCTCACTTATTTCTTCAGCATCAAATAAATTATTTGTTTTTAATCTAATTGATAATGTTTGATTGTTATCAATATTTTTTAATTTTTGCGTGGTTTTATGTGAAACTAACGTCAATGATTGGTCTATTTCTGTTTTAAGCTCATATATACCGACAACTTTTAAATTAACTGATTTAGGGAATGATCCTATTATTGAAGTTCTAATATCTGAGGTTGTTATGTTTACTTCATCACCAATGTATATGCCAATATTCGCAGCCAATAAGGATCCTAAAATAATTGTATTATCCTCTTTAAGATCTATTATATTGCCTGCAATCATATATTCTGGAATTATTGACATATTGGCTTCATTTAAAGGGTCGATACCTATGAGATTGATGCCCATGCTTTGATATGGCGAACTTATTAATCCTTGAATGCTTATGTATGGAGATGCATCAATGATGTGATTATCATATTTGATCTTTTTAATGACTTGATTATAGTTATCTATTGGAGCATCTGCATAAATAACTGAATGAGGTATAACGCCTAATATTCTATTTTCAAGTTCCTTTTCAAATCCATTCATTACTGAAGTAACAACAATCAGGCTTGCAATACCTATCATTAAACCAATAATTGCAAGAATTGTAGTAAAAGAAAATATACCTCCTTTATTTGATCTAAGGTATTTATAACCTAGTTTCAGAGATACAGAAGACACAACTTTACTTCATTAGTTGTTTTAATACTTTTTCAATACTTCCTTTATATGGAGGCCTTATTCCATCAAATAATTTATCAAACCCATAGCCTACTTCTTTGTAGTATGCTCTAGGATTAGAAAAATTCTTAAATCCTTCAAATGATTTATATCTTCCAATACCGGATGCACCTACTCCTCCAAAAGATAATTCACTTTGCTGGAGGTGGCTTATAACATTATTTACAGTAACGCCCCCTGAGGAAGTTTTATTTAATAAATTATTTTCTTCTGACTTATTTTTTCCAAAATAATATAAGCCAAGAGGCTTATCTTTAGAATTAATAATATCTGTAGCTTCATCAATTTCTTCATATTCTAAAATCGGCAATAAGGGTCCAAAAATCTCTTCTTGCATTATTTTCATATCATTAGTTGTATTAGTAACTAAAGTAGGTGGAATTTTATAAAACTCTTGTTGACTAAAATCTTCATTAGCAGGATTTATAGCCTCAACATTTGCTCCTTTTTCAATTGCATCATCTAATAAGTCAGTTAACCTTTCATAATGAGCTTGATTGATTATAGAAGTATAATCTTGATTATTTTTTATCTCTGGATAATATTCGGAAACTGCTTCTTTTGTTTCTTTTATGAATTCATCTTTTTGATCTTTATGAACAACTACATAATCGGGAGCTAAGCATATTTGACCAGCATTTAAAGTTTTACCAAACATAATTCTTTTGGCTGTAGTTTTCATATCTGCAGTTTTACCAATAATAACTGGAGATTTTCCACCTAATTCAAGTGTGCAAGGTACTAAATTTTTTGAAGCTGAATTATAAACATGTTTAGCTACTACATTTCCACCTGTATAAATTAAGTGATCAAATTGTAATTGTGTAAATGCTGCACCAACTTCGGGCCCTCCAAGAAATGTAGCAAATTCATTTTGATCATATGTTTTATCACATAAATCTTTTAATAATGATGCAGTTAGTGGTGTGTGCTCACTGGGTTTATGCATAACCTGATTACCAGCAGCAAAAATACATACCAATGGCATAAATGCTAAATTAACAGGAAAATTCCATGGTGAAATCATTCCAACAGTGCCTAATGGCTCATATTTAATGTAAGATTTAGCGCCTATAAAACCAAATGGAAAATTGGAAGACTTTTTCTCAATTTTATTCCATTTTTTTACATTTTTTACAGCATGTGTAATAGCAGGAAGTATTCCATATACATCAGCCAACATGGATGAATTTTTTGATCTAACTCCAAAGTCATTATTTAATGCTTCAACAAAGTCATTTTTATTATCCATGATTAAAGTTCTAAGTCTTTCTAACCTATCAATTCTTAATTCAATTGATGGAGAACCATTTTTTATAAAATATTTTTTTTGTTCATTTAGAACTTTTTGCATAGTTTCATAGTCATTCATACAAATTTCTCCCTATTTATGCTCTATTAGCTTTATCTTTATTATTTGCATCCCTGATTAATTTTCTCATATTTTCCCAATCTTCGTCAGATAATTTATCTAATTGAGAAAATGTTCCACCGCCGGTAAGATATTGAGCACCATCAAGACCAATTGTTTGACCAGTTAAATAATCACAACCTTCAGCCATGAGAAATGTAGCAAGATTTTGAAGTTCTATCATTTCTCCAACTCTACCCATAGGAACATTTCCAGACTCCATTGAATCTTTATCTGTGCTTGGATTCAATCTATCCCAAGCACCTTTTGTAGGAAAAGGACCAGGAGCAATTCCATTTACCTTAATATTATATTTACCCCATTCTGCAGCCAATGATTGTGTCATTGCATGAATTCCTGATTTTGACATTGCTGATGGAACAACATATGGCGAACCAGTCCATACCCATGTAGCTAAAATATTTATAATGGATCCTTTATGTGAGTTCTCTATCCATCTTTTTCCAACTGAATGTGTCATATAAAAAGTGCCATGAAATACAATATTTGCAATTGCATCGAATCCTTTATGGGATAAATCTTTTGTTGGGGATATGAAATTTCCAGCAGCGTTATTTACAAGCCCATCTAAAGGGTTCACATCAAAGATAGATTGAACATAATCATCAACATCTTTAGATGCTCTTATATCAAGTGTTTCATAATCTACTTTTGTACCATATTTTTCAATTATTTCATTTGCGGTTTCTTCTAAAACATTAAGTCTTCTTCCACAAATATATAGATCAGCGCCATGTTGAGCAAAATGATTACCCATTTCTTTGCCTAAACCGGTGCCTCCACCTGTTATAAGAATTTTCTTGCCCTTTAATAAATCTTTTTTAAACATAATAATCTCTATTTAATAATACTAATAATAGCATCTGCCCATAAATCTGAATAATTTAATGACTCAACATAGTCAAGGTTCTTGCCTCCAGAATTTATAAATAACTCATTATATTCATCTCCTATTTCTACAATGGTTTCTAAACAATCAGCAGTAAATGCTGGAGAGAAGACTAAAATATTACTATTACCTTCTTTAGCTAATGATGTTAGTACATCATCAGTAAATGGAGTTAACCATTTATTTGTTAATCTAGATTGATAAGTGACTATATATTTATCTTTATTCAAGTTAAGTTTATTAGCAAGTAACTTCGTAGTTTCATATGTTGTAGCTTTATAACAAAATTTATTTTCTTCAGTTATTTTTATTTCACAATCATGATCGGAACAAATAGAATTTTGATAAACATTATCAACATGACTATTTGGTATTCCATGATAGCTAAAAATAATTTTGTCATAAGAACTAGTATCAAATTTTTTAGTCTTATCAATCCATGCATCTATAAATTTTTCATTATCATAAAATTGATTAATAAATTTAATTTTTGGAACAACCCACTTCGTAGACATTATTCTTGAAATTTCTTCATAAACAGAGCCAGTTGTTGCAGCTGCATAATGCGGAAATAAGGGCAATATTATTATTTCATCTGGGTTGGTTAATAATATTTTATTTAATTTTTCTTCTATGCTTGGATTTTGATATCTCATAGCATATTCAATTTTGTAATTTGGTAATTTTGATTTTAGTTTTTCTGCTAATTTTTTGGTATTGTAAAGTAATGGTGATCCAGTTTCATTATCCCAAACTTTTTTATAAATTTTGGTTGACGAAAAAGCCCTCGTTGGACAAATAATAAAATTAACAAGAAAGAATCTTAAGATAGGATTAATGTTAATAACTCTTCCATCCATTAGAAATTCTCTTAAGTACTTCAAAACACTAAAATATGTAGGCTTATCAGGCGTACCTAAGTTAACTATCAATAATGCTTTTTTCATAAATATTGTGATTTCTAATTATTGGATGCGATATTATAAAGAAAATTAATGATATGCATAAGATTGAACTAAAATAATATAAATAGGCTGGATTAAGTGCATATATTGGCATCGCAATAAATGGTGTCGTCATATGACCTATTGGTATAACTGAACCAAGATATCCTGCTGCTGATCCTTGATTTTCAGGAGTCTGTGCTATGGAAAGTGCTGATGCTAATGCCGGTCTGGTCATGCCAAATCCAAATCCAAGGATTATTATTGAAAGATAGAAAACAGAAATTGTTACATAAAATGCCATTGTAAAATATGAAAATATTAGGAGAATTGTTCCAAATAATAATAAATTAAAATTATTAAGAGGAAATGCATCTGTAAATAGATACTGACTAACAATTGTAGAAATAGATAAAAGTGCAAAAGTCATACTAATTAATGTTGGTAGATTTTCTAATTCATAAAATGAATCAGTAATATAAAAACCAATAGATTGTAATAAGGATGCTTGGCAAAGACTAAGAATCGCTGCAAGTGCTAAAAATGGCCATATTGTTTCAGAGTGCCATTTTATTTTAGTTTTTTTATTTTTATTTGCATTTGACTGATTTGTTTTTTCAAAATTAAAATAAATTCCTAATGCTGCAACAAATCCAAGAAATGAAAATACATAAAATGGCGTCTCGTTAGATATTAAAAATAAGAATCCTCCAATCAAAGGACCTGCAACTGTTCCTACTAAGAAACTTGATTCTAGTTTTGCAAACTGAGATGTTCTATTATCTTCAGATGTTATATCTGCCATATAAGCGAACGATGCTGGTCTTGTTGCAGACCCCAATAAACCATTAATTAATCTTCCTAATACCAATGCAGGAAATAATAGAGTTATATTTAAAATATTTTTTTCTGCTAAAAATAAGGGTGTTATCAAAGCAATCAATGATATTGCGTAGCCAACTAAACCTAATATTGCAATATTTCTTCTACCATATTTATCGCTAGCTCTCCCCCAAAAAGCACTAGTTAATGCCCATGCCATTGCAGAAATAGCAAATATTGATGAAGTTTGTATTACTGTTAAACCAAGTTCTCTTGCTAACGGAGGAACTAGAACAAAAACAAATGATTGGCCAAGCCCTACTGTGAATAGGCCAAATTTTAACCATGATAATCCTGATATAGACATTAAGTGATCGGTTTAATACCTATAACTTCTCTAATTTCTGATATTTTATCTTTAGCAATAACTCTTGCTTTATTTGCCCCGTCACTTAAAAAATCATTAATCTTATTTTTATCATTAATAAGGTCGTTATATCTATTTCTAATTGGCTCTAATTCGTCGTTAACTTTGTTAAATAAGATATCTTTTGCATCTCCCCAAGATATTCCATCATCATATAGCTTTTGTAAATTTATAACATCGTTCTCAGAAGCAAAATTCTTATATAAATCAAATACTGTGCAATTCTTTGAATCTTTTGGAGTTCCTGGTTCCAATGAATTGGTAATAATTTTCATAATTGACTTCTTAAGATTTTTTTCATTTTCTAATAATGGAATTATATTCCCATATGATTTGCTCATTTTTCTTCCATCTATTCCTAAAATAACTTTTTCCTTATCTTGAATAATAGGTTCGGGGATTGTCAATAATGGTTTAAATAAATGATTAAATCTTATTGCGATATCTCTAGTCATCTCTAGATGCTGTATTTGATCTGATCCAACTGGAACATGTGTTGAGTCAAACATTAATATGTCAGCTGCCATTAAAACTGGATAAGAAAATAATCCCATAGAAATACCTTTATCAGGGTCTTTTTCATTTAATGCTGATGCAGCTTTGTATGCATGTGACCTATTCATTAATCCTTTTGCAGTAACACAATTTAATATCCAACTTAATTCTAAAATTTCTGGAACATCAGATTGTCTATAGAAATACGAACAGTTTGTATCAAGACCGCAAGATAGCCATGCCAAAGCAACATCTTTAACAGAGTCACTTATTTCATTAGAGTTTTGATTTTTTATGATTGCATGATAATCAGCCAAAAAGAAAAAAGATTCATCAGAATCTTTTGCAAGTTCTAGTGCTGGTTTGATTGCACCTATATAATTACCTATATGAGGTATTCCTGTTGTGGTAATTCCTGTTAAAATTCGTTTTTTCATTTAGTATAATTATAAACTTCATAAGCAAATATTGTGGAAACTAGTAAAAATTTATTTAAAGAATTAGAAAATGCTGAAAACTTATTTTCAAATGGCTCTATAAAAAGTGCTCAAAAAATAGTTAGGAGTGTCCTCAAAGATTCTAGATCTCTTTCAACAATACCTAATAAATTAAGACATAAATTAAATGCAGCAATTAATAAGTCAAAATATTTTGATGAAATTTCATCATTTGCTACCAATCCAAAAAGAGATGAATTAATTAATAAAATTAATAATTTAATTGTTTCTCCCTTAAAAGAACCAAAAAAACATGCTCATTCCATTCATGACATTCAAAAGCAATGGCAATTATTAGATATCTCTAGTAAATCAGCATCAAAGTCTCAATGGTTAAAATTTAATGAATTAACAAATAAAGCCTGGGAACCATGCAAAGAATACTTTAATGAAATAAAGAAAATTAAGATAAATAATGCGGAAGCACGAGATTCCATCATTAGTGAGATTTCAACCTATATTGATAAAAATAAAGGAGAGTGGCCAGATGCTAAAACTTTAATTAATTACTTAAGAAACTCATTTAAAAAGTGGCAAGAATTTGCCCCAGTATTAGATGAAGATTTAAATAGATTAAGAAAACTATATTCCAAAGTTAAAAAACCAATCAATGATGAAATTAAAAATCAAGAAAATTTGAATATAGAAAAAAAAGAAATTCTTATAAATAAAGTTAATGAGATTAATAATGATGATAATCATGAATGTATAAATGAATTTAAAAAATTAAAAAATGAATGGATTAAAATTGGTTATTCTGGCAAAAATGAAAGAACTTTATGGGATAAATTTAACAAAAATGCTGATAGATTTTTTAATAAAAAGAAAGAGATAATAAAAGATGAAATTAAAATAATTAAAAGTTTAAATCAAAGGCTTAATGCCGGAGAGAAATCTATATCTGAAGTAAAAGAAGAATTAAATAGTCTTGTTAATTCTAGGGGTGCAGATGAACGTAAAAAGATAGAAACTGACATAAGTAAATTAATAAACTCAATAAAGGAAGATAAAAAGAAAGAAAAAATTAATTTATATACAAATATATATAATGTTTTAATTAAAAAAAATGACGTCTCTGTTATTCCAAATATTTTTTCTAAGTCAATAACTGCATCCTATGAAAATAAAAAATCTAACAATAAAGAATTGTCATATGCATGTATTAAGCTTGAAATACTGGCAGGCTTAAAATCGCTTAAAAAAGATGAAGAACTTAGAAATTCTATTCAACTAGAAATGCTGAGCTTAAAATTCAATAAACATAACACCTCTATACCAGATGATTTAGAATCAATATTAATTCATTTTATTAATAATTTTTCATTAGAGGACGAAGGTAAAACTCAACAAAATCTATGGAAAAGAATTAATAAGTGTTTAGAGTTTTTGATTTAAATATTGGACTTTAAAGAATTTATAATTGTATTGTGTCTTTTTGCAGACAGTGTGTATCTATAAAAAATAATGAAAGGTATTATCATTAAAACTGTTGTAACTGGTCCTTGAATAAAAGCAAGTGTATATGCTTGTTCAGCGGTATGATTTAACCTATCAAAATTGATAAAAGCTAACACTTGGCCTGCAAAAAATGAACCTAATCCTGCATTAAGTTTTTGCATAAATCCAACTGTAGCAAATAAAATTCCTTCCTGCCTTTTTCCACTTTGTAATTCAACTTCATCTGCAATATCGCCAATCATAGAGTCTCTAACCATAATGCCAATGATGTTAAAAGTAATAAGAAAAAATAAAAATGAACTAATAAATAAAACTAATTGATATGAGCCTTTTTCTGGCGTTAGTCCTAAATTAAACATGATAAATGCAACAGGTGATAACAATGCTACTGCTGTAATACTTATTAAAACCAAGTTTCTTTTGCTATAAAATTTTACCAATCTTGGTGTTAAATAAAATGCTGCTAATGTTGCTACTAAATATATGGGTAAAAAATATTTAATTTGAGTTGCTTCAAATTCCCAAAAATATGTATTAACAAATAAAGTTAATGTATTTGCTAGCCCCCATGATAGTGATAAAAATAAATTACCAAAGAAAAATATTAAAAAGGACTTATTGCTAATTGCTATTCTTAATTCCTTTATGATATCTCCTAATGAAATTGAACCTGACCACTTTGAAAGGGACTTAATTTCATTTTTAGTAGAAATAGATGAATAGAGAACACTTATAATCATAAATATTGCGCCTGTTAGCGCAAATGGAAACCAAGCATCAGGATTTAATTGACCTTGTGGATATTCAGGAGTTGATGTAAAAAATATTCCATATCCTAAAAAAGCATTACTTAAGCCTGCCACCCAGCCAATCATTTCTCGCCAAGACATTAAAAGAGTTCTTTCTTCATAATTTTTTGTTATTTCTCCACCAAATGCTCTATGAGGAATATCAAACAGTGTCATGCCCAATCTAGTTAGAACAGTAAAAATTGTCATCCATAAAAAAAGATCATTTTGTGACATGTCCCAGTCCTGTCTGGGTGCAAATAAGAATATATATCCAAGTGACATTGGAATAAATGAAATAAGCATATAAGGATGTCTTCTGCCTAAAAAAGAGTTTGTTCTATCAGATATGGTACCCATAAGTGGATCCGTAACTGCGTCTATGCATAAAGCAATAAATATTGCTAAACCCGCTAAGGCGGGATTTAATCCAATAATATTGCTATAAAAAAAAAGAAGAAAAAATGTAAAAGTGTCAGTTTTAATCCCATTGGCAACAGAACCAATAGAATAATTAATTTTAAATTTATTCGTGAGCATTTTATTTATTTAAATGTAATAAAAGATCATCTTTAAATTGATTGAAAACTGGAGGTTCAATTAAATGGCGCATATTTGGAATAATAATTAGTTCACTATTCTCTATAAGTTTATTCATTCTATAAGCATTTCTTACTTTAATTAACGGATCATCTTTACCATGAATAATTAATGTAGATGCTGAAATAGATTTAACTTTTTCTATTCTATTATTTGAACCTAAGATTGCTGTAATTTGCCTACCAAAACCAGTATCATCTGCCCCACCTCGTTCAATAGATGATGAAACATCCTCATAAAATTGTTCTGTATTAAGATTGATACCTTGGTAGCCTATCTCTTTAAAAATTTTTCTAGTTCTATCTATCCTTTCATCAAGGGTTGAGTTTGGGTTTTTTGTTCTATCCATTAATAGTTTTCTTACTTTTCTAGTTGGTCCATTAAATGGTGAAGGAGTTGAAGCTGTTGAAGCAATCAAAGTAAAAGTTTTTAATCTAGTTGGATGATTTGACGCTATTATTTGAGCAATCATTCCTCCCATAGAAATCCCTAATATATGAGCCTTTTCTATATCAAGTGCATCTAAGACCGCTATAGCATCTTCTGCCATATCATCAACGGTATATTCAGATTTTATTGGTAGTCTTAAGAAATATCTAATATATGATCTAATAATTGTGTTATCTCTATTTTGATCATCAAATGAAGTGCTTTTAATACGAGAAGATAGTCCAGTATCCCTGTTATCAAATACAATTGGTCTAAAATTATTTTCAACTAAAAACTCTATTAAATGTTGTGGCCAATTAATTGATTGGCCGCCCAGACCTTGAACTAAAAGAATTGGATCTCCATTGCTTGGACCATAATCACGATAATATATTTCAATATTATTATTAGATGCCATGCCCTCTTCATATGAAAATAAACTAGAATTTGTAAACATGATGGATAATATTAGTATGTATTTATATAAATGCACTTATTCTATCTTTTATATTTTGCCTTAATGTACCCCAAAAAAGCATAATATCAAAGGAGTGCAAATCACCATTAAAGTATCTCATTTTTTTTATGTTTTCAATTAGAGGTCCCTTTGTTTCTATTAATCCAGTTTCACTATTTAACGATGCGCTGAATTCTTGAATTCTTGTAAATCCAATAGATTTTTTTGCTCCTGTATGATCAATTCTTAGCCTATCTGCAAAATCATAATTTTGAGCCTTGTTAATAATAGATTTATTTTCATTGCTAGAATGCCATTCATTATCATTTGTCCATGAAAATGGATTTGTCGATATAATTTTTTGCTTCATTGGCTCAACCGACCAACCACTAGGTTTCCAAAATAATGTTTTTTCTCTATTCCTTTTAAATCCTTCAACTACGGTTGACCATGAAATTATGCAATTAGTATCGTTATAACTTTCAGATTTCTTAATATTTGGAAAAACTTCATTGTAGTAAATTTCAGGAATCATATAGCCAATCGAATAAGCACAAATAAATCTTTTTTGTAACTGTGTATTATCAATTTTATTATTAATTAATTTATGGCTAATCAAAGCGCCTTGGCTATGTGAGGCAATAATAAATGGCCTATTATCATTAAAATTATCAATAAAGTAATCAAACGCTCTTTCAATATCACTATAGGCAATATCTAGAGCCTCTTTGCCATTTTTATTTACATCAAAGAATGAGTAATAAGTTGCTTGCCTATATTCAGGTGCAAATATATTGCATGAACCATTAAATGCAGAAACTTGGTTACCTAACATTATTTCAGTTCTCTCAAATGCCGACCTATTTTTATCCATATTAGAATTCCATTTCTTTTCAAAAAAGCCAGTAGGGTGAATATAAAAAACATCAACTGGATTATTTTTTTTTATTACATCAAAAGAAATATCTGGAACATAAAATTGTTGACCATCTATATCAGGTAATGCTGCCCAATTATTTTTATTTGAATAATCAGGTTTTTGTGGAGATTTGGATATATCAAAATCTTCTTCTGGTTTGATATATTCTAAAAATTTGAGAAGTGAGTTTTCTGTCATTTATGATTGTAGATATATAGACTTCTTGGGTTTTTTAAATAATTCTTTTACCTTTGGAATAAAGAAATCTAAATCTAACGTATCATAATCTGGATCAAAGCTATTCTGATCATATTTTTCACAAAATTCACGACAGCTTTCAAAATACGGATTATTTGAATACTTTTCTCGCATATTTTTATCTAAACCCAAGAATTCAAAAAAATAATAGCCTTGAAAAATGCCATGATGTTTTACTATCCAATAATTTTCATTTGAAACAAATGGCTGGAGAATAGTAGCAGCAAATTCTGCATGATTTGCTGGAGCTAAATTATCTCCAATATCATGAATTAATGCACAGACAACATATTCATCATCTCTTCCGTCTCTATATGCTCTTGTTGCCGTTTGAAGTGAATGAGTTAATCTATCAACCTGAAACCCTCCATAATCATCTTTTAACATCATGAGATGATTAAGAACTTTATCAGCTAAATGATCATAATCTTTGGCATTACTTGCTGCAATTATTGAGTAATCTTCGGCATCACCATCTTTCATTTGTGTGAATTTTGCTCTTTTATCGGTCATTAGAAAATTATATCGTATCTGGTTAGATATAAAAATCTGTCTTAAAAATTTACTATTTTATTTGTAGCCAAAGAAACAGCAATTAATACATTATTTTGATATAAATTACAGCTTGTGAAGACGATTGATTTACCTTTTTTTATTATATTGCTAGAAGCAATAACTTTAGCATTTGGTTCACATGGTTTTAAAAATTTAACGTCAATATCTAAAGTTAATGGAAGATCTTTTCCATTTGATTCATACATAATAAATTGAGCCATTGAAGCATCCATCATTCCAGTTACAAAACCACCTTGTAAAATTTTTCCATTAGAATGTGTAAGACTTGTTGTTGGCATAAACTCAACGTTCCACTCATCTTTATCTTTATTATAATAAGCATCCTCAAATCCTAATATTGATAGAAAATCAGGCACTTCTTTAAAAATGTTTTTAAAATCCTTATTCATATTAAATTGGCGGAGGGAGTGGGATTCGAACCCACGGTGCCGATGAAGGCACGACGGTTTTCAAGACCGCTACAATAAACCAGACTCTGCCATC
>MDSV01231784.1_pt1 | contig 51800 bp, 57 predicted proteins | sample 810851 | NCBI WGS metagenome assembly MDSV01 (sample SAMN05326640, study PRJNA326480) | marine metagenome | isolation source: seawater | place: Atlantic Ocean: North East | collected 2012
CTCTCCCGTGCCTTAAGACAAAGTACCATTGGCGCTGAAGGGCTTGACTTCCGAGTTCGGAATGGGATCGGGTATAACACCTTCGCAATAATTACCGGCGATTGAGTTATACCTATTTAATTTATATTGTAAATAAGGAAATTTTGTAGAATTAGCTACTTTTAATAATAGTTTTTAAATAATTCCTTACTAGTTACAACTATAATTTTTTAATTTTAAATTTCACTTAAATAAGATTTATATGTTTTAAGAATAGAGTCTTTTAAATTTATTTTAGATTTCCATCCATAACTTTTAGCTAAAGATATATCCATTAATTTTCTAGCAATTCCATTTGGTTTTGATTTATCATATTTTATTATAATTTTTTTTTTTAAAATAAGTTTTGTAATTAGTTTTGCATAGTGCTTAATTGAAAAATCTACTCCAGTTCCGATATTAATTAAAGTATGTTTAGTTTTCTTTTTCATAAAAAAGACACACGCATCCGCTATATCATCAACATGAATGATTTCTCTTTTAGCTTTACCATTGCCCCATAATACTAATTCATTAGTATTATTAACTTTTAAATCATGAATTTTTTTTATTAAAGCCGGTAAAAAATGTGAGCTATTAATGTCATAATTGTCATTAGGACCAAATGAATTTGTGGGCATCAGGCATTTATAGTTACAATTATACTGATCATTAAAACTCTCACACATTTTTAAACCTGCTATTTTAGCGATAGCATATGCATCATTTGTTTCTTCTAATTTTCCGTTAAGTAGATAGCTTTCTTTGATTGGTTGCTTGCTTTTCTTAGGATAAATACAGCTAGATCCTAAAAAGATTAAGTTTTTTATACCCGCTAAAAAGGAACCATAAATTAAATTAGTTTGTATGAGTAAATTTTGACTTATATAATCAGCTTTATTTTGGTTATTTGAGTGTATGCCACCAACTTTTGCAGCGGCAATAAAAACAAACTTTGGCTTATTATTTTTCAAATAGTTGAAAACTTTTGATTGATTAGTTAAATCCAGTTTTTTTCTATCTAAAAAAATTATCTTTTTATAACCTTTTTTTTTTAACTTCCTTACTATTGCACTACCAACTAACCCTGTATGACCAGCAACATAAATCTTCGAATTAAAGTTAATCATTTTGTTTTATTAAATTTAATTCCGAATCAACCATTTCCTTTATCAATTTATTAATATTTTTTTTAGGTTTCCATTTTAGTTCTCTAAAAGCTTTCTTTGAGTCTCCAAGCAAAGTATCCACTTCTAATGGTCTAAAATATTTTTTATCACATTCAATTATACACTTGCCATGTTTATTATAACATTTTGATTTAATACCTTTGCCTTTCCATTGAAATTCTATGTTAAGCTCTCTTAAAACTTTATTGACAAAATCTCTTACAGAATATTGTTTGCCTGTTGCAATAACATAATCTGATGGTTTTTTCTTTTGCAGCATCTTCCACATCGCTTCCACAAAATCTTCTGCATGCCCCCAGTCTCTTTTTGCTTCAAGGTTGCCTAAATATAGTTTCTTTTGATATCCTTTTTTTATTTTGCATAAGCCATTAACAATTTTTTTTGTGACAAATGTTTCTCCTCGAACTGGACTTTCATGGTTAAATAAAATACCATTACAAGCAAATAAATTGTATGCTTCTCTATAATTAATTGTTATCCAGTGTGCATATAATTTTGCAACACCGTATGGGCTTCTTGGATGAAAAGGAGTATTTTCATTTTGAGGAATTTCTCTTACTTTGCCAAACATTTCCGATGTTCCGGCCTGATAAAATTTTGTTTTTTTATTAAATCCATGAAACTTGATAGACTCTAATATTCTTAACGCTCCAATTGCATCAGCATTTGCTGTATATTCGGGCACTTCAAAAGATACCGCGACATGAGATTGTGCTGCTAAATTATAAATTTCATCTGGTCTAACTTTTTTTATAATACTAGAAACTGAAATTGCATCAGTAACATCTCCATAATGTAGAAAAAATACTTTTCTTTTTTCATGAGGATCTTGATACATATGATCTAATCTTCTAGTATTTAATGAAGAAGATCTTCGTTTCACGCCGTGAACCAAATAACCTTTTTTTATCAGAAAATTTGCAAGATATGATCCATCTTGTCCGGTAATTCCAAATATTAATGCAATTTTTTTTTTCATTTTTTAAAAAACATCTTAATCATCTTAATTAAGATTAGTAAACCATCTTTAAATGCATTTACTTTTTTATTCCCACCTATTCTATTCCTTTCATAAGATGGGATGCTACCTAATTTGTATCCTTGTCTATTTGCTTTTATTGGAAACTCTACGCATAAAGTAAAATCATTAGAGGCAACTTTTAAATTATTAAAATAATGAGTTTTTCCCATAACATAAGTATATAAAATATCTGTAATTTTTAATGAAAAAAATATCATTCCAATTTTTGTAAAAAAATGGTTACCGATAAAAGTAATTAAATTATCATCATCACTACCTCCCTCAGGCTTCTCATAACGGCTTGCAAATAAAAAATCTAAATTGTTAGTTTTTATTTTATTCATCATTTCACCTAGATTAGCAGGATTCATTGATCCATCTGCGTTAATTATACAAAAAAACTTTGTATTAGTAATTTCAATACCTTCAATTATTGCAGAACCATATCCACTTTTTTTTTGATAATGAATCTTAATATCTTTAAAAGGTTCAATCGATTTAATAGTTTCATGGTCATTTTCTTCTAAAATAATAATTTTTTCACACTTATAATAATTTATTTCTTTAAGAAAAATAGGCAAAGATTCGCTTTCAAATTTTGCTGGAATTATTAGTGTTAAATCTTCCATTTAATAATTTATATTTTTGTATATATATTCAAAAGATTTTCTAAAAGCCATTTTAGCTTTATACACTTTTTTAAAGCCGTATCTTAATAAAATATTATTAATATCTCTAAATTTATATTTCTTAACAATCATATCATCATAATGATGCTCGAAATATATAAATCTAACAATTTTTTCATTTGGACTTAATCCTTCCAAAACTTTTAATTCATAACCTTCGGTATCAATTTTTAAAATATCAATATTAGAAATTTTATTTTTTTCAATATAATCACTTATCTTTATCATTTGAATGGGAATCTTTTTATAAAAATCTTCTGCTTTATTAAAATTCAAAATTTTAATTTTTTTTTTAAAATATTCTGAATTTTTATTAAACTCATTAATCGATGAGGAAGATGATTCTTTTGTTTGATTAATAAAGAAACTTTTTTGAATTTCGCCTGCAGCAAAATTATTTAGATGACACAAATTACTTAATTTTTTTTTTAAAATTTTTTTTTTTAAAATTCGAAAGTTTTGATCACTAGCTTCAAAACAATGAATTTTACTTATATTAAAGTTTTTAGAAAATAAAAAAACTGTTTCTCCGTGATGAGCGCCTATATCAAACAAGACCAATTTATTGATTGATTGTTTTTTAAAAAAATTAATAATTTTTTTTTGTTGAAAATAATCAAATAAATTTAAAAAAAATCTAACTAAATTGATAAAATTCATAGTTGTTGAAAATATTTATTTCTTTCTTTGAATAAAATTATATCCTTTTTCCTTATAAACTCTCAAATTATTAAAATTGCTGATACTACCGCATGGTGAAGGAGTTGCCCAACAAGGAAATGCGGTATGAATAGTTAGTCCAGTTTCGTATTCTTTTTTAGTAAATTCTTTTTTATCAATTGAAAAATAGGGAAAATTTTTAAAACTATATATATCGCTTCTTTCAATTTCATTATTTATTCTGTTAAAATTTTTTAAATTAACAATTAAAATAATGAAAATAATCAAAAATTTGAATTTTTTAAGATAGTCATTTTTATTTCTAAGCTTATATAAAATAATTGAAAATGGAAAAGCAACTAATAAATAAAAAATGCTATATCCACCATATCTTAAGGTGGGATGATGAGTAAACCATATATAAAATATTATTATTAAAATAAAATAAAATATAAAAAATTCTTTTTTAAAAAAAATTTTATTATTCGATTTAATAAATTTTTTAAAAAATAAAAATATAAAAATAATACTTAAAAAAAGTATACCTATTTGATCTAAAAATTTTACAAGAAAGTACTTTTCGTACCAATTTAAAACCCAATTAAAATTCTTGATATAATTTGATACATCATCAACTCTAAAATCTGGGCCGGCCCCGGCTTTAGACCATTGTTCAAGCCAAATTGACAGTTCCTTTACATCATTAATTGATCTTGCCCATTTAAAATTATCTTCAAAGCATAGATATGGCAATGGTGAAATAATACATCCTGTTGAAATAAAATGGTGTGAAAAAATAGAAAGTAAAATTAACAAAAAGAAAAAAAAAGATTTTGAAAATATAATATAATTCAAATTTTTTAAAATTTTTCCATTTAATAAAACTATTGAAAAAGATAATAAAATATAGCTCAAAAAATAAGTTTTTATACTTATACAAAGTCCAAACAAGGGAAGTAACAGTATGATTTGATCTAATTTTTTTTTTTCTTCAGTGGTTATAATTATCTCAAATAATTTTATAATTAATATTACAATTAATAATTGTCCAGATTTGTCCATTCCAAACTCTGCTAATCTATTAAATGAAAGATTAAAAAAGATAAATGTTAGAAAATAAAAGTATTTGAAAAATTCATGTGTTTTGAATGAAAATATATTTTTTAATAAAAAATAGTTAAAAAAAATTAAAAAAAAAATAATACTAAAGTGAAATGAGTATAGTTCTATTAAAGGGAGATAAAATGTAGAATTTAAAAAAAATAATGAAGATAGGAAGTTGTATCCTAGATTCAAATGTCCCATTCCAAAAATTATATTGTGTTCAGTTAAAAATTTTGTAAATGGCAAATGATAATAAGAAAAATCATCATGTGTTTTAGATATAAATAAGACTAAAAAACAAAATATAGTGATATAAAAAATATGTTTATAAAATTTTTTGTTTTTTTTAAAATTTGATGAAAAAAAATATACAAATCCTAAACCATGTAAAATAACATTATGATAATAGTTATGTTGAATAAAATAACTTGTGATCAAAGATATTAAAGTTAAAAACATTAATCCATAAAAACCTGTATAAATATTGATATTATCTTTAACATTTTTTTTTTCCAAAAAGAATCTCTCAAAGAAATTTCCATAAGCTAAAACAGAAATTAAACAAAAATAAAAAGATAAAATAAAAATTAATAAATTATTCATATTTAAAGAGTGATGTTTTTTGTTTTAAATTTATTTTTTAAAGCAAAGTAAGACAAAACATATATTATAATACAAATAACAATAAGTATTGCTAATTTAATCGTTGAATACAAAAATTGACTTCCAATATAAAAAACTAAAATATTAAATAAATTAATAACAATACTAGGAAGAGATGATAATAGATTTTTATTTAAATTGAATTTTTCAGTCAAATACCTAAATAAAAGATGATGAAGATGTAATATATCTGGTTGATCGGGAGATATACTTGGTGATTTAATTTTTCTTAAAATAGAAAATAAATTTTCAAAAGCTGGGTACCACAAAAGCAACGCCAAGTAATATGGAGAAACATTTGTTTTTATTTGAAAATTAATAAGCAGATATCCTATTAAAAATGATAATAAGTAAGAGCCTCCATCACCAAGATATGATTTGTTGAAATAATTAAATAAGATAAAGATAAATACAGATGGATATAAAACAATTATGATATTAATATTATATATTTCAAAAGTATTGAACTTTAAATATAACAGTATCGTCATAACCCCGAAATAATATCCGGAGCATTGTAAATTTGTTCCATCTATAAAATTTGATCCATTGATTAGAATCAATAGACAAAAAGAAGTAAATAAAATTGATATTATATTGTAATTTAAATAATTATCCAAAAATGGAATACGAATTGATCTTATAAATAAATCATTAATTGAAACAAAAAATACTATTACCGCAGTCTGTAAACATAGTCTTATTATTGGAGAATTTAATTTTCGAAAGTCTGCAAAAAAACCAATTAAAAAAATAATAAAAACAAATAATTGATTTTCAATATTAGTAAAAATATCAAAAATTAAACAGTTAATTAATAGAATAGATCCTCCAGAAATAGGTACTATATCTTTATTTATAAATCTTTTGTGCAAACTTGATTTTTTAAAATCAATTAAAATATTTTTTTTAATACAAAAAAAATTTATTAAAAAAAATAAAAATATGTTGAGTATCAATATTAAAAAAAATTCTAATGTTATAATATTCAAAAAATTACTAATCATTTTTTTTAATATTGACTATATAAAATAAATAATTAATCCAGAATAAAGTTGAAGTTAATGTTGAAAAAAAACTTCCCGATGGTAGAATGGGTATAAAATAAGTTACAATATAAATAAAGCAGACTAAATTGAGTTTAGACTTATTTTTTTTCAAAACATTTCTAAAAATTAACATATAAAATATATAAAATATTACCATTAAACCAATTAATCCATGTTCGCTTAAAAACTCATTATAAATTTGATGTGGATGTGTAGAGCATCCATTGGAATATTTGCCATATTCATTTTTATCTATTTTTTTTTGAAATGTAATTACAAATGAGGAATACTTTTTACATTGATTTCTAAAATTTTTATTTCCTACACCAAAATATAAATTATCTTTTAAGATAAAATACGAAGATATCGTATGAGCTCCGTATTCTGAGGTTAAATAACTATCAATTAGATTTAGATTTTGATTAGTTGAGAAACTAATATTAGATAAATATCGATTTTTAAAATCACTTAAATTATTTATCAATAGTGAAATTGTTAAAAATAAGATTAATAAAGATAAATTTTTAAAAATTAAGCCTGATTTTGATTGAAAATAAAATACAATCATAAATACAAATATAAATTTTAAAAAATTAGATCTTTCACCAGTTAAAAATATTATAATTAGAAAAAAAATAAGAAATAAACTTAAGTAAAACAAATTTATCTTTTTATTTATTAAAAAATAAATAATAAAAACAAATGATAATAAAAAACCACCTGCTACTAGTTCGTCCATGAACAAGCCGCTATTTCTTATTTTGTTGCCAGAACTATAATTAAAAAAATTATACCCAAAAATACTTTGGTAAATTATATCTAAACTTAAAATAAAAATTATAAATAACCAAAAAAAACCTAATTTTTTCAAATTTATTTTTTTTTTTTTCAATAAAATCTTTGTAGAGCAGAACAAAAATAAAAAATTTTATATAAGGTGCTGATCTAATTAATGAAGATTTAACATCTTCTGAAAATAAAGAATTAATTATAAGATATATATAAAAATATATAAAAAATTTAAATTCTATTGTATCTGAAAAAAGAACTTCTTTTTTAACAAAACAATTCAATAAATATACAAAAGAAACCAATATCATTGCAGAATTAATTGCTGCATTACCCATAATTATTAAAATTGGGAATAAATATAAATTATATTTCAAAATTTCATTTATTGAAAACTTAAGTGAATTCATTTTTTTAAAAATTATACTAATTTTATATAATTATTTTAGATATTCTTCCTAAAAATCTTAAAAAAAAAGCTAGACTTTTATAAAAACTTTCAAAAGGCTTAATGGGTACTGATATTAGATAAAAAAAGAATTTAGATAAATTAAATAATGCTTTTAATATATTCAAAAAAAAGGCTGATGCAAAACCATAAAGCTCTCTATCTATTAGTATGCCAGTTAATCCGTACTTGTAATTTCTAACAACAAACCATTTAAAATTATCTCTATTTTTTTGAAAAACTTCAAAAACTGGATTATTATTCCATTTAATTTTTTCTCCTATTTGAGATAGTTTGGAAAAATAAAGTTGATCTTCTCCGTAACCATATTTGGCTACATCTTTTGAAAAACATAATTTATGTCTCAATATTTTTTTTTTAAAAAAAACATTGTTTGTTGAGGCCCAAAATACATTTTGACCGTTATTAAAATTTCTTTCAAAAACTCTTAAAAATAATTTTTTAGATTTATAAAATTGAGGCCCTCCCACTATACTACAATCATTATTTTTTATGAAAATTAGGTGATTAAAAATATAATTTTTTTCTATTTTACAGTCATCATCTAGAAAACAGGCATAATCAAATTTAATTGATTTCAAAAAATTTAATGCTTTATTTCTAACAAAAGAAATGCCCATTTTTTTTTCATAGATAATTTTGTAATTTATTTTTTTTAAATTTTTTTTAATTAATTTACTCTCTGAATTTTTAATTTTTTTTGAACTATTAAAAGTAATTAAAACTTTTATTTCCAAATCAGAATTTCTATTATTTTGACTTATACAATTTAATAGATTTAATAAGTTACTATTATAGTTTCTTGAGCAAATAGAAATATAAATTCTATTTTTTTTCATAAATTTTAAATATTTTTTTAAAAATTTTACTGTGATTAATTTCAGAATACTCTAAAGATTTTAGATAATTTTTTCGTATATATAGTTTAAGCTTGCTATTGTTGGAATTCATAAATCTATCGAAAGTATTAATTAAACTTTGCATGCTATTATTTTTAAATAAAAAACCAGTTTTACCTTTATTAAAAAATTCTTTCGGTCCACTTGGACAATCACTATTTATAACTATTTTTTTTAATGCTGAAGACTCTATCATAACAAAACCTGGATCTTCCCATAATGAAGTGACTATTACACAAAGTGAACCTTTTATATATTCGTAAGGGTAACTTACATGGCCAAGAAAATTAACTTTATGTTCTAAATTTAATTTTTTGGTTAAATTCAATAATTCTAAATATTTTTCACCTTTTCCAAGGATTAAAAGTTTAAGATTTTTATAATTTTTTGATATTTCTTTAAAAGATTGAATTAAAATTTTCTGGTTCTTTTGTTCAGTTAATCGTCCAACATTAATTATATATTGATAATTATTTTTAATTTTTTTTTTTAAAACTTTATTAATTTTTTGATTTATAAAAACAGGATCTGGTAAATAATAAATTTTTGAGGGATCAAAAATATTCATTTTTTTTAAATTCTTAAGAGTTTCTTTAGTTGGTACAGTGACAAAATGAATATTTTGTCTAGACATTTTCCAAATAAACTTTCTAAAAAAATTTAATTTTGGTTGACCTGAAATTCTTAAAACTAGCTTTGTGTTAAATTTAAATAATAAGAATAAAATTAAAGGTAGCGATGTTATTAAATGTACAATTAGATACTCAGGTTTTTTCTTTACCAAGATATTTTTAAGAAAAAAAAATGAATGAAAAAAAATTCTGATGAAAGCGATTCTGCTAAAAAAGTATCCTTGAGTGAATAAAATTTTAGATTTTTTTGAATTATCTATCAATTTTATCTTTTTTAATTTAATTTCTCTCTTGTAACTATTCCACTCACCAAATGAATTAATTATATAAGTATCAAATCGAAAAAATTTTTTTAAGCCATAAGCTGAATTTATAACTGCTTTTATAGTAGCCACATTGGAGGTAAATGGAGACCAATAATATATTTTCATAAATTAATTATAAATAATATATTAATACTAACTTACAAAGAGATAATTATGAAAAAAACTAAACTCTATATTTTTCACCCATACTCAAGAATTGGAGGGGCTGACTTATCACTTTCAAGATTAATTAATAACTTAGATCAAAGAAAATATAGTATTACCTTCATTACTCTTGAAAATCCAAAAATTAACTTTTATTTAAAAAAAAAAATTAAAATTCATATAATCAAAAAAAAAAGAGCAATTTATTCAATACTTAAGTTAAGAAAAATTATCCAAAAAAACAAAAATAATTTTAACAAAACTATTCTAATATCCAATCAACATTTTGCAAATATTATATCTGTAATTGCATTAATTAAATTAAGTTGGATTAAATTAATTTTAATCGAGAGAAATAATCCAATTGAGCTTAATTACTCAAATAGTTTTAAAGATAAAATTATAAAAATTTTAATTAAAATTACTTATAGATTTTCAGATGAAATTATTTCTATAAGTAAAGAGCTTGGAAAAGATTTGCAAAAATTGTGTAATAAAAAAGTAACCACAATATACAATGCTTCATTTGATAAATCTATATTAAAGCAAGCAAATAAAAAGATTAAAAAAACAAATTCTAAAATAATCTTAAATGTTGCAAGGTTTGAAAAGCAAAAAAATCATTTAATGCTATTGAAAAGTTTTAAAGAAGTTCAAAAAAAAATGAATGTCAAGTTATTATTAATTGGATATGGAAGTGAAAAAAAAAAAATTCTAAATTATATTAATAAAAATAAACTCAATAAAAAAGTCTCATTAATTTCAGACACCAAGAATATTTTTAGCTATTATAAAATAGCTAATCTTTTTGTTTTAACTTCATTATATGAAGGTTTTGGTAATGTATTGGTTGAAGCTGGAACTTTTAAGATACCAATAATATCAACTGATTGTAAATCAGGGCCAAGAGAAATCTTGAATAATGGAAAATATGGTGATTTAGTTGAAGTTAATAATACTAAAAAATTAGCTAATTTAATAATTAAGAATTTAAATTATCCTAACAAAGATAAAATTTCAAAAATGTACAAATCTCTTAAAATATTTAATATTAAAAATCACATAACAAAATATGAAAAAATCTTTAACAAGATTTAAAAAAGAAATAATTTTTTTTTGTCCATCTATAGAAGAAGGTGGGGTTGAAAAAAACTTAGCACTTATTTGTAACGGAGTAAGCATCAATCAAAATATTTCAATAATTACTGCTAACAAAAATAAAAAAAAATTCTTTAAAAAAAATGTAAATTTTATTTCAGCTAAAACAAATTTTTTTGACAAAAAAAATAGATTTATTAAAAGTATTTTTTGTGCATATTTATTATTAAAAAACTACAATTCTCAAAAAAAAACAATAGTGTCTTTTCAAGCAAATATATTAGCTGTATTTATCTCTAAAATACTCGACTATAAAGTAATAATAAGATCTAATCAAAGTCCCAATTATTATGCAAATAACTTTTTTAAAAAAAAAATTATGACTTTTTTTTTTAAAAAAGCGGATAAAATCATTGTAAATAGTGAGGATTTTAAGAAAGAATTTAAAAAATTTTTTAATTTAAAAACATATTCAATTTATAATTTAATGGAAGATCAATATAAATTAAAAAATTTAGCTAACAAAAAAATTAATAATAATTTTTTTTCTAATTCAAAAAAAATTATTAATATATTGTCAATTGGCAGGCTAGTAGAACAAAAAGATCAAATTACAATTTTAAAAGCTTTAAATTTAATTAAAAATAAAAAAGAATTTAGATTTTATTTAATTGGTAAAGGGAATAAATATCACTACCTAAAAAAATTCATTAATGAAAAGAGTTTAAATAAAAAAGTACGAATTTTAAACTTCAAAAATAATATATACCCTTATTATAAAAAAGCTGATCTCTTTATTTTGTCTTCTTTATATGAAGGATTGCCCAACGTTTTAATAGAAGCTTTAACATTTGGAATTCCAATAATTGCCTCGAATTGCAAAACTGGTCCAAAGGAAATTTTAAATGGAGAAAAATATGGAAAATTATTTAAAATAAAAGACTATGGATATTTGTCAAAACTAATATTAAAAAGCAAAAAAAATAATAATATAGAGCTAATAAAAGATAAAAGGTTTGACTTTAATACAAATTTACAAAAATATAAAAATTTAATCAATTCAATATAGTTTAAATGAATCTACTATTCTTGGGTGTTTCCTCATTCACTGGCTACCATTTTGTAAAAAAAATATCTGAGACAAATAAATTTAAAATTTATTGCACGCTAACAAAAAGTTTAAATAATTATAAGTCTGAAAGGTTAGAAAGGATTAAATTAATATCAAAATGTAAAAATGTTGTTTTAATCAAAAAAACTAAATTTGGTGATAAAAAATTTATTAATCTTTTATCAAAAAAAAAATTTAATATTATTTGCTTTCATCACGCTGTAACTAAAAATTATAAAAATGATTTAAAGTTTAACCTTAATAAATCTATACAAGAAAACACAATAAATATTAATAATGTTTTTAGTAAAATCAATTCTAGTGCCGTAATAATTGTATCAAATACAATATTCCAAAAAATAAAAGAGAAAGGATATGATAACTTTAGTAAATATGGAATTTCAAAAGAAACCAGCTACAACAGAATAAAATTATATTGTAAAAAATATCATTTAAAACTTAAGTCAATATTTATATCAAACCCCTGGGGAATATTAGAGGAAAAAAAATTAAATCACTATTTAATAAAAAGTTGGTTGCAGAATAAAAAAACTACAATTGAACATCCAAACTATATTAGAGATAATATTTACATTGATAAATTAAGTAAATATTATCTAAAAATAATAAGCTCTAATTCTAAAAAAGTTGAGTATTTTCCTACCGGCTATTGTTCAACCAATAAAGCTTTTATTGAAGCCCTACAAATTAAGTTTGAAAAATTTTTTAACAAGAAAGTTAGGATTAATTACAAAAAAAAAGCAAATTATTCTCAGCCAATTATAAGAATTAATGGGAAAAAAATTTTTAAAAGAATTAAAATTAGTGAAAATCTTAAAGAATATTTTTTAAGTTATCTAAAATAAGATAGTAAATCGATAAATTTAATCAACCAACAAAACAATTTTTACTTCCTTTTTCGTGAAACTTTATGCTTATTGCCGTACAATTTTTAATTTTAGATATAACTTTTTTTTGAATATTTTTTTTACAAATAAACAAAAAAAACCCTCCCCCTCCAGCTCCTAATAACTTTCCTCCTAGACAACCAGCTGATATTGCATCATTATAAATTTTATTTAAATAAATATTTGAAACTGTTTTGGTAAAGTTTTTTTTTATTTTCCAATTTTGATTTAATAAAAATCCAAGCATATTTAAATCCAATTTTTTTGAGATTAATAAATTTTTAAATTTTATTGCAATTTTTTTTAAATTTTGAAGATCATTTATATTATTGTTTAAATTTTTTTTTTGTTGAATTAAATTATTTTTTGATAATCTAGTTTTACCAGTCCACAAAAAAAGCAAATTTCTATTTAAAAATTCAAGATTTTTTTTTGAAATCATTATTTTATTGACTGTAATATTTTTTTTTAAATAAGTGATATATTTTAGGCCTCCATAAGCTGCAATATAATGATCTTGCTTTCCTAAAGAATTTTTTGTTATTTTATTTTCAATTTTAAATGCTATTTCAGAAAGAGTTTTTAGTTTAACATTTTTATTTTGAAGTAAAAAAATACCATTAATTAAACCTATTAAAAAAGCACTAGATGAACCAAGACCTGTGTTATATGGCAAGTCTGATATGGTGTTTATATATAAGGGCTCGTCAATTTTAAAATATTTTAATGTTTCTCTAATTCTAAGATTTTTGATATTATCAATGCTTTTAACTATTTCAGTTTCAGAATAGTTTAATCTAAATTTTTCTTCAAAATTTGAGTGTCTTTTAACAGTTACATACACAAATTTATTAATACTAGTACTAACAGTAATGCCATTAAATTTTGAATAAAAATATGGCATATCAGTTCCGCCTCCTGAAAATGAGATTCTTAATGGAGTTTTAGTGGTAACTATATTTTTTTTAAAAATCGTTTTTAATTTTTTCATTATATAATTTTTTAATGTTTTTTTTTAATAATATAAACTTGTATTTTATTTTTTCTCTATGTGTAAGTTTTTTTTTTCCAATATAAATAATGAATGTATTTGCATTATAAGCCGCTTCTATATCTCTTATGTCATCTCCTATATAAAATGTTTTATCTAAAATAAAATTATATTTTATTGAAGCATTGTAAAACATACCAGGATTTGGTTTCCTTAAAAAAGAATTAGAATTATAATGATGATTACTTACAAAAAATTCTTTAATATTTTTATTTCTTTTTTGTAAATATTTTTTTATGTTTAAGTTAATTATATTTAAATTTTTTAAAGTTAGTTCCCCGGTTGATATACCGGCTTGATTAGTTATACATATTAAATTAGAAAAGTCTGGCAATTTATTACAAAGATTTTTATTAATCTTAAGCTCTGTTAAATCTGTAACATATCTTTTTTTTGGTGAAATATTTAACACGCCATCTCTATCGACTAGTAAATAATTATTATTCAAAAATAATTTTCTTGTAAGATTAAGTCTTTTTTTGTCACCAATACTTGTATAACCATTTTGCAATAAAGTGCCAGATACCAAGCCTTTGTTTGATACTTTTTTTAAAAAATTTGAAAAATTAGTGTCTGAATTTTTTAAGTGATATAGAATTTTTTTTGAAATGATCATATAGCCAATTTCTACATAATTATTTTTAGAGCTTCTTTTTGCTTTATACAAAACTAGTTCAGTTTTTTTATCAATAATACAATTTCCTTTTTTTTTTTTGACTAATGATAATAAAATGCCTTTCTTTAATTTCTCGAATTTAGAATTTAATTTGTGAATATTTAGTGAAGTATAATTATCGGAATACAGCAAAATAAATTTTTTTTTTAATTTTTTCCTTACCTCAAAAAGCCTAGAGCCAGTTCCAGTTTCTTTAGGCATATATGAGTATGAAATTTTTAAATTTAATTTTTTACCGTTTCCAAAATAATTTTGGATAATTTCACTTTTAAAACCTACCAATAGTAGAATTTGATAAATGCCGTTTTTTTTTAATTGAATTAAAAGATGCTCTAAAAATGGTTTACCACATACATCAATCATTGGTTTAGGAAACTGTTTTGTAATAGTTCCCAATCTGCTACCTATTCCACCGCAGAAAATTACTGCTTGTTTTACTTCAGTCATACTTTTTTTTATATAAAAACATTAACATCAAAAAAGTTTAAAATAATTTATTAAATTTTAAATCTCTTTCTGAAATTATTTTTGGTTTAAATGGCCATTTTATTTTTAGTTTAGGATCATTGTATTTAATTCCCATACTTTTATTTTTTTTATAATAATTAGACATATAATAAAAAACTAAAGTTTCTTTTTCCAGGGTTAGAAAAGCTGTAGCACACTCTTTAGATACCAGAACAGATTTGTTCATATTGGATGATAATTGAATTTTAATATGTTTTAGATAATTAGAAGATTTTTTATTAATATTAAGCAAAACGAGTAAAATTTTACCTTTAATGCATGTAATTATCTTATTTTCAGCATGTGGATAATTTTGATAATGGAAACCTCTCAATGTTAATTTTTTTTTATTAAAAGAAAAATTTGTTTGTTTAACTTTAAAATTAATTCCTTTCATCTTTATCACATTTTGACAATAACCTCTCATAAAAAAACCTCTTCGATCATTTTTTTTTTTATTCTCAATTATAAAAGTATTTTTAAATTTTGTTTTTTTAAGTTTCATCTTTTAATCTTAACAATTTAATTTTGGGCAAAGGTAAAATAACATATCCATTAAATTTTATTTTTTTTAGAAATTTAATAATTTCATCTTTAAAGTTCCAGGCCAAAAGAAATATTACATCATTTTTTTTAATATTTTGAGGAATTGGTTTTTCTATTTTGCATAATGTACCTGGCGTAAACAGACCTTGTTTCAAAGGATTCAAGTCGTATACCTTTTTTATAGTTTTATTATTTAAATTCAGAAAATTGATTAATGTTGAGCTTCTTGCTGAAGCACCATAAGCGGCAATAGTTTTTTTTGTTTTTATCTTATTAATTATATTATTTAATTTTTCTCTATGTTTTTCACAAGTTAAATTTAATTTTCTCCAACTATAAATCGAATTTAATTTAGATTTTTTTTCTAAATAAATCATTTTTTTAAATTTAAATGTTTGTTTTTGTTTTTTTTTTTAAATAATATTACAAATGATCCTCCGCTAATTGGACTTTGAAAATAATCAAAACCATATAACCCATTTCTTTTTAAAACATCATTGATTGACGTAAGAGTAAAATAAAAAATGTGTTCATGGTATATATAATCATAATGATTATTGTTAATAATATTCTTGGCATTATGAAACTCTATTGCTCCAACTCCATCCTCAGAGATAATATTATTTAATCCTTTCATTACACTTTTAATATTTTCAATGTGAGGTATTACATTCCTACAAATTACTAACTCAGGTTTTTTTTTATAAATTTTAAATATTTTTTTTGATGTATTAAAATTAAAAAAATTTACATGAGTTTTAATACCTTTTAAATTTGCTATTTTCGCTATATTTTCTGCAGGATCTATTCCAATTACATCATTATTATTTTTAATGGGTTCTAAAAAAAAACCATCATTGCTTGCAATTTCACATACAAAATTATTTTTTAATTTGATGTATTTCTTAATTTTATCAAAAAAGAATTTTCTATATGATTTTACTCTATTTGATGTGGCTGTAACCCAAAAATATTTTTTAAATAATATTGACGGTTTTACAGTATGTTTTAATTGAACTAATTTACATTTTTTACAAACACAAAGTATAAGTGGAATTTTAATCTCTTTTTTGGTTTGCTTTTTGTTTTTTAACAATGCATTGGCAAGTGGTTGCCTCCCAAGATTAACTATGTCGATTAAGTTTTTAGAATCGCAAACTCTGCATTTTGTTATTTTATTAAACATCTATAAATCTAAATTTTTTATTAATTTTTTTTTCTTTTAATAGTTTTTTTAATTTTAAAATTCTATTTGTTTTTTCAGATTTAAAATCTTTAATTGAAAAATTATTTTTTCTAAAAAAAGATCTCAATTTTTTAATATCATTAATTATATTTTTTTCTTTAAAATTAATCACATCAAAAAAATGATCTTTGAGTAATGCAAAGTTAACTCTGTAAGATCTTTCATCATGACTTGGATTATTTAAAACTACAAGAGGTGATTGCTTAAAAACTTTATTTACCATTTTTCCAATTTGTAAAATACTGAAGTTGCGCCCCGGATAACCAACATTGTATATTTTTTTATTAATTATTTTAGTTGATTTTTTAAAGCAGGAAATAATTATTTTGCATAAATCGTCAATAAATAAGACTGGTCTATATGGTTTTCCATTAGTATTTATAATAATCTTTTTTTTTGTAAATGCTGAAGCGCTAAGATTGTTTAATACTATATCGCTTCTAAAATTGTCAGATGGTCCATGCACAGTTGAAGGTCTCAAAATAACTACACAAAATTTTCTATCAGCTAATTTTAATATTTCTTTTTCGGCTTTAAATTTAGATTTGGCATATTGGGTAATTGGATTAATATTGCTATCATTTTCTTTTATTGTTTTGTTTTTATATTTAGAAATTCCATATACGCTTTGAGTAGAAATAAATATAAATCTTTTTACTCCAGCTTTTTTTGCTAATTTTGCAATTTTTGTTGTTGCTTTGTGATTAATTTCTTTTGTAAGATTTTTATTAAAAGATCCAAGTGGATCATTTGACAAACTTGCCAAATGAACAACTATATCAATTTTATCCAAATCTTTAATATTAGTATCCCTTATGTCTTTTAATAATAATTTTTTTTCTAATTTTTTTTTAAATTCATACAAATTGCTATCTAGGCCAATTATTTGAATTAAATTTTTATATTTTTTATTTAAAATTTGACAAAGTCTATTACCAACATACCCTCGTGATCCTGTTATTAGTACTCTCATGTTATCTTTCTATTTTCTATATAGATTTATTGTGTAAATACCTTATTATTAATATATGAGTTATCAAAAAAAACAGATTTCTTCTAAAGATTTTTTTATTGATTACAATAATAAACTGTCAAATGCACTAAAAAAAGAACATTTTATAAAGCTTGAAAAAATTACTAAATTTTTAGAAAAAAAAATAAAATATAAAAGAAAAATTTTCACGTGTGGTAATGGCGGATCTGCATCAGTTGCAAATCATTTCCTTTGTGATTTTAATAAAGGAATTAAAGATTCTTCGAAAAAAAAGATTATTCCACAAGTAATTTCTTTAAGCAATTCGATTGAAATAATGACTGCTATATCAAATGATAGTCATTACGATAATACTTTTAGCAATCAATTAGAAAATTATTCTGAAAAAGGAGATGTTTTAATAATTATTAGTTGTTCGGGAAAATCAAAAAATATTATTAACGCAATCAAATATGCTGCAGAAAAAAAATTGGATGTTGTCTCATTTGTTGGTTTTGGAGACCATAAATTTGTTAAAAAATTTTCAAATTTTTATATCAACTTAAATATTAAAAATTATGGTATCACAGAAGATATTTTTCAAGCAATGATGCACATGATTTCTCAATACTTAAGATATAAATATTCAAAAAATACAATAAAAATATTGTAGTTAATTTTATGCTTAAATTTCTAAAAGAAATAAGAAATTTTATAAGAGGCTACACAATGGGTAACATTTTTAATTTATTTGCCTCGAAAAACCTAAAAAAGTACTGGATAAATTCAAATAAAAAGAATTTTGATGATGACCTAGTATCATCAATGGAAAAATTTTTTTCAACAGATGATTATAAAAAAACTTCAACAAATCATAAATATGCAATTATTAGAATATTAAAAATAATTGAAAATTATGGTAATAAGGAAAGTATTAGAGATTTTCAATTTAATAATCCTAACTTTCATAGTGATTTTTCAAGTCAAACGATTTCGGAATTGGTTAAAGAAGACTACGACAAAGAACACTTTGAAGATTTATTTAAGCTTTATCCATCTTTGAAAATTGAAAACTCTTTAAAATTAAATTTAATAAATAATTTAATTTATAATAAACTTAAAGATAGAAAAATTTTTGAATTAATAACTAAATTAAGTGATGAAACATTTATTGGTCACAATCAAATATTTAATGAAATAAATGGATTAAAGATTACACAAGAAAAACTTAGAACCTTGCTTGAGTATGAAAATATTGAAAAACTAATAAAAAATGAAAAATCAGAAATAATTGAAATTGGTTCTGGAAATGGACGAATGTGTGAATGTATTATGAGCTGTAACAAATATGTTAACAAATATATACTAGCTGACATTCCTCCAGCTTTGCCATCTGCCTATAAAAGGTTAAAAAAAACTTTTAAGAATAAAAAAATTTTTTATGCAATACATATAAAAGATAAAAATGAACTTAAAAAAATAATTCAAGATAATGAAATAATTCTTATTTTCCCAAATCAAATTAAATTAATTAATAAAAAATTTGATTTATTTATTGCTATAGATTGTCTCCATGAGATGAAAAAAAATACTATAAAGGAATATATTAATATAGCATCTGTTATTTCAAATAAAATTTACTTTAAAGTTCATGAATATGCACATGTGCCTTTTTCAACTGATAGACTTTCAGTACATAATGATATTGATTATTCGATAAAACCTGAATGGAAATTATTATTTAAAAAAAAATCTTTTTTTCCATCAACAGACTATGAAATTTCATATGAAATAAAAAAATAAATTTAAATAAGGAATAATTAGTTTAAATTTATTTTATTTTAATTAATATGATTTTTTGAAATTAAGATAAAACTATTTTTAAAAAAATTATAAACTTAGATGTTTAAGCTCCAAAAAAAACCAATTGTGGTGTATCTTGCTTGTGAACCATTGGGATATAAATTTTTAAACGAATTTATCAGTAACTATAAAAAATATTCAAGTGGATATAACCATGATTTAGTAATTTGTTTTAAACAATTCAAAAATAAAGAAAAAATTAAAATATGGGAAAAAAATATAAAAATTAAATATATTAAATTTGATGACAGTAGACAAAAAAATGATTTTGATATTGGTAGTTATTTTAGAATTTCTAAAAAATATTCAGATAGGCATATATTGTTTCTGGGAACTTATACTAAACCCATAAGTAAAAACTGGCTTAAAATTTTTATAAATCATTATAAAAATAATACCTTATTAGGAGCCACAGCGTCATTTGCAAGTATTTCAAGCCAATTTTTAAATGGTGAATATATAAAATATTCAAAATTTCAGCAGATAAGATGGGGCTTAAAACATTTGCTGCATGTAAAATTATTTCCCAACCCGCATATTAGGACAACCGGTTTTTTTATTAAATCAAAAGATCTTTTGTCATTAAACCTTGATACAAAAAAATTTTTAAAAAAAATTGAAACTAATTACTTTGAGTCAGGAAGGAATAGTTTGTCAAATAGACTTTTAAAAAAAAATTTCAAATTAATTTTAGTAAATTCAGATAATAAATCTTTTAAAGTTTCAGATTGGAAAAAAAGTGAGACTTTTTGCTTGGGGGATCAAAAAAAATTAATCTTTTCAGATAATCGAACAGATCAATATTTTCGATTAAATAAACTTGAAAGAAATAAATTAACTAAATTACACTGGATTACAAATTAATCTATATCTGCACGGTATAAAGATTTTTTGTTAAATAATGAGTATATGAATCCTAAAACTGCTAAACTATATAATTTTGATTTTATTTTATTATTAATGATATAAAATATTATCATTTTAATAAAGTTAATACAAAATGAAGGTAAATTTTTTTTTAAAGCATAAATTATTCCGTAATGTTTTTTTAGATAATAATATTTGGACCAAGCATTGTGCCAAATTTTTTCACATTTCATTTCAAACGCATATTTTTTATTAGCAGACTTGCCCTCTAAATGAAGAGATTTTGCATTAAAATTGATAATAATTTTTTTTTCAGTTTCTTTAAATATTCTAGTTTGAAATTCTATTTCATCATATTCTATAAAAATATTTTCATCAAACATCCCGATTTTATTAAAAATATCTTTTTTTAATAATACAACATTTCCATTTACCCAATCGACTATTAGTTCATTTTTTTCATTTCTAACAACTTTTTTTTTATTATCAAAATATCCATACGACCAAAATTCAACACCATTGTCTAAATATGTAGCAGGCACAACGCAGGCGACATCTTTATTTTCATCTGCTGTTTGTATTAATTTAGCAAAACAATCTTTTTTTGGAAAACTATCAGGGTTAATTGAAACAATATATTCTGTTTGTACATTTTCAACTCCTCTGTTAAATGCAAAACCAAATCCAGAATCGTAGCCAATATTTATAGTTTCTAAATTTTTATATTTTTTTTTGAGATAATTTGTAAATTCAATATTATTAGAGTTTTCAACTAAAATTATATTATAATTTTGTCCAATATTATCTAAACATTTTTCAATTATATGCTCGCTTTTAAATGTTACAATTACAACTGTTACTTTTTCATATAAATAAATATTTTTTTCCATGCCCTAAATAAGATGATTATAATTTTTATACCAATTAATATTCGCATCAACATTTGAATAAAAGTCTGAAAATTTTTTAAAATCAATTATTTTAAGAATTTTTTTTTTTAGTTTAATCGAATAAAAAATATTTAAATTGTCTAGCCCTATAATATTAATTTTTTTATTTTTCTTTAATAGTCTTAACACAAAAGCATTACCTATAAATCCTGTACAACCGGTAATTAATATATTCATGTATTTATTAATAATTAATGTTAAGTATATTTAATGTGCGGTTTTATAGGTTTTATTTCAGATAGGAAGCGAATATTTGAAAAATTGCATTTAAATCCAATATTAGATAAATTTTGTTCAAAAGATAAAAACTTTAAACAAACGAGTGGTTTTAACTTTGTAGCAACCAAATAATTTATGAAGCTAATAGAAAGAAAATTTTGTCCTCTTTGTTTTTCAAAAGCTAAACTTAAAACATTATATTGCAGATCCTACAATTCACAACATTTAAGTAATTTTATAAAAAAATATTATACAAATAATTTTTTGTCTAGGATTGTAAAAAAAAGTAATTATGAAATAATTGAATGCCTCACATGTAATTTTATTTTTCAAAAAAATATTCCTAACAGCAAATTAAGTAATTTTCTTTATGATAAATTGATACCAGTTAATGAAAGTTTTAAAAAAAAAATTTCTATGACAAGCATAAACTTCAAAGTTTTTTTGAGAGATGCACTGCTAATTGAAAAAATGATTAAAAAAGATAATTATAAGACTGAAATTTTAGAATTTGGTTCAGGATGGGGCATCTGGGCAAGATTCATGAAAACATTAAATTTTAAAGTTACTACTTTAGAAATTTCAAAAAAAAGAGTGGCACATATTAAAAAAAATAATTTACAAAATTATAACAATATTAAGAAAATTAAAAAAAAATTTGATATTATTTTTTCTGATCAAGTGATTGAGCACATAAATAACCCATATTATGATATGCTTTTGTTAATCAAGTTGCTTAAAAAAAATGGCTATATGATACATAAATTTCCCTCTTCTTTTTTATTTAAAAATAAAATAGCAAATAATTATGAAGTCAAGAAAGATTGTGCACATCCTTTAGAGCATATTAATATATTTACAAAAAAAAGTATGTTAATTTTATCAAAAAAATTAAAACTAGAAATTATCAATCCTATCTATATAAAAAATATTCCTTTAATTACAAAAATTTTACTTATCAAAAACTATTTTTTATTTAATACTGTTATCTTAACTAAAAAAAATTGATGTGAATATTAAAGATAATTTTGAAAATAATGGTTATATCAAAATTGATAATTTTTTATCTGATAATAATGATTTTATAAAAATATCAGAAGAATTACATATTAAATTACAACTAAAAATTTCTAAAAATAACTTGAATAACCTGGGTGGATATAAAATTGGAAATATAAATGTTCATGCTGGAAAATATTCAAAGAAAATTTGGGAACTATTAATTAAAAATAATTTAGATGATATAATAATCAAAATTTTAAATAAATCTGTCAAAGATTTTGGACTAGACCATGCAGGAAATCTTAGTTTTCCTGGTAAAGGCTCCCAACAATTTCATACTGATGGTAATTTTGAGGATACTATGTATTTAGTATCGGTTGCTACTGAAAATATTACTTATGCCTCAGGTCCAACTGAAGTTATTTCAAATCTTCACCAATCTAAAACTCCATATTGGAAGTTCATCCTATCTAAAAAAAAAAAGAAATAATCCCTCTAAAAAAAGGAGATATTTTAATTCGCAAACATTGTGTCTGGCATAGAGGTACCATAAATAGAAGTGGCAACTCAAGATTTTTGTTAACTTATTTATTACATGAAAAATCAAATAAATTTGATAACAAATTTGATAACAAATTTGATAACAGCTCAGAAATAATTTTTTATAATAATTTTTTTAAATCTGACGTTAAAGGTAAAATTAAGGAATTTTTATATGTAAAATTTGGATTTATTTTTTTTCTATATAAGTTTATGCGCTCAATTTTTTAATATATTTTAAAATTTTGTTTTTTATTCTTACTTTAATATTACCTAAAGAATAATGATATAATGAACAATAATTATCATATTTTAAATTTCTTTCTAATTTTTTAGGATGGTTGAGATTAATTGAAATAGAAAATTTTTTTAGGTCTTTAGTTTTTTTTGGATTTATTCCAGTTGGATCATCATTAACACCAATATTTTTTACTAGATTTTTTTTAGGAACAATTGAATATCTTTTGTAATAGTAATTAGCAAAACTTAATGGAAAATCCCACGCACCTTTATCTAAATTTTTTTTTAGGTAATTAAGTTCCTTTTTCCAGAACCTATATTCACCTATATTAGGAAATTCTTTTTTAAATCTTTCGGATTTTTTATATTTGTTCCACTTTTTTAATTTGTTATCATAAATTTTCCATCTATCACGCCAGGTTGCCCATCCCCATAAAAAACTATATTTAGAATAAAAATAATCATCTCTTAGATTCTCTGTGATTTTTGAATTAAAATTCACTCCTGAAATCATTGAAATTTTTTTATTATTTTTGTATTTAATTAAAAGTTGATCAGCAAAATTAAAAAAAGTTGGATCAGGTAATGTGTCATCTTCAATTACTATAATTTTTTCTTCTTGCTTAAAAATTTTTTTAAATGCATTTGGGGCTATGTGTCTCAATCCAATATTTTTTTTATAAAAAATTTTTTCAACTTTTTGATTTGTAAAACTATTTTCTATAATTTTTCGTACTATTAATACATTATGTTTTTCCTCTTCATTTCTCCACCCATCACAAACTACATATAACTTTTTAAATTTAAATCTTTCTAAAATTTTTATTACTTTTTTAGTTGCCTGAGGCCTTCTCATAACAAAAAAAACTAATGGTGTGTTTATTTTGAGCATTTTATTTGTTTTTATTTTTGTAATTTTAATTATAAGTTCAATTATTTATTTAACAATAATTTAAAATGCCGAAAAAAATTATAATCACTGGTGGGCTTGGATATATAGGTACTGAACTATGCAAGATATATTCTGGCTATAGTTGGAACGATCATATTACTGTTATTGATAATCGATTTATTTCGGAGAGAGTTAATCAAATTAGAAATTGGAACATGAATTTTGTTCAAGGAGATATATTAGATAAAACAGTTATTAAAAAGTATTGTAGTGATGCGGATATAATTCATCACCTTGCAGGAATTACAGATGTCCCAAAGGTTAAAAGCGAAAGTAATAAAGAGCATGACAAAAAAATAAAAGAAGTTGCTGAAGAAGGTACTCAAAATATTCTAGATGTAATGAATTCTAACTGTAAAATTATAATGCCTTCTTCACACGTTGTTTATGAGGGAATAGAAAAAGTTAAAAATAATATTAAAGAAAATGAGGATACTTCTCCAAAATTAGCTTATGGAAAATCAAAAGATTTTAATGAGAAACAATTAAAAGCGTCTGGAAAAAATTACATTATTTTAAGATTGGGCTCTGTTTATGGATACTCAACAGATACAGCTAGAATAGATATAATGGCAAATTTCTTTTCAAAATTAGCTTCACAAAATGGTACTTTAAAACTTTTTGCAGGAGGCAGACAAATCAAAAGCTTAGTGCCTCTGATTGATGTGGCCAGATGTTTTAAATTTATGGAGGAAAGAAGCGACTTAAAATCTGATATATTTAATTTAACAAAAGATACCGTGTCTGTTAAAGATGTCGCCGAAATTTGCAAAAAGATAAATCCTAAAATAACCTTAAAAGAAACTAATGATGAAGTTCCAAATATGGGTTTTTCTTTATCTAATGATAAAATTTTAGCTACCGGATACAATTTTTTATACTCTCTCGAGGAAAGTATTAAAGAAATGATATTAAAATGGTCAAAACAAGATTTAATAAAAGATTTAGAGCATATAAGAGATGGTACAGATGAATTTATCGATGAAAGAGGAAAAATAAGCAATCATGAATTAACTGAACCAATAAATTTAATTGGTCTAATAGACTCAAAAAAAGGTACTATTCGGGCAAATCATTACCATCCACAACAAGAACAAAAATGTTTATTTACCAAAGGTCAAATCATAGAAATTTTTCAAGATATATTGAATCCAAAATCTCCTAAAATTACGCAAGTAGTTAATGCTGGTCAACTTTCGATAATTAAACCAAATGTAGCACATACTATGGTTTTTACAAAAGATACTACTTTTTTAAACTTAGTTAGGGGTGAGAGGGATCACGAAAATTATGGAATTTCTCATACTATAAGACATTGGTTTGTTGATGAAAAAGAAAGAGACATGCTAATGAATTGTTACAAATTTGAATGCAGATCATGTGGTGAAACAAAATTAAAAAGAGTGTTATCTCTAGGATATCAGCCTTTAGCAAATAATTTGCTTAATAAAAAAAATGAAAAAACAGATCTTTATCCTTTAGAATTAAATTATTGTCCAAATTGTCATAATTGTCAATTATCTGTCGCAATAGATGGGAAAAAAATGTTTTCTAATTATCTTTACACTTCTTCAACATCACAAATTTTTAGAGATCACTTCATAAAAGCAGCAAAAAAATATGTAAAAGATTTTAAATTGAGTCCAAAAAAAACATATATAATTGATATTGGAAGTAATGATGGAATAGCACTAAAACCATTTAAAGATCTAAACTTTAAAAATTTATTGGGTATAGAGCCAGCAAAAAATCTAGCAAAAATTGCAAACAAAAATAAAATAAAAACGTTTAATGGTTTTCTAGAAAAAAAGAGTTTAAAAAAAATAAAGAAAAATGCTGATTTAATCCTAGCGTCAAATGTATTTGCTCATGCCGACAATCTAAAAGAAATGGCTACTTGCATGAAAGATCTTTTAAAAAAAAATGGGTCAATAATAATTGAAGTTCAATATTTAATTAATACCCTTAAAGATTTAACCTTTGATAACATCTATCATGAACATTATAACTACTGGTCTTTGACTTCTTTAGTTAATTTTTTTAATCAACTTGATTTAACAATATATAATGCTGAAAAAATTGATACACATGGTGGCTCTCTAAGAATTTATATTTCAAAAAATACAAAAATTAAAAAAAATAAAATTATTTCAAAAATTTTAAAGGAAGAAGAGGATTTTGGAATTAAAAAATATATTACATATAAGAATTTTGGTCAAAAAATTTACGAAATAAAAAATAAAATTTTAAAAAATATTAAAAAACTTAAAGAAACAAAAAAGAATATTATTGGTTTTGGTGCACCCGCAAAAGCAACAACAGCACTAAATTTTTTTGGAATATCTGAATATTTTGATTATGTAATTGAGGACAATAAACTCAAACATAACAGATATATTCCTGGAACTAATTTAAAAATTGTTTCAAAAAATCATATCAAAGGAAATGATTATGCAATCATAGTATTAGCCTGGAATTTTTTTGATGATATAAAAAAAAATAACAAAAAATTATCAGATACTTTTATAAATATAAAAGATTTAGAAAAATAAATAATTTTAAATATAAAAATGAAAAAAAAAAAAACATTTTTTTTATATTAGCGAAACAAATATTCCATCAACTTCAGCAAATTCTATCCATGTTGCAAAAATGATTGAAGCATCAAGCGATCGTGACTACATTTCAAACTTGATAGTTCCATATTGTGATTCTATTTCAAATTATAAAAAGTTTTATAATATCAAAGGTAAAATTAATGTTATTTCAATTTTTAAGAAAAAAATTAATATTAATTTTTTTTATAGAATTATATTTGCTATCAAAATTTTATTATTTTTTAAAAAAAAAAAAAATAGCTGTATCGTTTCAAGAAGTGTGATTACAAGTTTAATTCTTTCAGCAAATAAGATAGTAAATGTATTAGAAATTCATCACAAATTAAATGGAATGACAAATTTAATTTTTAAATTAATAAATAAAAGAATTAATCATTATATAAATTTTATTTTAATACATAAAAATTTAAAAAAAATTTTAAATTTATCTGGAAAAAATATTATTGTTTTAGATGATGCAGTTAATTTAGATGATTTTTTATCTAAAAGAAAAGTGAAAAAAAATGATTCTATAGTTTATATAGGAAGTTTTTTTTTGGGTAAGGGGTTGGAGTTAATATATTCTATTGCTAAAAAAAGACCAGATTTTAAGTTTGATTTATATGGAGATACTACAAATATTATCTTGTCAGACTATAAACTAAAAAATATAAATTTTTTTGGACATATCAAATATAATAAAATTCCAAAAATACTCACTAAATATGATTATGCAATAATGCCTTATGGAAAAAAAGTTAATGTAAAATCATCTAACCTAGATGTTTCAAATACAATGTCACCATTAAAAATGTTTGATTATCTTGCAAGTAGTCAAGTAATTTTAGCAACTGATACAAATGTTTACAAACATATATTAAAAAATAATTACAATTCTATATTAATCAAACATGATAAAATTAATAAATGGATTGAAGCAATTGATATTGTAAAAAAAAATAAACCTCTAAAGAAAAAATTAAAAAATAATGCTTTTAAAACAGCTAAAAAATTCACTTGGAATTCAAGACTTGAGTTAATTGAAAAAAAATTTTTCTAATTATCTATTTTAATTTTTTTTTCATCAAATTTATAAATGATATCAAAAAACCCTTTTATTTGATCATTATGTGCTATCGCTATAATGATCTTATTATCTTTTAATCTTGTAAGATTTTTGAAAATCTTATTTTCTTTATCTTTATCAAGGGCGTTGGTAGCTTCATCTAATAATAAAATTGGCTTATTTGAATATAAAGCTCTAGCAATTAATATTCTTTGACGTTGTCCTCCTGAAATTTTTGCACCACCTTCACCTATATAGGTTTCAAATCCATGCTCTCTACTCTTAATAAATTCTAAACATTCGGCTTTTTCTGCACAATCCAATAAATGCTTATTATTAATTTTATTTAAATCCTCGCCATAACAAATATTTTCTAAAAATGTTCCATCTGTTAAAACAGCATTTTGTGGAACATAACAAATCATACTTTGCCAATTATAATTGTTAAAAACTTTTATTTTTTTTTCATCTATAAAAAAATCTCCACTAGAAGTTTTTAATAAGCCCATCAAAATATCAAAAAAAGTTGTTTTACCAGATCCAGACCTTCCAACTAGACCATACAAATTACCTTTTTTAAAATTTAAACTGCTTCTTTCAATAAGATTTTTTAAATCTTCATTGTGTTTAAATGTAAGATTTTGAACTGATATCTCTGAATTTAAATTTATTTTTTCCATTTCAAAATTATCACTTTTAATAATTCTTTCATCAGGTAAATTTAAAACATCTAGTACATTTAAAATTGAATATTGTGGATTTTTAATTCCACTCATTAAAGAAATATAAACATTTTGGGCATGTGGAATTAACCTTTGTATTGCAACAACATAAAAAATAATTAGAGAGGCATTAGAAAGTAAATTCTCTTTTAATGTTGTAAAATAAAACAGAATACCAACTATCATTAATGAAAAAATTAAGATTGTTGTTTGAACTGCTATACCTGTGTATCTTTCAGAGCTAATCCTGCTATTTCTTAAAGAAATCATAATTTCATACTGTTTATTAAAAACAAAATTATTTAGATTTCTTAATATAATTTCTTTAATATTTTGTGAAAATTCTAGAAATACTTTGTATTTTTTATCAATAATTTTAGCTTGTAAAAAGCTAATATCATTTAATCTTTTATGAGTAAAATTGTACATCAAAAAATATACAATACCCATAATAACAAACAAAATTATAGAATTTTTAAAGTCTATTAAAAGTATCAAAAAAATAATTGATGCTGACATAATTAAAGACATTAATAAGAGCAACAAGCTAAATACAACACCTCTCACTGCTTCTATCTTTTCGACAATAGCTAAAAAATTGCTTGTAGTATTATCTATGAAGTATTTATAATTTTGATTTAGTAATTTTTTAACAACCTTATTATGAATATAAAAAGCTACCTCATGGTTTAAATAAGAATTTACCAAAATTAAAAAAATCTTTATTAAATATGATGCAATAAGTAAAACAGTAAAAATAATCAAAAAAGTTAATTTTAATTCATTTTCTTTCAAATCAAAATTATTCACCAACAAATTTACATATTTATTGCTAAGATATTTATTATTATCTATTAGTAAATCAATTAAAGGTAAAATACTTCCAATTGTAGCAATTTCTATTATTGAGGCTAATAAAGTAAGAAAAACAAAAGCAAAAAAAATTTTTTTATTTGGGTAAACATTAAATAATAAAATAATTGATTTAATTAAGTTAATAAGTCCAATTAATGGTTTGATCATTTTTGAATTTTTTTAAAAACTTTATTATTTAAATTAGACATTTTAAAAAATAATTTTACACTTTTTATAATATGCTCAACTTGCTTTATAGATAAGTTGGAATGCAAAGGTAATCTCACAACGCGATTAAAAAGACTTTCAGTAATTGCTAATTTTTGCTTGTTTTTTAAATTTTTTCTTGAATAGGGAGCAATGTGAAGAGGAATATAGTGAAAACTAGAAAATATTTTTTTTTCTTTGTAAAGATAATAAGTTAATTTTTTTGCAATTTTTGTAGTTTTAGTGATTAACACAAAATTATGATATGAGCTACTTACATATTTTTCAGGTTTTAAAATTTTAAAAAAAACATTTTCGAAATTACTAAAATTTTTTAAATACTTATACCAAATTATCGATCTTTTTTTTTGAAGTTCGTTGCGGCGAATTATTTGAGCATATACCAATGCACTAGAAATTTCTGAAGCCCTGTATTCAGATCCAATATTTTTCCATGAATAAACTTTTTTATTTTTCAATCTCTGAGTAGGATGAAATTTTGACTTAAAGTTTATTACTTTTTTTCTGTCTGTCCCTTTGTCTAAAATTATATCTACATCTTTAATAAATTTTTTGTTGTTGACAATTAATGCACCAGCTTGACCTCCCACAAAATTTTTAGTTGCATGAAAACTGTAAGCTGCAATATCACCAAAAGTTCCAAGATATTTATTTTTATATTTGCTTAGAAATGAATGAGCAGCATCCTCAACTAAAAATAATTTATATTTTTTTTTTATTTGAATTAATTTTTTTATGTCACAACACATTCCTCCATAATGTACTACAAAAATTGCTCTTGTTTTTTTTGTAATTTTTTTTTCTAAGTCATCAAGATCAATATTTAAATTTGGAAGTATATCTACAAAAATTGGTTTTGCTCCCCGCAGCAATACTGCATTAGCCGTAGAAGAAAAAGTGTAGGATGGCATTAATACTTCATCATTTTTTTTTAAATTTATTAAAATTGATGCAGCCTCCAATGCACTGGAACAACTTTGAGTTACTGCAACATATTTTGCTTTTATAATCTTTTTAATTAATTTTTCAGCGCTATTTTGATAATAACCATCAACTAAATTTTTACTATTAAGTGCTTTAGTAACCAAAGAAATTTCTTTTTTTGATATATTTGGTTCTGATAGATTTATCATTATTAATATATTGATTATTAAAAATTAATCTTATAAGTCTTAAGTTATTATTTGCAACCTAGATATGCACCCTATCAGAATTATAGCTAAAATTGACATTAAAGATAATTCAATTGTCAAAGGAATTAGTTTAGAAGGTTTAAGAAAACTGGGAGACCCATACGATTTTGCAAAATATTACTTTGAAAATAATATTGATGAAATAATTTTTCATGATGTTACCGCATCCCTCTTTGGCAATAATTGCTTAACTAAGATTATTGACAAAGTTTGTAACAATTTATTTATACCAATTACTATAGGGGGAGGGTTAAGAAATTTAAAAGATATTGAAAATATATTAAAACGCGGAGCAGATAGAGTTATGTTAAACTCAGCAGTAGTTAAAAATATTTCTTTTTTAGACAAAGCTGTAAAAAGTTTTGGATCATCAAATATAGCAATAAATGTGGAGTATAGAGAAATTAATGGAAAATATTTAGTTTTTTATGAATATGGAAGACAACCAACAAAAATGAATTTATTTGAATGGATTAAAAAAGTTGAAAATACTGGTGCAGGTGAAATCATTTTGACATCAATAGATAAAGAAGGATATGGAAAAGGCTTTGATTATAATGTTATAAAAAAATTAGAAAATATATGTAAAGTACCAATTACGATTCATGGAGGATGTTCAAATATTAATCATATTGATAAAATATTCAAATATTCAAAAAAAATATCAGGAATCGCTTTGAGTTCAATACTTCATTATAATTATCTAAAAAAAAATAACATCTTAAATTTGTCAATCTCTAATAAATGGGAAAATTGTTCAATTAAATTAATTAAAAAAAAAATTTCTAAAAATAATATTTTAATAAGAAGATGAAAAAAAAAGTTGCAGTAATTAATTTCAATAATTCTAACATTAAAAGTATATTTTCGGCATTAAAAAAAATTGGACTACAACCAGTTTTAATCAATAAAAAAGGTGAATTACATAAATTTGAAAATTTAGTTCTACCTGGAGTAGGAACATTTAAATCAGGAATGAATTATTTAAACAAAAAAAATTTAGCTAACGAGATTAAAAAATTTTATAATGATAAAAAAAAAATTTTTGCGGTGTGTTTAGGGATGCAAATACTTTTGGAAAATGGTAATGAATTTGGCAAACATAAGGGCTTGGGTCTCATAAGAGGTGAAGTAATAAGAATTAAAAACAAAAAAGTACATTTGGGGTGGAATAAATTAATTTTCAAAAAAAATTATATCACTAAAAATTTTTTTGCTTATTTTGTACATTCGTATCATTCATTAATTAAAGACAAAAGATTAATTGTTGCTGAAACAATTTTTGAAAAAACAAAATTTATATCTTGTTTTAAAAAAAAAAATTTACTTGCTTGTCAATTTCATCCTGAAAAAAGTGGAAAATCTGGATTGAAGCTAATAAAAAATTTTTTTTATGACAAAAAATATTAAGAGATATAAATTTAATCCTAATACATATAATACTTTAAAATTCAAAAAAAATAAAAAGATTATTAAAGTTGATTTTAAAAGACTAAAAGAACAATACAATTTATTCTCTATTATTAAATTTTTACCTATTGATTTTAAATTAATTAAGAAAAAATTTTATCACTTTAATATTTTTAATTCTAATCATAAAAAAAAACAAAAATTATTTAGTATTAAGAATACTTAAGAAAGGTTATTTTAGTAACAATGTTGAAAAAATGCCTATATATAACCCAAAAGATCTTTATATTTTCAAAACTTTTTATATTAATGAAAAGATAGAATTAAAAAAAATTAAGGATATATATTTAAAAAAATCATTAGAAACTACTAATACTAGAAAAAAACTTTCAAATTCACTTTTAAGAAGATATAAGCATTTTCTTAAAATTAATAAAAAAAATTTTAACCAGATAAAAGTTTCAATAACAGGACTTGAGTTTGTAAAAAAAATAAAATTAAATGAATTATTATGAAAAAACTTGATATTTACTTAAATAGACAACCTAAAAAAGTTTTTTTTTGCTCAAAATGTGTAATGTCCAATCAACGACCAAGGATTACCTTTGATAAAAATAATGTTTGTAGTGCGTGTAATTACCTTGAATATAAGAACAATCAAATTAATTGGGAGAAAAGAGGAAAAGAGTTAGAAAAATTAGCAGATAAAATAAGAAAAAAGAATGGTGAATGGGATATACTAGTTCCGGGTAGTGGAGGTAAAGACTCTTCTTTTGTAGCCCACACATTAAAAACAAAATATAATTTAAATCCACTATGTGTTACATGGGCACCTTTTAAATATACCAAAATTGGCTTTCAAAATTTTTCAGATTTTGCAGGCTCAGGTTTCTTAACAATTAATTGTTTTGGCAATGGAACAATTAATAAACTTTTAGCAAGATTATGTCTTGAGGAGATCGGTGATAATTTTACACCTTTTACTTTCGGACAACATGGGTTTGTTTACCATATTGCTAACAAATTTAAGATAAATCATATTTTTTTTGGTGAAGCAGCCGATGCAGAATATGGTGGAAATGCTGCAAAACATCAAGATGTTCCAGGCCATTCAATTTCAGACAATGCTAAATTATATTGGAAAGGTAATAATGTTAGAAAGTTAATAAAATATGGAATAAAAAATAAAAAATACTTTTCAGGATTTAACCCTAATCATCCAGATCTTAACTTTTATGAACCTCCGCAAAAAATAAATCCCAATATTAAAATGTATCATATGTCGTATTTTCACTACTGGAAACCCCAAGAAAATTATTATTATGCTTCAGAAAATACTGGTTTTCAACCTAACCCAGAAAGATCTAAAGGAACATACTCTAAGTATGCTAGCCTGGATGACAAACTTGATCTTCTGCATTACTATATGATGTTTATCAAATTTGGTATTGGTAGAGCAACATCAGATGCAGCACACGAGATAAGGGAAGGTTTAATTTTAAGAAATGAAGGTGTGAATCTGGTAGAGAAGTATGACTCTGAATTTAATATAGATGATTATCAAGAAACTTTAGAATATTTATCAATCACTAAAGAACAGTTAAATAATATCATTGATAGCTTTAGACAAAAACATATTTGGGGTAAAAAAAATGGTAAATGGAAATTAAGACACACTGTTGGAAAAAAAGGAATTAATGATTGATTTTTTAGAGGATTAAGTGAATATCAAAATTGATAATTTTGTATCAAAAAATATAACAAAAAAATATTTATCATGGTTAAATAATGATAATTTACTCAAATATAGTAGGCATAAAAAAATTACTTATACTAAAAAAAAAGCAGTTTTCTTTTATAATAAAATTTTAAAATCAGGTAATTTTTTTTATTCAATTAAAGATATTTCAAAAAAAAAAGTTATTGGAACTATGATTGTTTATAATTTTCCCGAAAAAGCAAATATTGGAATTTTAATAGGAGATAAAAATTACCACAATAAAGGATGTGCAACAAAAGCTATAAAACTTCTTTTTAAGAAACTAATACATAAAAAATTATTTAATATTGAAATTGGGTGTAATGTAAAAAATATCCAAATGATAAAGGTAGCAAAAAAACTAGGCTTTAAAAAAAATAAAATAGATAAAAAAAATATATATTTTAAAAAAAAAATCTAGTTTTATTATCTTAAAGCTCTTCAATCATAACAACGTCATTAATAACATTTTCGACGTTTATATTTTTTTTGTTTAATTTCTTTAAATAAAACTTAACCTCTTTTTTACTAATGCCTCCATAAATTTTTTCATATTTTCCCAGGTCACTTCTTTGAATTTTTTTGGTAAAGGTAATTAACAAATAAATTTGATATAATATTCTTTTTAAAGAATAATATATTTGTTCTAATTTTATAAAATTACTTTGATCTAAAAATTCAAATTTTTCCTCTTTTGAAATTTTAAAACTATTAAATATTTTTATTATTTTTTTTATAGATTCTTCTTTAGTATCTACCCCTAAATAATTCAAAAATTTATTTTTTGTATTAACTGTATTTTTTTTATTTTTTAAATTATGGAAAATATTTTTATCAAAATTTTTTTTAATTTTTATACTATTTTGATAAGAAAATATTTTGAATTTATGATTTACTTTAAATTCCTTACCCAGATCAATAAAGAAAGTTGGCTTACCAATCATTAAACTTTGAAGAGAGGTAGTGCAGCCCCTATGTAAGAGTCCCTCGCTGGCTAGTATCCAGGGAAAAACATCCTTAATTGGATCTTCAATAAATATGTTTTTTTCCTTAGAAAATATTTTTTTCCAAACAAATTTATTTTCTGCTGGATGTGGTCTTATAATTATTTTTTTTTTAGTTACTTTTGACAAGTTTTTAATAAAAGGTACAAATTTAACAAATTCATTATATTGATCATTGGCTCTTTTATACTCAGTCTTTATTACATCCTTATATTTGCCTCCACTCCATTCTTTTACATCTTTTGGGTTAAAAAAATACCATGAAACCTCTTTATCTATATTGCCTGTTACAAATTGATAATCAGAGTTAAATAATAAAAAATTTCCATATTTTTTCTTAATCTTTTTAACTTCACTATCATATAAATAATGATATTTTTTTTTCCAGAGATCGATCCTTGGGGATCCAGTATGATAAACCTTGCCTCTCAATTTTCTTAAACCTTTTTTTGCACAATCAAATATAAGCTTATTAGTTGCAAAATATGCATCACAAAATTTTTCAGCATTTACCACAAAGGGATTTATATTTTTTGAATAAAAAGATTTTGCAGCCTTGCCACTTAAAATGCCAGGTAATAATTCTTGATCAAATACTGCATGTTTTTCTGTTTTTGAATTTACTAAATTAACATATTTTTTTGCTACTCCAGCTTTATAAAAAAAAATACCACCTTTATTTTTTTTTTTATTAATTAAATTTAATATCTGATTTTTTGATCCTAAATAAACTCTGTAACCGTTTTTAATTAATAATGAACTTAAAAAAACTTGAGAAATAAACTCTCTTACTTTGATTTCAATACTAATATAAACAGTTTTTTTTTTCATTTTATTGATTTTAGAGTTATCGATTTTCACATATTTAGACTTGCACTTGTTAAAAATAACATCATATTCCACAAAAAAACTTTTTTAAAGAAAAGATTTATAAAATAAAAAACTACTTTTTTAAATGACTCTTATAATAAAAATAATTATTCATTTCCAGTTCGTATTAATAAAGTGTATTTTAAAAATACTTATTCCTAGTAATATTTCATCCACTAGATACTCGCCATTACGAGTTTTTTTAATTAAGAAAACTATAGAGTTTAAAACTTTTGTTTTTAAAAAAATTAATTATGAAATAAGTATGAAATACGACTCATTAAATGGAAATAATTATGCAGAAGTAGGTGATGTATTACTGGATACATCTTTAACATCAAGATATTTTAAACTAACTCCAGATTTTAAATATTATAATGAGGGACAGTGGTTTGCAAAATTATTTAAAAAAACATCACAAAAAGTATTTATTGATATTGGATCAAATATTGGTGAAATTTCTGCTCAAATTGGAAAACAATTTCCAAATACTAAAGTTTTGTCTGTTGAGGGAAATAGAGAAAATGCAAATGTTCAAAAAAGAAATATGAAAATTAATAATATAAAAAATGTTATTATAGAAAATAAAATTATTACATGCGCTAACAAAAAAAAATTTATCACATCAAATCATGGACTTGAAAATTATACATTGAATAAATCTGATTTAAAATTTCTAAAAAAAAATGAATATCAAAAAATACCCTCAACTTCATTAAGAAAATTGTTAAAAAAAAATAGGATTAGAAATATAGATTTTATTAAAATAGATATAGAAGGTAGTGTTCCAGATTTAACAGAAGATATCATTTATCTTTTACAAAGAAAAAAAATTAAATATATTGATGTAAGTATTGAAAAAAATACCTGGAAATCTTATGAAAATCTAATCAATGCTTTAATAAAAAATTCTAAAATTTATCATGTTGACACACATAGTGATAAAAAAACAAAAATAACAAGTAAGTATCTAATCAAAAATCTTAAAAAAATTTTACCAACACTATATCAGGGTAACAGATTTAAAGGTATGGAGCTATTATTCGAATATAATAATTAATTATAATTTTTTATAACAATTGTTTCCAAACTTTTTTAAATGATTTAATTATCAAATTAATATCATTTAAAGTAAAGTCATATAAATCAAGTGATAACCCTAAATAGCTTTTAAAATGTAAATTTTCTGCGACAGGACAAATACCTTTTTTATAAGTTATATTTTTTTTGTAAATTTGAAAATTCCATGGAAACCCCTTAGATCCATAAGCGATCTTATGTTGATACATTGGAAGCAAATGTGTGCATATATATCCATCTGATAAACCTTGAACACCCTCTGCCTCAAGAGCTTTTTTAATTAATGCTCTTTTTTTTACTGCTTTGCCATTAAGAATAATTGGAAATTTATAATAAGAATGCGTATATCCATCTAAAATTTTAGGTATCTGAAGTCCTAATAAGTCTGAAATACCATTACTAAGCTTTTCAGCAACAAGTCTTTTTTTATTAATAAAAAAATTTAATTTTTTTAATTGTTCAATACCAATTGCACTTTCTATTTCTCCTAACCTAAAATTATGTCCAAATGTATTTGCTAAAGTTTTTTTTTTTTTTACTATTAACAGCCATTTCCCCATGATTACGAATTAGTGTTAATTTATTATAAATCTTTTTATTATTAGTAACTAAAATTCCACCTTCTCCTGTATTAATATGTTTGTGAAAATTTAAACTAAAACCTCCTACATCGGCAATAGTTCCTGAAAATCTTCCTTTGTTTAAAGTACCTATTGCCTGTGCACTATCGCTAATAACTTTTAATCTATATTTTTTTGCGATTTTCATTATTTTATCAATTTCTGCTGATTGACCAAATATATCAACTGCTATAATTGCTTTTGTTTTTTTACTGATTTTTTCAACAATTGATTTTGGACATATATTGAATGTATCTTTATCTATATCGGCAAATACTGGTATAGCATTCCAATGAATTATTGCTGTTGCTGTAGCTGGCATTGTCCATGGTGTAACTATTACTTCATCTCCAGGTTCTATATCAATAGCTCCAACTGCGCATACCAATCCTGATGTCCACGAATTTACTGTTACAGCATATTTAACTTTAAAATATTTGGCACAATATCTTTCAAATTCTCTTACTTTAGATCCACCTAAAAATTTTGAATTTTTCCCAGCAATAAAATCTGATAAAACACCTTTTTTCAAAACTTTATTTGCTGCAAGAATTTCTTCTTTTCCAATTGAATTATATCTTTTAAACTTAGTTGTAATAGTTTTTTTTCCACCATATATTGCTAGTTTTTTATTTTTCATAAAGTGAATAGATTATTCTTAGAGTTTTGATTGCTAGTTTCCCGGAACATATGCTATTATTTTTTTTATTTAAAGCATTATATAAATTATTTATAAAGTGTAACTGAGATTTATTTTTTCCCGAAGGTAGAAATTGTTTTTTTTTATCAAATTTGAAAGAATATTGCTTATTAATTAAAATTTTCTGCCAAAATATCTTATGCCCTCCTTTTTGATAAAATAATCGACCATTTTTTGAAAATAATTCAATTGAGTTAGTATTTTTAGTAGGAATAAATAAAAAATTTGCATTTTTAAAACCCACAAGAAATGAGCTATTAAAGTCAAATCTGTTAAATTTTGCTCCTTTATCAAGAAGTTTTAGTCTAATTATTTTGCCACACCAAAATTCAAGGGTATTTAAGAAATGAGACGCATTATTTAATGTCCCTCTAGAGTAATATACAGAGCCGCTTATAGGTGTTTTAATATTTCCAGATAAAATTTTATTCTTTATTTTGATTACTCCTGGATCTGATAATCTTGGAAAATTTACATAAAGCTTAATTTTATTTTTAGCACATAAACTAATAATATCTAAAGATTGATTTAAACTAGATCCTAAAGGTTTTTCACAAATAATCACATTAGGTTTATAATTATTTAATATTTGTTTCAAAATCTTTAAATGAGAATTAGTTGGGGTACTAATTATTATTATTTCAGGTTTAACTGATCTTAAAGCAAGCTTAATATCTTTGAATACAGGTTTATTGTATTTTTTTTTAAACATCATTCTGTTTTTTTGATCTACGTCTACTGCTCCAGATAAAGTAAATTGTTTGTGAAAGTTTATAGCTTTGGCGTGAGATTGAATTTTATTTGTATTATAATCATAAAGCATTCCAACATTCCCTAGCCCAATAATTAGACAATTATACATTAAACCATATCTCTCAATTCTTTTATACGCTTATAAGGTAGGACGCATCTTTCTTCATTAGGTGGTATACAGCTTATAGCCTTTCTCCCGGCCAATAAACTTAAGACTAATGCCATTGTTTGTCTGCCTACAACAATATCGCTTTGATTAATATCGTTTAATAAAAATTTATTTTTTGAAAAATTTATATTTCTAAATTCTTTTTTAATCCAAAAATATTTTTTTGTATGTTCTGCGGGATGCTTTCTAAAGGTTATATTAAAATCTGTTTTAGTTATTGATTTAATATTTTTAATAAAATAGTTAAATGTTTTATACTCAATTGAATTTTTGTAATTCTTTATTTTCATTTTTATAAATTCACTCACAGGCTCTGATACATAAAGTATATTTAAAAATTTCATATTTATATAATTTTTCTTTTTTATTTTCTGTTTAAGATCTTTTAGAAAGAAATTTTTTTTTAAAATAACTTTTAAATTTGGAAAAATTTTTTGTATTATTTGTTTTGCATAACTATCAAATACCCAAATTGCATCTGGTAAAATTATATTTCTTTTATGAAAAAACCTTTTTTCATAATTTGTCCAATGGTCTAAAATGGCAGTTGTTTGTTTTCCCCTGATATTAAATTGTTTAATCGCTTCGATTTCTAATTTTGACACGTAACTAGTCCCACAAATTAATTTATATGATAAAAGCACAGCTTTTTTTAAATTTATTATTTTTATTTTTTTTATTTTTTCTTTAAATATTTTCTTTGCAGGCCCTGATAAAACAAAAAGATAATTTTTTGTTGGATTGTTTTTAACATAACTACTCAATAATTCAGCCCCGCCTGCATCGTTAGATACAATTGCAATAAATTTCTTTTTTTTTTTCATAGTTTTTGTTAAAAAATTATTTTATTTTTTTTGCTAATAATGCAAATTTAAAATCTTTGATATCGTCTATATCTAAAGAGTTTTTCCAATCCATTTCCTCAAAGCAATAGCCCTTACCATAAAATGTTTTACTTTTTAAAAAACTTTTTGTTTTTGCTATCCATATAGCTCCAGTTGGACAATATAAATTTGGTAAATCTTGAGATCTTTTTTTTAAACTTTTAGGAAATAATGGTGTCCCTTTATTTTTTTTATTCAATTTAAATGACCACCAGGGGTTCATCCATCCAAATTTGAAACAACTTATCTGAAAACTTCTTTTTTTTAATACAAATCTATAAAAAGATTTTTTTATATCATAATGATTTCTTAAAGGGCAATTAGCCATTAATTGAACCACAATATCATAATTTTCTTTCCAGTAAATTGAAGCTCGATTTAATTCATAAGCAGTTGCTTTGCTTATTGGGCTTATATTGTCAGTAAATTTATCTCTTAAAAAGGGAACCTCTGCTCCATATTTTTTTGCAATATTTGCAATCTTAATATTATCTGTTGAGACCATTATTTTATTAAATATTTTGGCTTTTTTGGCAGCAATTATTGTCCAAGCAATCATTGGTTTTCCACAAAATAATTTTATATTTTTGTTTTTAATTCTTTTTGAGCCTCCTCTTGCTGGAATTATTGCGATTGTTTTTACCACAAAGTCCACCCACCATCTGCTACTATTGTTTGGCCATTAATTGCTTTACTGCCTTTATCAATAATCATCTCTAATGGTTTGAGAATTTCATTTTCTTTTAACATTCTTCCCATTGGTGAAAATTTTGAGTATCTTTTTTTAAATTTTGAGTCAACTCTTCCTTCAATGCCTCCTAGAGCTAAGCAATTTACTCTAACTTTGTTTTTTGAAAACTTAATTGCGAGCTCTTTTGTTAAATGAATAAGGGCAGCTTTTGCAACAGAGTACTGAATTGGATATTTGTTAAATTTGTTTTTGTAAAGTCCTGGACTTGAACCTACTAATCCATATTGTGAACCAATATTTGTAATTGTTTTTAGAGTTTTTTTGTTTTGTTTAAAAATTTCGAAAGACATTTCATACGGAATAAAAACGTCCATAAGATATTCATTTAAAAAATTTTCTTTAGTTGCTTTTCCAGTTCTCATATTGTTTTTAAGAAAGTCTAAATTTCTTGCAGAATTTACAAGGTGGTTAACAGAAAATTTATCTTTTTTAATTTTTTTTGACAATTTTTTACAAGAATTCTTACTTAATAAGTCAATTACATACCCCTTAATTTTATTTTCACCTTTAGAGAATTTTTTTTCTAGTTTATTTTTCTTTAATTTGCTTCTTGTTGTAAAAATAACATTCCAACCTTTTTTTAAAAAAAATTGAATATAGCTTGCTCCTACTTTTCCTGTTCCACCAATAATTAATATTGTTTCATTAGACATTAAGTTTGTTAACCTCTTCTATAATTCTGATTGCTTTAAAATTATGGCTTTTAATTGATCGTGCTGACTTTTTTTTAATACCTAAAATAAAATCTTTTAAAGCTAATTTGAAAGACTCAAAAGTATCATTGAAATATAATTTTACTTCCCCTTTAGAGCCTTCTACCTCAATTTTGATTTTTGAATTTTTTTTTCTATTCATTATAAATACAGTTTGTACTTTACTTTTCCAAACTACTAGAAAATGATTTTTATCAAATTTTTTGTACTTTTCAAATTTTAAAGGAACGTCGTTTTTAAATAATATCTTTATTATAGGCTCGATTAGATGAATTCCATATTTATCCCAATTATTTGAACAGCTAGCAAAAATTTTGTTTATCCGTCCAACTTTTTTTTTTAATTTTTCATTTAGAGAAAGACACTTACTATATCGTGTTGCTGAACATGTAAATATCTGGCCAGGGTAATTTTCATTATTATAAATTTTTTTTAAATTTTTTAAATTAATAGATATTGGCTTATCTATATATACTGGCATTCCTGCTTTAAGAAATGGTTTTGAGATTTTATAATGATTTTTATAATCATCTCTTGCAAGCAAAATACCATCGACCTTTCCTATTAAATGTTCCTTTTTTTTAACAATATTTGGAATGTAAGTTGTTGATGCAATTTTTTTTGAGATTTTTATGTTTTGAGTCCATATATGAGATACTTTTGCATTATTAATAAAGTCCCTTGGGTAAATTTTTTTATTTAAATATTTTGGTATAACTGAGAACCCACAGTCTTTAATTTTTTTTTTATCATATCCATTAATAATAGCTGACCAGGAATACGGATGCCCATTACCTTTACTAATACCAATAATTCCTAATTTTATTTTTTTCATTATTTTTTCCAAAATCTGGGGTCGACACAATTGATATCTTTAGAAAACAAATCGTAAGTCCTGAATGGTAATTTTTTTGATGAAATTTCAACAATGTTTTTAAGTTGTTTAAAATTATCTATGCCTATAATTATTGCATTAAATTTTTTAAGATTTTTAATAAAAGAAATTGCTGCTTCTTGAATGGATATATTCGCTGTATTAAGTCTATTATTCAATAAATCAATATTTTTTATTATACCATTAAATTTTTTTTGAATTTTTTTTCTGTCACTAAATAGTAAACCCTGTAAAAAAATAGATCTTGCATGCAGTTCAATTTTTTGTTTTTTTAATTTGTTCAGAGTTCCGTCTTTAATAAGCCTTTGGTCTAAAATATTACAAGGTAATTGTATTATATCAAATTTATATTTCGATAACACTCTTTGAATGTCTTTTCTATTGTAAACAGAAATCCCAATTTTATTAACTAATTTTTTTTTTTTTAAAATAAGAAGTTGATTATAAAGTAAGTTTGAATTTTTTTTTAATAAATCATTAACATTATGTACTAGCAATCCATAAACTTTTTTTTGTTTTAATCGTTTAAGTGATAAAAAAAAACTATTTTCTAAATTTTTGACAAACTTATTATTAATATTTCTACTTTTTGATGAAATAGTTTTTGTAATAATTCTAAATTTATTTTTTTTATTTAGGTTTTTTCCAATTAAAGTTTCAGCATTGCCGTAGGTTGGCGAAGTGTCTATATAGCATTTTTTATTTTTTAAATATAAATATTTGAATATTTTTTTTATTTCTTTTGGTTTAATTTTTTCTTTTGAATTGATGCCATATTTTTGACCAAACTGTGCTGATCCTATGCCAATTCTGTTCATTCTAAATTATCTTTTAAATTTAAGTATTTCTTTTCTTAATTCAGGCACTGACAAAAATTTCTCATTATTTCCACTGTTGTAATAAAAATTATTTTTAACCCTTTTTGCTTTAGGATATTTTTTTTTAAGCTGCTGTGAGTCGGGCAAGATTGCAAAATATCTTCCTAAATCAATTGTATTTTGAGCATCTGCATTTGTAATCATATCTTCGTGTATTTTTTCTCCTGGCCTGATACCTATAATTTTTGTTTTCAAGTTTACAGACATTGCGTTGATTAAATCTGTTACTCTAAAGCTTGGCAATTTAGGTACAAAAATTTCTCCTCCTTTAGAATTTTTTATACTCCATAAAACCATATTAACACCATCTTCTAGGCTTATATTAAACCTTGTCATTCTTTTATCTGTAATTGTTAAAGTCATTTTCTTTTTCATTTGCTCCAGAAAAAAAGGGACTATTGAACCTCTGCTGCCAAAAACATTGCCATATCTTACAATACTAAATGAGATATTTTTCTTTCCCTTTATATTGTTAGCTGCAGTAAAAAGTTTATCTGAGCATAATTTACTAGCACCGTATAAATTTATTGGTGCAGCGGCTTTATCAGTTGATAGGGCAATAACTTTTTTGACATTGCTCTCGATTGCGCCTTCTATGATATTCTGGGCTCCGTAAACATTAGTTTTTATAAACTCAACAGGATCATATTCGCCTTTAGGAACATGTTTCAATGCAGCGGCATGAACGACAATATCAACCTCATCCATAGCTCTTTTAATCCGCTCTTTGTCTCTTACATCTCCTAGAAAATATCTAATTTGCGAATATTTTTTTTCACTAAATAATTTTTCCATTTCAAATTGTTTTAATTCATCTCTACTAAAAATTATTAATTTCTTTAATTTTACTTTAGAACTTATAATTTTTTTAACAAAAGCTTTGCCGAAAGATCCTGTGCCGCCAGTTAAAAGTATACTTTTGTTTTTTAAATAATTTGCTGTCATCTTGAGTAGGTTCTTATAAAGGTTTTAATATTTTTCACAATATTGAGTAAATCTTTATTGCTTAATTTATAGAAAATTGGTAGAGAAACAAACTTTTTTTCATATGCTAATGACCCCTTATAATTTTTGATATTTAATTTCTGATGAAATATTTTTGTAAATTTAAATATAGGTTGATAGTGAAATTGTAAAATTATTTTCTTTTTCAACATATATTTTATAAAAAAATCTTTATTTACTTTGAGTCTATTAAAATTAATTTTTATTAAAAATAAATGGTGAGATGACGAAATTATATTATTAAATTTTTGCATTTGAATAATTTTATTATCAATTAATTTTTTGGTATAAAATCTAAAAACTTTTTTTCTAAATTTGATAAATTTTTTAATTTTTTTAATTTGTGATAAAGCTAATGCACAATTAATATCACTTAGTCTGTAGTTAAATGACAAATGTCTAATATCATAGGTCCAATGATTTTTTTTGATTATGCCATGTGATCTTAGTAGTAAAATTTTTTCTTTAAGCTTTGCATTATTTGTTGTAACAATACCACCTTCTCCTGCTGTAATAGTTTTGACAGGGTGTAAAGAAAAAGTACAAATATCTGAATGCTTGCATGAGCCTATATTAATCTTTTTTTCTTTATATTGATAAGTTGATCCAAGAGCATGACAGCCATCTTCTATTAAATAACATTTAAATTTTTTTTTAATTTTATAAAAATCATATGGATTTTCCACATATCCACCAAGATGCATTGTTAATATAGCTTTGATTTTTTTAATTTTATTCTGTTTTATGCAATCCAATAATGTTTTTGGGGTCATTTGGCCAGAATTAGGATCAACGTCTGCTAAGATAACTTTTGCACCAACTTGTTTTGCCATACTATATGCGGCAATAAAATTTATTGCTGGCATAATAATTATATCATTTTTTTTCAGGTTAATTGAATAGAAAGCAAGATGTAAAGCAGCAGTACCACTGTTACAAGAAATAGAATATTTTACCTTGAGAAATTTAGAAATTGTATCTTCAAACTTTTTTACAAAATTGCCAGTTGTAATTAAACTTTCTTTAAGCGAATTTGATACAAGCTTAATATCGCTTCTGTCTATATATTGTTTTCCGTAAGGAATTATTCTCATTTATATAAACTCAGTTTTTTTAATAGATTGATTTTTAAAGGGGTTGATTTTTTAATATTAACAGGAGATTTCCTTTTTAATAGTTTTTCGAAATATAGTGGGTTTAAACCATTGCCAGGTCTAATAATTTTTATGTTATTAAAACTAAAAAAATCGCCTTTTTTAATATCTTTGACTGCATAAATTGATCTTCTAAACTGATGACTTTTTCTTTCACTATTATTTCTATAAAAATATTTTTTACCTAGCATAGCATAAGCCTCGCAAATATCTTTTTTATATTTTTTAATTTCAGATCCTTTTATAGAAAAATTAATATCGTAACCATTTTTTTGACCTGATAGTGCTATATGTTTTTCAAACACCTCCGCTCCTGCAAAAGCTGCGGCCATTGCAACTTTATTATCATTTGAATGATCTGAGAAACCAACCCTACAATTAAATTTTGATTTTAAAATTTTAATATTATTTAAATTAAAGTCACTTACTTTTGATGGATAATTGCTCACACAGTATAATAATGTTATATCTTTTGCTCCATTCTTTCTTGCAGTATCGTAAGCAATTTCTATTTCTTTTAAATTTGCCATTCCCGTAGATATAATAATTGGTTTTTTTGTTTTTGAAATTTTTTTTATTAATGGAATATGGTTCATTTCAAATGAAGCAACTTTATAAATTGGACAATTTAATTTTTCTAAAAGATCTACTGCTGTTTCATCGAATGGAGTGCTGAAACATGTCATCTTAATTTTTTTTGCATAAGAAAATAATTCTTTATGCCATTCAAATGGAGTTTGTGCTTTATCATATAGGTCCCACAAAGTTTGTCCTTTCCAAATACCATTCTTAATTTTAAATTCCTCTCTATTACTTTTAATTGTCATAGTATCTGGGGTATATGTTTGTAATTTAACCGCATCAGCACCATAATTTTTTGCAGTTTTAATAAGTTTTTTTGCATGCTTTAATGAGCCGTTATGGTTTGCGGATATTTCTGCTACAAAAAAAGGGGCAGATCTGGAATAAAATTTTTTAATCAAATTTACTTTTAGTAGCAGTTATAATATTGTTTTAATGTATATATGAATATTATGTCAAAAAAAAGTAATTCAAAAAAATATTTGAAAATTATATCTAAAATAGAAAATATTAGGAAAAAAAATAATGCTAACTGGATGAATATTCTGAGGATAGCATTTAAACATGATCCCAAACTAACAGCAAAGGTAATGTCTAAAATTTATATAGATGATCAAAAAATTAGTAAATTAGTTAAAAAACTAATTTAATATGCTTGTTAGAATTAGAAAAGCATTAATATCAGATTCTGATTTTTTTTATAATTTAAAAAATAATCCTTTAAATAGAAAGTTTTCATTTAACAATGAAAAAATCAAACCTCAATCACATAAAAAATGGTTTAAAAATAATTTAAAAAAAAGAAATAAAATTTTATTGGTTGCTTATTTAAATAGAGCGCATCCTATAGCAACAATAAGATATGATGTTCAAAAATCATTGGCTTTAGTTTCAATTATTATTGAAAAAAAATTTAGAGGCAAGGGATATGGAGTAAAAATTCTTAAAAAATCTGAGAAATTTTTAAAAAAGGGAATGGTGATAATTTCCAAAGTAAAAAAAAAAATCAAAATTCAGTAAAAGTTTTTATGAAAAACAATTATTTTATAACTAGCGATAAAACATATATTACATTAATGAAGCTTTTATAATTTCCTTAACCTAATTTTTAATAAAAAATTTTATTAAAAGTTTAATAGAATATAAAAAATATAACATCTTTGTTTTAAGATTCATATCTTTTCTATTTTTTATAAAAAACTTTATTTTTTCATAAAACATTTCCTTATAATCTTTACTATATTGTTTTTTATGTTCAGTACGTATAACTAATCTTTCGTGATTTAAATAATATTTTAACTTTTTTTTTAAAATCCTGATGAAAAAATGTTTGTCAGCGGAACCATAATTATAACTAAAGCCATCTAAATTTTTGAACACATCCTTATTTACAATTAAATTTGATGTTAAAAAGCCTGGATTGTAAACTAGCAGTTCTTGGAGTTCATATTCTTTTTTTAGATTTAATTCTGAAATTTTTAGACCATTTTCATCCACTACATCCATTGAGGTATAGATTGCATCTAATTTATTTTCTTTGATTAATTTTAGAGATTTTGAAATATAATCAGGTTTCCACTGATCATCATCATCTAAAAAAGTCAAATAATCACAATTAAGTTTAAATGCTACGTCATTTCTGACTTTATGTATCGACTTGTAATTATCTAAATATTCAATATTTATTTTATTTTTATATTCTTCATAAATTTTTTTATTATCATTTTTTAGCTTGTTATTATTAACAATATAAATCTTGGATGGTTTAATTGTTTGAGAAATAATTGAATTAATACATTTTCTTAAAAAATGAGGTCTATTGAATGTTACAATAACAGTAAATAACTTCATGAATTATTTCTAATTTATTATCAAGATTCAACTTTTTTTGAGTTTCTTACAGATTTATTATCAATTAATTTATTTGTTGAAAAAATGACCATCCATCTACCTTTAAATGATAAAGGGTTATATTTTTTATTTTTATCAATAGTTTTTACTCCGTGTGGTTTATTAGCTTTTAAAATTATAAGATCGCCCGCTGATGCATATTTATCTAAACAAATAGTTTTATTATCAATTTGAGTAAATAAACCACCTTTATAAAAGTCTTTTCCAATTGTGGATAAAGATAGCATAAAAAGATATTTTTGATGATAATCAACTGGGTCGGAATGTTGATCCATATAACCTTTTGATGATGGATAAAATTGAAATGATAAGCGAATTGTACAATCTGAATTGTTTACAGGATAAAAAAACCTTTTATCTTCAATTTTATTAATTCTATTTTTAAGCACGAAAGCATCTTCGAAAGTTTTGAATAAATTTAGCTGATCTTGATTCCATGGGAAATAGTTAAATTGGTGAAAAAAACCTTTTACATATGACCTATCATCATCATAATTAACCCTATAAAAATTGGGTGAACCTATTTTTATTGGATAATAAGAAGTCATGCTTGCTGAGGCTATAGATTTTAGATGATTTACAACCAGATTACATAGTTTTTTGTTATAAAATTTTTTAATAATCACAACTCTATTATCATCAAGAGATTTTGTTATTGTATCAATTTTTGATTTTTGTAATTTAACAACAATTTTCATTATTAATATAGATTATGTATTCTATAGAAAAAATAATATATACATAATTAATTTTTAGATGCAACAAAATTGGATAAAAAAAGGCTTACTTCTAAAGCGAAACCAAAAGATTGAGTGGATGAGTCATCACCTCGGTCCAACATTTGCGGTTTCTAGAAAAGATAGATTCATAGATATTTTTTTTTCAGCTAGAAATAAAGAAAATATATCCTCAATTGGAAAATTTACTTTTGATACTAAATTAAAAATAAAAACAAAATGCAAAAAAATATTTGCTTTTTCTAAATCAAATTTACCTGATCAACATGGTGTATCTTACCCTGTTATTTATAATCAAAATAATAAAACATATTTATATTATGTTGGGTGGAAAAAGAATGAAAAATATAAATTTGAAAATAACTTACTTCTTGCTGTAAAAAAAAATAAAAAATTTATTAGACTAAAAAAAATTTTTAATTCAAAATTATCTCCTTTTGGTAGCGGATCGTGTTTTATAATTAAAAAAAAAAATATTTTTTATATGTGGTTTACATCATTTATAAAAAAAAATACTAAAATGAAAAATAATTTAAATTATGAATATTTAATTAAATTGGCAAAAAGTAGAAATTTAATAAATTGGAAGATAAATACTAGAAATTGTATAAACTTTAAATCTAAACAAGAAAATGCAATTTCAAAGCCATCAGTAATTTTTAAAGATAAGCAATATCATATGTGGTATTGTTACAGAGGAAGAAAGTATAAAATTGGTTATGCTAGTTCAAAAGATGGTTTAATTTGGACAAGAAAAGACCATAAGATAAAATTTATTGGTAAAAATTACAACTGGGATAATCTTGAGAAATGCTATCCAAGTATTGTAAATATTAGAAAAAAAATTTATATGATTTATTCAGGAAATAATTATGGGAAAAACGGAATAGGCTACTCTATTTTAAAATAAACAATGATATTCGACACAAATATACATGTAACTGTAGATGAAAAGTGGGACAACAAAATAAAGAAAAATAAATTTAAAGATATAATTGATAACTATAAAAAGAATAAATTAAAAGGTTTTTGTGCAGTAGGTATTAATAATTTAGGCAGCTATAATCATTCTAAATTTATAAATATTATTAAAAAATATAAATTCATTCATCCGGTTGCTGGATTTAATTTACAAAATAATATTGAAAATGAGTTTGAAGAAGTTAGTAAATTAGGTTTTAAATCAATAAAAATACACCCGCGAGCTAGCAATTTAACATTAAGTGAAATTGATTTAGAAAAAATAGTAAATTATGCAAATAAATATAAGATGAACTTATTGATATGTACTTATTTTAATTCAAATCTTAATAGAACATACTACGAGGATCCAAAATATATTTTAGCCAAAAATTTAAAAAATTTGAAAACAAAATCTGTCCTTATGCATGGAGGATGTGAGAGAATTTTAGAGTTTGCAGAACTAATTAGGTTTAATAATAATATTTTTTTAGACCTATCTCTAACTCTAATGAAATATGAGTTTAGCTCAGTAGATAATGATATTAAGTATCTATTTCATAATTATGATAAAAAAATTATGATTGGATCTGACTGGCCTGAAATAAATTATAAAAAATTTATAAAACGTATTAAATTTTTTTCGAAAAACTTAAATAAAGAAAAAAGATCAAATATTTATTTTAAAAATGCTTTTTCTGTTTTTAGTTAATTTTTAATGAAAAAAAAAATACTTTTCTTAGGCGATGGTATTTATACAAAAAATTTATTGAAATTATACAGCGCTACTTTATTTGATAAGTATCTAATTGATTATAAGTTACTTAATTCACAAAATAAAAAGTTTAAAAAAAAATTTAAAATAAATCTTATAGATAAAAAAAAAATTCTTTCTTTAACAAAAAAATTTAAAATTAATTTTGTAATAACCAATCAAAATGATTTTGCTATACCAACTTATGGATATCTATGCACAAAACTTGGCCTAAGTGGTATTCCGTATGCTGTGTGCAATAGGTTTGCTAATAAAAAAAAATGTAGAGAATATTTAAAAAATATAAGAAGTTGTAAAAAATTTATTCCACATTTTTACTTTAACTCAAATAAAATACCAAAATCACAAAGAAATAAAAAATTAATAATAAAACCTATAAATATGCAAGGCAGCAGATATGTAGAAAAGATATCTTTTTATCAACTAAAGCAAAAAATAAAAAATCTAAATAAAGTTAATATTAAATATATAATTGAAGAATATATTAAAGGTCAAGACTATGCAGTGGAGTCTGTAATAATAAATAAAAAAATACATAATTTAGTAATATCAAAAAAAATAAAATTTCCAAACTCATTCATAGATAGAAAAATAATTAGTAAAAATTTTATAGAAAATAAAATAGAAAATAAAATATACAAAATAAACAAACTTATTTTAAAAAATTTAAAATTAGAAAACGGACTAACACACTTAGAATTTAGAAGTGACTATAAAGGTAATATTTTTTTAATCGAAGCGGCTTGCAGAGGTGCGGGAAGTGGAATTTCAAATATAATAGTACCTTATCTAACAGGTTTTGACACTGATGAATTCTTATTTGAAATGTCTTTAGGAAAGAAATTTACATGGAAAGATTGCCATACCAAAAAAAGGAAAACTATTTTAATTTGGTTAAATAAAAATGAAAAATTTTTATTAAAAAATAAAAACAACCTCCTGTTTTATAAAAAAAAAAGAATCTTAAGTAAAATAGTTAACAGTGAAGATCGCGGAAGCTTTTTTATCAAGAAGGTTCTTTAGTATTATATAAAATTAATTAACAAAATTTTTTTCAGTGCATAAATCAAGCCAATTGAGCTATTAGTACTGGTCAGCTACATGCGTTGCCGCACTTCCACACCCAG
>MDSV01191297.1_pt1 | contig 51751 bp, 45 predicted proteins | sample 810851 | NCBI WGS metagenome assembly MDSV01 (sample SAMN05326640, study PRJNA326480) | marine metagenome | isolation source: seawater | place: Atlantic Ocean: North East | collected 2012
TTCCGCCGCCGGTATGCGGATTCAGTTGGGCTCTCCCATGCCGTTGCGTGAACGTCATGATCTGGTCGAGGCTTGGGGGCCCACGGGCGAGGCTCCTGTGCGGTTGTTCGAGTTGGATGGAACGCCATGCGACACGATGATCGTCGCGCTGGACGGTGGATTGGCTCACGTTGCGCCCGACATCAATCCGCGCTTGGTCGTGTCCGGTGTGAACCTCGGTCCTAATTTGAGCCAAGATTCGTACCACAGCGGGACCATGGGTGCTGCGCGTGAGGCAGGTCTCTACGGCATGCCGGCCATCGCCTCGTCCTTCACGTCCTTCGAACCCGAAGGAATGGAACGCGCGGTGGAGGCGACCGTGATGCTCGTCGAACGTGTCCTTCCACTCCTACCGCATGCGGCCGTGAACCTGCGGAGGCCGACCGTCAACATGGACGCGCAACACGTCAGCACATGGCCGCATGAAGCACTGGAACATGCATGGGCCAAGGATCCCCACGGTGCCCTCATTGGTGCGTTTCAGCACGGTGAGTTGATGCTCAACCTCAACGTCGGGCCAGATTGGAACGGGTCGTGGCGTAGTACACGCCTCGGGACGCGCTGGTACCGAGACGCCGTCAGTTTTGACGACGCCAACGAGGGCGAGGTGGCCACCTTCCGAATCGGTGCGGCCAGCATCGACCATTCGACGGTTGACGCCGGAGATTGTGACGCGGTCGATGACGGTGCTGCCAGCCTCTCTTCCTTGCCGACGTGGCCCGCCACGCATCCTTTCGCGCTGGAGGAAGCCTTGCTCGCCCAGGCCTTGCAATCCGGCGAAGACGGATGGCCGTCGTGGATGTCACGTCAGGCGTGACGGTCGAGCAACCAATGGACGACGTGGACGGCGGCATGCCCCTGCAACCATCGTGTACCAAGGCTGCATCGAGCGACGGCGTGGCCGCCAAGGTCGGCTTCCTGCAGCGGTTGATCGTCACTGAGCACGAAGCCGATGTCGTTGGACACGGGTGCTGTGTTTCCGCTGAGCATGGCCTCAAACAATTCGGCCTCTGCGTCAAGCAGGAAGACTTCCGTGTCCTCCCATTCCCGCAACGTGTCCGCCAACGTCCCTCCGCTTTCTTCCATGCCCGGGCTGACCTCACGCCATTGTCCCCGAGGGGGTTGCGGATTCAGGAGGGCCTTGCCCAAGGTCCCCGCGGCAGAACGTTCGTCTGCATGCAAGCCGCGAAGTGTGGAACCGTTGAGGCGTAAGCGACGTGATGGGCCGGGTCCACCGCCAAGGTGCAACACGACTTCCACGTTCTCGCGAAGACCGTGGCTGGTCAACAGCGCCGCCGTGGTGGCTCGGACGAGCACGTCAAAGCGTCCTGCAGCTCCTGCTAAGTCGTTCAAGGGCAGTTTGCCCCGAGCCATGGCACGGTGGCCGACCACGGCAAAACGCCGCACGTCAGGGCCCCCGCTCGATCAATCGGCGGATGGCCTCCACGAGATCGCGCTCGGTGTGCAGCGCAAAGTCTGCTCCTGTGGCGTCCACGAGATGGGCGCGTGGCTTGTCGGCGTGGCCGAGGTCCTCGAGTCGGTTGGCGATGACTGCAGTCATGCCCGCACGTTCAACTTGAGCGACGGCACGTCGGACCAATTCGCGTTGCTTGACCCCTGTTTCCAGTTTGAATCCAATGCGAACTGCTCCTTCGCATGTTTCCCTAAGGGCATCGATGTGCTTCGGTCCTGGGACGAGGTTGATCTTGAGCGCGTCGGAACCGGACGCGACTTTCCCTTCTGCAGGGTCGTCGATGAGGTAGTCCAACACGGCGGCCACGTGAACCCACGCGTCGATGTTGTCCCCTGCGACCGCCAGGCATTCTTCGAGCATGGCCGGGGCCGTTTCGGCTTTGAGGATCAACGGCAACCATGCCGGTTGCTCAACGGTGGTCAGGCCAGCGATGCAGGTGACATCGTGACCATGGCGGTACAAATCATCGGCGATGGCCCAACCGGTGCGGCCGCTGCTGGTGTTGACCAAGCGTCGTACGTCGTCCATTGGCGTGGCGGTCGCCCCGAGGGTCATGGCCACCGATCGCCGTTCATCGCGTGCGGCGTTGAGCAGGTGAGCGAAGCGTGCGACAAGTTCCACATGGTTGGCTGTCTTCCGCTTCCCTTCCTCGTGCGGCCCCCAAACCACCGTCATGCCCTGGCCTCTGGCTGCCTCGACGAGGTCGTCGGTGACCGGATCGGTGGCGAGGTCTTGGTGCATGCTTGGAACGGCCATGATCGGCGTCCCTCGTGAACGCGCCACGGAAAGGGCCATCATCAGCGGACCGCCTTGGAGTCCGTGCACATGGGCAGCGAGTGTGTTGCGCGTTGCCGGAGCGACAAGCACGCCGTCGACGTCGTCGAGTTGCGACATGCCGCTGGACCACTCGGTCAGGACAGGGCCCTCGGTCGCCCATTCCACGGCGAGCGGCGTGATGATCCGTTGTGCAGCCTCCGACATGACGGTCAGCACTTCGGCTCCATGTCGACGAAGTTCCCGAGCAAGACGGACCGTGTCGACAGCGGCAATGCCGCCGCTGACGCCCAAGACCACACGACGTCCCTCAAGGGAATCGCCGAGGCGCTCCACCCCCGTGTCACTGCTCACGTTCTGCGGACCACGCCCGCTGCCATGACTCCTTCGCAGGGAGCGAGGCTTCATGGCGGACACCCGGGACCACCCCTCATGGCGAACCGAGGCGACGACCTCGTGTTGGCGGGTGCTCCGCCCACGCGACGCTCAAACGCGTCCTCTCCGTTTACCGTTCATCACCGCAGCACGGTGTTCATCCTCGCCGTGGATTTGGTGTTGCTGGGCTACGGGGCCATCGCCTTGGCCACGATGTTCAACACCAGCCTCGGGACATCCGGTTCGGTGGTGCTCGCCGTGCTCTTTGGGAGCGTTTGGACTGGATACCGAGCGCGGAAACCGTGGGCCTACTGGCCGGCGGTGGCCGCCATGAGCCTGACCTTCCTTTTCTTCGTCGTCTTGGTGTTGCTTTACCTTTGGAGCGGACTGCAGGGTGACTTGCTGAACGTCCTCCTGGCTTTCTTGATGCTGTGGGCCGCGGTCGGCACCGTGCGACGGGTCCGCGTTCATCTGCTCCCAACCTACCAGGCGGCTTACGCCGAACGCCCTGTGGATCTTGAGGACAGTTTGGAGCCGGGTGAGATGTTGGCGGCATGCCCCCACTGTTTGGCGGTGCTGGCCATTCGTCCTGAGGCGCTTTCTGGCGAGGACCGTTGCCCCCACTGCAACGGTGCCCTGGTGAGTCCTGACATGGTTGCCCGACACGACGAAGAAGCCTGACGTCGCATGTGTTGGGTTTATGATGGGGTCGCGGGTGGCCCGGCTAGGAGAGAACAATGTCCCAAGGTCAAAACGGCGCCGAGCTGCGCCTGGTGACCCCGGGTTCGGCCATCGGGCCGACGTCCGGGCGTCGAGTCGGAACCGGAGCCCTCATTCAGGGCGACGAAATCATTGCCACCCGAGTTGGCCACGTCCGTGAGCGTCACGGCACCGTGTCCGTCGACCCCGTGGCCAGCTGCTACATGCCTCGCTCAGGGGACCTCGTGATCGGCACGGTCATCGAAGCCCGAAGCAACCTTTGGTTCCTCGACATCAACGGTCCTTTCCAAGCCCTGCTCCCCATGTCCCTTGCTCCGTGGAAGGTTGAATTTGGGGGCACCCGCGACCACGCGGACATCAACGACAGCCTGCTCATGCGTGTGCAGGAAGTCGACGAAGTTCAGAACGTCGTGGCGACGATGAAGGGCATCGGCCTCCGCCGCTTGGCGGAAGGAGCCGTGCTCAAGATCGATGTGCAACACATCGACACCCTCCGCGCCGAAGGCGCGGGCATGCTCAAGCGGCTTCGCGATCTTAGCGACTGCCGTCTGGTCCTTGCCGACAACGGTCGGCTCTGGGCCGATGGGGACGCGGCTGGCATTGACTGGCTGCGCGCCCTCCTCCGAGCGGTCGCTGCCGCAGGACGCTCGGACCGCTTCGAGGCACTTCTCGAAGCCCACGCGGCGAACGCTCCAAACAAAGGTGATGCATGATGGGTGGATACGGCGATGTCAAACTCCTGAACGACGACGGGACGCGCCTCGATGGCCGTACCGTTGATGAAATGCGCCCGGTCGAGATCAAGGCCGGCATCCTTCCAGCTGCTCAAGGCTCCGCGTGGGTCAAGCATGGTCTCAACGTCGCGGTTGTCGCGGTGTATGGTCCCATGGAGGCTCACCCCCGCAAGATTCAGCGCCAAGACCGCGCTGTGCTCGACGTGCGCTACAACATGGCGCCTTTCTCGACCTCGGATCGCATCCGTCCCGGCTTCAACCGCCGCTCTCGAGAGATTTCCAAGGTCACCGCAGAGGCCCTCGAGTCCGTGGTGCTTCTCGAGCGCTACCCTCGTTCCAAGATTCGCGTGGAAATCGAAATCCTCGCGGCCGAAGCAGGGACCCGTTGCGTGGGCATCACCGCCGCATCTGTGGCGCTTGCCGATGCAGGCATCCCCATGCGCGACATGGTGGTTGGCATCGCCTCTGGCAAGGTCCAAGACACCGTGGTGCTCGACCTCGACAAGGCCGAGGACAACTACGGTCAAGCCGACCTTCCGATGGGCATCTGCCCCAACACCGGTGAACTGGTCTTCCTGCAAATGGACGGCGACCTTTCCATCGAGGAATACAACTTGGCGACCGAGTACAACTACAAGGCAGCGGCCGAAATCCATGAGATCATGGTCGCCGCTCTGAAGGCCCGCTACGACGGAGGTGAGGCCTGATGGCAGCTCCCGTCCCCAGCCTCCTTCGTCAGGAACTTGAACGCCTTGCAGCGTCCGATCAGCGCATCGACGGCCGTGGCCGTTGGGACCGACGTGAAGTCCAACTCGACGTCGACATCCTGTACAACGCTGAAGGTTCTGCAAAGGTCACCTGGGGCGACACCGTCGTCTACGCCGGTGTAAAATTCGAACTTCGCACCCCCTGGCCAGACCGTCCCACGCAGGGTTCCCTGATGTGCGGCGCGGAACTCCGCCCTGTCGCACATCGCAAGTACGAACCCGGTCCCCCAAGCCCTCAGTCCATTGAGCTCGGTCGCGTCGTCGACCGCGGCATCCGTGAATCCGGCTGCATCGACATGGAAGCCCTGTGCATCGTCCCCGGCGAGAAGGTCTGGGGCGTCATGATCGACATCCACGTGCTTTCCGACGGTGGCAACATCTTCGACGCGTGTGGACTTGCTGCCATTTCCGCCTTGCGCACTGCGGTCGTTCCCGCCGAGCGTTTCGACGTCGGTGAGGACCACGTCCTCTCGGTCAAGGGCACGCCCGTCATGGCCTCCTTCCAGCGCGTTGGTGGACGCTTCGTCTACGACCCAAGCGAAGACGAAGAGACCGGTGGCGAAGAGCGGATCCACATCACCCTCGGTGACGAAGAGCACCTCCACTCCCTTCAGAAGGGGCTAAAAGGAGCCTTCACGCCCGCCGAATTCGCAGAGATCCTTGAGGTCGCCCGAACGCATTGTGGTGAACTCCGAGAACTCGTCAGCAGCAAGGAGGGGAACTGATTGGCCAAGCGCACTCAGAAGGCTGGACGAACCGGTCGCTTCGGCGCCCGCTACGGTGTGAGCGTTCGCCGCAATGCAGGCGTCGCCTTGGCCAAGAAGTCGGCCAAGTACACCTGCCCCACCTGCCAGTACCGCAAGGTGCGCCGCAAGGCCGCCGGCATCTGGCACTGCAGCAAGTGCGACTACACCTTCGCCGGCGGCGTGTGGGAACCCTTCACCCGCGCCTCTGACACCAACGCTCGCATCGTCCGCCGCAATGCCGACGGCGCGACCACGGCCGACATGGCCTACATCGCCCAGCAGGCCGCCCTCGATTACGAGCGCCGCCTCGCCGACGGCGAGATCGACGAAGAGGAGTGAGTCGGCTGTCGGCGCCTTGCGCCGCCACACTCACGGTTCATGCCAACGCTCCAGCCTTGCATCGAGCCCTTGTGGCCTGCTTGAGCACGGAACACGACGTCCACGTGGATGGTGCCCACCTTTCATGGGCGTTTTCTGAAGCGCGCATCAGTGACCTGCGCGCCGTGATGAACACCGCCTTGAGGTCCCTGATTGCCGCGGATGAAGTCGTCTCGGGACCACGGCGTTCTTGAGGGGCCTCCCCTCCGTCGGACCATGAGCGAACTCGAGCGTCTCCAAGTCGTGGTCGGGGAAGTCCAAGCTGCGCGCCAGCAAGTCGCCACGGTTCGGAACCAGGTGGCCGAGTTGGAAGGCACCATCTCGGCCGTCGAAGCCCAACCGGAAGGTCTGGCCTTGCATCGTCACCTCGGTGGCGTGCTCATCGAGGTGGGTGACCGCGAAGGACTCATGAACGATCTCAAGACGAGCCACGCTCGTTTGCAAGAGCACCTGACCCGTCTCACAGAACACGAAGCCCGGCTCATCGAAGCCTACGAAACGATGCGCAAGGACCTCGAGGGATCTGCGTGACGACTTCCGAAGCGGACCTCGATCGACTTCATTCGTGGCTCAAGGCCGCGGGTGAACGTGGAGCCGTTCCCGTGGTGTGTGGTGCCAACGGCGACATGGACACCGTGGCTTCTGCCGTGGGATTGGCCTCCGCATTGCCCCAGGCCATGGCGTGTGGCCGTCATCTTGGCCGTTTGGCCAAGCGCTTGTTGGATGAAGAGCAGGCTCCATTTCGCCGGTTGAGTCGTCCAACGGCTTGGCCCACGGCCCTCGGTGGTATCGTGGTGGTCGACGCAGCTGCACCAAGCCAACTCGATTTGGATTTGCCCGACGGTGTGCCCTTGTGCGTTTTGGACCACCACGCCACCGACGGATGGACGCTTGGCGAGGCAGATTTGAGCCTGCGATGGCCCGTGTCGGCCACCACAGAAATCGTCACGGCGTACCTTGGTCGTCATCAACCCGAAGCACTGACCTTGCCGGTACGACGTTTGTTGATGGCTGGATTGATCACCGATACGGGTCGCTTCAAGCACGCGGGGTCCTCGTCGTTCCAATCTGCTGTGGCCCTTTTGGAGGGCGAGGGCATGGATTACCGTGCTTTGGTCGACCGCATCGAGAGCGATGTTGACCTCACCTCAAGCGATCATGGTGCATTGGTGAAAGGCTTGCAGCGTGCAAGCACCACCGATGCGGGCGCATGGCGATTGATCACCACGCGCGCAGGGACCCTTGAGGGACGGCTTGCTTCGCTCCTGCTTGGAACCGGAGCCGACGTTTGCTTTGTCGTGCGACACCGCGACGGCAAGACCCGGGTGACGGGCCGTGCGCGCGCCAATGCATGCCGCCAAGGTTTGCACCTTGGGCGTCTTTTCGAAGGCCTGGCCGAAGTCCATGGCGGCGAAGGCGGTGGCCACGATGGCGCTGCCGGTTGGACCTCCGCCCTCGATCGGGTGGCGGCTGAGACCGCAGCTCTTGCGGCCGTGGCTTCCACGTCTCGTGCGGAGGTGATGCGCTGATGCGTGGTCCGGAATCCGTGATTATCAAGGCACGAAACGGAGCCGATTTGGACGACGTCAAGGCCTGGATGGACGAGGCAGGCGTCGAAGATTGGCTGCACCTCTGCGAGGCGGCGGTCTTCATGGGCGAATTGGATTTGGTCGATGTGTGGTCGAATCAATTGTCTCCGGCCCAATCCGCCGTCTTGGAAATGGTTCGGATTCGTGTGGCTCGGGGTACGTTGGACGAAGTCGTCATCGAGGCTGCGCTCTCTGTTTGTTCCACCCAGGAGACGCGAGATCTCGGGCTCGAAGGGCGTGTCCGCATGGAACGTGGCCTGTTTCGATTTGAACAAGGAGACCATGAGGGCGCGCGAGAGGACCTCACGTGGGCAGAAACGCGGTTGAAATCCGTGGGCAAAGCCTCACGCGACCATGATTTGACCCTCTTGAACAAGGCGGCTTTCCATTTGTCGTTAGGGGAGCAGGTCATGGCGCTCCAAGTCTATGGCGAAATGTCCCGGTCCGCCGGTCATGCCAACGAGTCAATCGCCATCTCCCGTCTCTCTGCAGGGAGGATTTACGGGGATTTGGGCCAAATGTTCGACGCCCTTCGTTTGCTTTGGATTTCCCACACGTACGCCATCCTTGCCGGTCAGCGGATGTTGGCCATCGAAGCAGGGACGACCTTTGTCGACATGGCCGAAGAGCACCTTTCGGACGATGCTGATCCAATGACGAAGCAAGTCGAAGAAGCGGCTCCAAGAAACATTGGAGATCAAGCCCCCGTGCCTGCTGTCCTCCGTTCTGAAGCCGAAAAAGTCCTGGCTTGGTGCGCGAAAGCGTGCGGCGACCGTATTGACGGCCCAGAACGTCCGGACCTCCGGGCCGTGGCCCTGCTGGCGGCTCGGTACGAACGCCTGGACATCATCGAACACCTGTGCGGGGCCTACGATGGCGTTGAGGATCCGATGTTGTGCGCGGTGATGCAGCACGTTGAATCCGACCAAGCCGAAGCTTGGTCACAACGGATGGCTCAACTCACGATGCACGCCCTCGACCCAATGACCGAGGTCTGAGAACTCATTTGCATCCCACGTCTCCATTGGGGGGACGTGGTCCCAGAACTTCGTTTCCGTCACGTGCTCGTCGTCGACAGCCTCCTGCCCAGCCTCGAGTCGAATGAGGGCGACCCAACCTTGTTCGTAGTAATCCGTGTTCCATGCGATGACCGTTCCTCGCCGACCGGTCTCCTCAAGCAATTCCCTGTGCATGGCTTCCTCAGGACTTTCTCCCTCTTCGATGCGCCCTCCGGGAAACTCCCAGCCACGTTCTGGATGCCGCACAAGCAGCAGACGTCCACCTTGGCCGAGGGGCAACAAGGGGTCGTTTTGCTCGACGGCCCAAGCGAGCACGAAACGAATCACAACGGCTCCTCCATTCCCGCCCTTGCTCGATCAAGCAGGTCTTTGGCCCACGTTTCCCCGCTCGCAAGCGCTCGGCGTGCGAGGAAGAACGCCTGGGCATGTTCACCCTGTTCGAGGAGCGATTCGATGTTGACCAACACAGGGTCACGTGCCTTGACTTCCTCGTCAGGGGCGGGTTCCGGTAAGCGCTCCACCGCGGGGGCAATCCTCGTGCGGAGGTCCATCATGGCGGTGAGGAAACGTTGCCGTGTGTCCACGTCGGGTGGCGACCAAGGTGCTTGATCCTCCCCGTCCAAACCCGCGTTGAGGCGCGCTTGGAAACGGTCTCGGACATCCATATGAGGTCGCAGGGTTTGGACGTGGTCGTAGCACAGCCATGCCTCATTGTAACGCTCCCGCGTTTCATGCAATCGCCCAAGATCGAGCCAGAGCTCGTGATTTTGTGGTCGATGAGCCAGGAGGTGCGTTGACAATTCGACAAACAAGTCCTCGTCCTTGGTCCGGACACGGATGAGTCGTCGAGCGAAAATCACGGAAGCCCTCGCGTCGGTGAAGTCAAGGCGACGGCACCGAGTTGCAAATTCGTTCAACGCTTCTTCCACGTGGGCACCATCGGTCAACTGCGTCCACCATGCATCTGCATCAAGTGGGTCTTGCAGGAAGGCGGCTTCCAACAATTCCGCCGCCACGGGGAGCAAGGTCACGCCTCTCAATTGTGCGGCACGGTCCGGGTCCCGCCCCAGCACGATGAACAGGTCTTCCAAGACGGCGTGAACACCGGCTTCGTCTTCGACACGGTGCTTGAGGTCGATGAGCAACCTCCACGCGTCGGCCTGCGTAAAATCGTAGAGCAGGGCTTGCCGGGCATGTTGTTCGGCCCAGTCCAAATTGCCCAAAGCGCGCTCAGGGTCACGTTCTGCCAATTTCAGAAATTTTCGCGCTTGGGCCAAATGGCGGTCGCCAAGGTGGCGGCGTGGATGTTGGAGGCGGGTCTCAAGATCGTCCGCCATGGGTGCACCTCAGGGTCGTTGCACCGTGGAAAATGCACTCGGCTCAGCACCCCACGGCACCGTGGCGTCGAATCCCACTTTCGAGGTCCGACCGTCTTCGTAACGCGAAGGGTCCAGCGAGGAACCGCGCTGGTCTCGAATGATGGTCGTGTCCCGATCGGGTTGCCAACGGGTCATCATGGCCCATTCCACGGACGTCGGATCCGTGATGTCGATGTCTTCGTCCACCACGGTGACGGATTTCATCGAAGGATGCCCGCGGAAGGCCGCTTCGATGGCCTTCTTTGGATCGTCCTCATGCTCCCGACGGATTTTGATGACGCTGGCAAGCCATCCGCATCCGCCTTCCGACATGTGAACGTCGATGCAATTGACCACTTTGTTGACGGCGGCCTTGATGGTCGGCGCCCGTGGCAAGCCCATGAGTGTCTTGTGCTCTGCTTCTCCGGGAATGAGGGCGTGGAAAATGGGGTCGTTTCTGTGGCTTACGCCTTCGACGTGAATGACGGGTTGTTGCCGCACGTCATCGACCGTTCCGGTGATGTCGACGTAGGGCCCTTCCGAGTCGTCGTCTTGCGTGATCCGACCCCACATGACGTATTCCGCGTCGGCGGGGATCACCACGCCGTTTGGGGCCGTGGTCGTGCGGAGGGGTCGGTTGTAGAGGCGCTCATGGAGGGCTGCGGCGACGGTCATTTCATCGAGGAATTCCGCAAAGGTCGATGCTGCTGCAAGAAGCACGACCGGGTCAGGAGCGTTGACGATGGCGATGTCGACATCTCGTCCTTCTGCCCGAGCTTCATCGACCATGGTCCTGAGGTGACGGGGCACGAGTCGGACCACGAGGTGCTCGTCGTCACGAAGGAGCTGACGGTGGAAACTGATGTTCCGTCGCTTGCCGTCGTCTGCCACAATCACGGAAGCGGACATGTAGCGTCCAGCGTCCTCGGGCCAATGATGGGGGATGGGCAAGGTGCTGAGTTGCGGCGTGTTGCGTCGAACTTCGAAGACCTCGGCCTCGGATTCTGACACAAGCACCGGTTCTTGCGGGTTGGCCATGGCCCAGCCAAGGGTGTCGATGTAGGCCTCGGGTTCGATCCCGATGGCCGCACACAAACGGTCCCGGGTCAGCATGTTGACCGCGGCCCGGTGGCCTGGAGCCTCGACGAGTGAATCGAACACCGCCATGGCTCCTGAGTTGGCGTACGACCATCGCCAAAGGCCGTGCACAAGGCTGACCGGTTCGGTCACGGTGACCGCCGCGTCGAGGTGGTCTCTGAACGCCATGGTTGCTCCTCAAGGCGGCAAGGCTTCAACGTCACGGACGAATGTGGACCAATCAACCTCATCGCGGCTTTGATATAGGGGGCGTCGGTGGGCGACGTGCTTCAATGAGGTGATGATGTGGGTCGGGGACTCTTTGCTGGTGCCAAGATGGCAAAAGATCGGCAGAAGTTTCGCTGGTCCGATCGACGCTACAAGAAGCGGATGCTGAAGACCCGCGAGCGCCACGACCCTCTCGGTGGCTCGACGCAGGCCAAGGGTATCGTGATCGAAAAGGTCGGTATCGAAGCCAAGCAGCCCAACAGCGGGATCCGAAAGGCCGTCAAAATCTCCCTCATCAAGAACGGGAACAAACTCACCGCGTTCGCTCCCGGCGACGGGGCCATCAACTTCATTGACGAACACGACGAAGTCATGGTCGAAGGTATCGGTGGCCGCATGGGTCGTTCGTACGGAGACATCCCCGGTGTTCGGTACAAGGTCATCCAAGTCAACGGCGTCTCGCTCGACGAGATGGTCCGAGGCCGAAAGGAGAAGCCGGTCCGCTGAGGTGTTTCTATGAGTGAAGAAGTCGTAGAACAAGAAGAGGTCCAAGAGGCCCAAGAGGTCGAAGACGTCCGCCCCATCGCCGGTATCGGTACCAAGGTGTTTGGCAAGTGGGACGCCAGCGAAGTGACCTGCCGCGATCCCGGTCTTGCTCCCTACGTGAACCTCACCACGGTGGGCGTCCCTCACACTGGCGGACGCCACGCCAACGCCTGGTTTGGCAAGTCCAAGCTCAGCGTCGTTGAGCGCTATGTGAACAAACTCATGCGCACCGGAAAGTACACCGGGAAGAAGCAAGGCGCGATGAAGGCCTTTGAGCAGGCCCTCGACGCCATGGCTGACCGCTCGGGTGACAACCCCCTCCAACTCTTTGTGGACGCACTATGCCACGCAGCTCCAATGGAAGAGATCACCCGGATCAAGTTCGGCGCCGTCTCGCAGCCCAAGGCCGTGGACGCTTCGCCTTCCCGTCGTCTCGACATCGCCCTTCGCAACCTCGCAGCGGGTGCGTCTTCCGGCACACGGAAGTCCAAGCGCACCCTCAAGCAGTGCATCATCAATGAGTTGACCAAGGCCAGCACCGGAGACGTGACGTCGTTCGCTGTTGCCAAGAAGGAAGAACTTGAGCGAATCGCGGCTTCGGCCCGGTGAGCGCTCGTCACGGCCCGCAAGGGCCGGACGTTCGAACTGATCAGCACAACACTGCTGGCCGTTTTCCCTCGATGGAGGCCTTGCCGAAGGGGAAGAGATTCACACCACAAGATGGAGATGTTCGACGTCAAGATGACGTGTGCAGCCTGTGCTTTGGAGCAAGTCCGCAGCGCGGCACTTAAGAACCCCATTCAGGTGGCGAGAATCACCGCAAGGTGGCTACCATGGGACGCAAGGAAGACAACATCAAGAAGGCCACAGAGGTCATGCACGACCTCCCTCAGATTCGCAACCTTTGCATTGCCGCTCACATCGACCACGGGAAGACGACCCTGTCGGACAACCTGATCGCCGGAGCCGGCATGATGTCCGCCGATCTCGCCGGTGCCGCCCGCGTGCTCGACTTTGACGAGCAGGAATCTGCGCGTGGCATCACGATCAACGCCGCAAGCGCGTCGATGGTCCACACCTACGAGAGCACGGATTTCCTGATCAACCTCATCGACACCCCAGGTCACGTCGACTTCGGCGGTGACGTGACGCGCGCCATGCGCGCCGTCGACGGCTGTTTCATCCTCGCTTGTGCGGTTGAGGGGCCAATGCCCCAGACCGAGACCGTCGTTCGCCAAGCCCTGAAGGAGAAGGTCAAGCCGGTCCTTTTCATCAACAAGGTCGATCGCCTCATCAACGAATTGCAAGTTACCCCCGAGGACATGATGGCCCGCTTCCAAGAGACCATCACGAAGGTCAACAAGCTCATCCGCCAATTCGCTCCTGAAGAATTCAGGAAGTCCTGGCAGGTTGACGTGGCTTCCGGTACTGTGGCCTTCGGATCCGCATACCACAACTGGGGCATCACCGTGCCTTACATGCAGAAGTCGGGCATCTCCTTCAAGGAGATCTTCGAGTACTGCAACAACGAGGACCAGAAGACCTTGGCGCAGAAGGCGCCCGTGCATGAGGTGCTCCTCGACATGGCCGTCGCAGAACTCCCGAGTCCGGTTCAGGCCCAGCCCTACCGTATTCCCAACATTTGGAACGGCGACCCAGATTCCGACATCGGCAAGGCCATGGTCGCCTGCGACCCCGATGCCGAACTGACCATGATGATCACCAAGATTTGGATGGACCCACACGCCGGCGAGGTGGCCGTGGGTCGGATCTACTCCGGTGCCATCAACCAAGGTGAATCCGTGTTCGCCATCGGTGCTGCAAAGCCAGAGCGTGTGCAGCAAGTGGCCATGATGGTCGGTGCTGACCGCATCACGGTTCCCAAGGTCGTGGCCGGCAACATCGCAGCCATCACGGGCATCAAGTCCGCAGCGGCCGGTGTGACCCTTTCTCGCGACAAGGACTTCACCCCCTTCGAAGCCATTCGTCACTACTCGGACCCTGTGGTCACCGTGGCCGTCGAACCCAAGTCCATGAAGGACCTTCCAAAGTTCATCGATGCTTTGCGTTCCTTGGCCAAGGCTGACGCTTCGCTGCAAGTGACCACCAACCAAGAGACCGGTGAAGCGTTGCTTGCTGGCATGGGTGAACTTCACCTTGAGATCACCGTTTACCGCATTGAGGAAGAACAGAACATCAAGGTTCAGGTCAGTCCTCCCATCGTGGTGTACCGTGAAGGCCTTGAGTCCAACAACAGCGGTCGAGCCTTCGAAGGCAAGTCGCCGAACCGGCACAACCGCTTCTTCATCGAAGTGGAACCCTTGTCCAATGAAGTGACCGAAGCCCTTCGCGACGGCCACTTCGGTGACGGAACCGTGCGTGACAAGGACTCCAAGGCCACCGGCGACAAGTTTGCCGAGTTTGGCATGAGCAAGGACCTGATGAGGAAGATCTACGCGATCCACGGCACCAACGTCCTCGTCAACGACACCAAGGGTATCCAGGGGCTTCACGAGACACGTGAACTCATCATTGAAGCCTTCAACGAGGTTTGCAAGAAGGGCCCCGTCGCAGAAGAACCTGTGACCGGCATGATGGTCCGCGTTGTTGACGCAAAGCTCCACGAGGACGCCATTCACCGCGGTCCCGCACAGACCATCCCCGCGGTCAGGAACGCCATCAAGGGCGCCATGATTCGTGGCCGCACGGTCATCATGGAGCCGATGCAGAAGGCCTTCGTGTCCGTTCCCAACGACTGGCTTGGTCAGGTCACCCGTGAGGTCACCAACCGCCGTGGTATCATCGAAGACATGCCCAGCGAGGGCGAAGTGACCACCGTCGTCGGTGTGCTGCCCATCGCAGAGACCTTCGGTTTCTCCAACGACATCCGTGCTGCTTCGCAAGGACGCGCGGTCTGGAACACCGAGAACCTCGGATTCGAGAAACTCCCCGAGCACCTCTTCGACAAGGTCGTCGGTGAAATCCGTACGCGCAAGGGCCTCAAGCCCGAGCCCTACGGTGAAGCCTACTACGCCGAGTGAGAACGATGGTGGACGAAGCGAGCATCGTCTCGCTTCATGCCGCGCCAGAAGGAGGCGTGCCCAAGCCCGCCGTCAGGTCGCTTGACGTGACCGTAAGCGGATGCATCGGTGATCGCCAACGCGACCTGAAACACCATGGCGGTCCATCACGGGCGGTCTGTTTGTGGAGCCTTGAGGTGCTCCAATCCCTTCGCATCGACGGGCATCCGGTCAAACCAGGAGACGTCGGTGAAAACGTGCTGGTTCGCGGACTTTCATTCGCGGAACTTGCGGTTGGGGACGTGCTTGATTTGGGTGCAGTTCGCATCAGATTGACGGGTCCTGCCCCGCCGTGTCGCACCATTCAAGCCGCGTTTACCGAGGGAGCGTTTCGGTCCATCGATGCAAAGAAACACCACGAAAAAACGCGGTGGTACGCGGAGGTCTTGGCCGAGGGGCGAATGCACCCCGGTGATCCGGTTGTTCTCAGGAAAGACGGGCCAATTGCAGGTCCGTGAATTCCCTGAGCGCACGCATCGCGGGGTTGGTTGGTAGGCGATCCAAGCAAGCGTGAGCTGCAGCGTGATAGTCCGTGGCTCGCTCCCGTCCATACGCGATGGATCCAGAGGCTTCGAGTCCAGCGTGAGCGGCTTCGATCTGTTCAGCCGTCGCTTCATCTCCCTTCCCCAAAGCGCGGAGCAGGGCTTCCTTGGCCGGGCTGTCGGGTTGGTTGAGGGCATGAATGACCATGAGGGTACGTTTGCCCTGAGCCACGTCGGAACCGGCGGGCTTTCCAAGCGTGGTCGTGTCGGAAACGACGTCGATAAGGTCGTCCATCAGTTGGAAGCAGAGGCCAACGTTCAGCCCCCACGTTCGCATGCAGTCAATGATGTCCTCATCGGCCCCTGAAAGGAGCGCTCCCAACTCTGAGCACACTTGGAACATCACCGCGGTCTTTCCTTCGATCATCTCGAGGTACCTCGGTTCTGTGACGTTGCTTTCGTGTTCAAATTCGATGTCCAACTGCTGCCCTTCTGAGACCCTGCGCACCATCCAAGCAATGCGCTCCACGATGCTCGGCAGGAGGCTCATTTCGAAGTCAGGCGCGTCGCAAAGGTGCTCGAAGGCAATCGCCAACATGGCGTCGCCTGCGTTGATGGCCGTCGGCACATCGTAGGCCACATGCACCGCAGGTCGACCGCGACGTACGGGGTCGTCGTCCATGATGTCGTCGTGGACGAGCGTGAAATTGTGAATGATTTCGATGGCAGCGCCGACGTCCAACAAGCCGCTGTGGGTGTCTCCGACGACTTTGGCCACCAACCAGGGGAGGGAGGCACGCATGCGCTTTCCTCCACCTTCGATCAGGTGCATCATGGCTTGACCCAGTCGTGGATGCCGAGACGCGGTCAGACGGGCAGCGATCCGGGATTCAATCAGCGGCAGAACTTCGAGCACGGATGTACTGAGGTCTGCCCCAACCGCGTTGGGCAGCATGTGGCTGACGTCCCCAAGGTCGTGGATGTGTTCGTCAAAGAGGGCTTGATGGTCTTCCTTGGTCTCCGCATTCCACCACGCATCGTCCATCAAACGCGCTGCGATGCATCTGAACCATGGAGCAATCGGGTGGTTTGGCTCCTCTTCGATGAGCAAGGCTTCCATCTCGTCCTGGCTGACCCACCGGATTTCAGCCACCTCGTTCGGGTTTGGTTTCACCTCGAGATCCTTGACGCGACCCACCAGAAGGTGATCCACCTCGCGCTCAATCCAAGTCTCGTCTTGACGCGCTTGGTATCGAAAACGACCGACGTAGGTCAGGTCGTCAACCGATACCGTTTCGATGCCCAACTCTTGCTTCAATTTCCTGACGGCTGCTCTACGAACGCCAATTCCGTCCGCCTCATCCCGTTCTTCAGGAACGTCGAGAGGATGTGAGCAGCAGGTGTTTGCCCAAATCCCTGGGAAGGTGATTTTGTCGTCAGCACGGCGTTGCAAAAGCAGTCGGCCGTCATCGTCGAACAGCATTACGGAAAACGCTCGATGAAGGGCCCCCACGCCGCGGTGCGCGTTGACCTTGGAAGCACGTCCAATCCGGGTGTCACGCTCGTCGACAAGGATGATGGCTTCCGCCATCATGTCGACTTGCTGTGCGTCAAAACCGTCGAGTGCCTCGGCGTCGGCTTCAGCGACGTCGGTCCTCATGGCGGAAGCCATGGTCAATCGGTGTGGCCTTCAACACTTCATCCCTTCTGCGCTGGTGGGAAGCGTGTTCCCCGCACCGGTTGGCCCATTAAGGCGGCTTGGAGGCGTCCATCGACTTCTCCATTGACAAAAAGAGTCTCTATGCCGTGTTGAGCAATGCTGCGGGCACGTTCCACTTTGAGTCCGATGCCTCCGGTCACGTCCATTTCAGTGGCATGATGGCCCTCGAAGGCTGAGTCTTCCCGCCATTCGGTGATCAAATCCTCATCTGTGGCCTCATGCGGTGGGCGACGAAGCACGCCGTCTGCGCCTCCCATGGCGAACACCACACGCGTGATGTTGGGAAGTTCCACGGCGCATCGGTGGACGACGTCATCGCCGGAAAGGATGCCAAAGGAGGCGGGGCCTGCAATAGGGACAACATCGCCCCACGTCACGGGAACCGTGGTGCCCGGTTGGAGCGGGGCGAGGTCCCCAGAGAAGTTCGGCCCATCGCCGGTTGCCCATTGATGAGGCGGATGTGTGCTTGTGTCAATCCCGCCATCACGGAGCGCTGAGACCACGTGGTTCGACAGCGTCAGCATGTCCGCTCGGACCAACTCCACGGCTTCGTCTTGGCTGGCACATCCGTCGTCGCCTTGGACATTTGATCTTCCATTGGCGAGATCCCACGCTTTTGCACGGAGATGACCAAACGAACCCGCGCCATGGACAACGAGGACCATCACGCCAGCGTTGACCGCCGTGGCGATTTCACCGGCGAGGCGGTCCAACACATTGGGACGAAGGGTGGTCATCTGGGCTTTGTCGGTGATGAGGCCGCCGCCGAGTTTCACGACAACGGCGGTCCGCATGGTGGGTCCACGGCCTGCTGCTTCAAGAGGGTGCCTCGCGAGGATTGAATACACACCGCTCATACAGTCTCCCATGGGCGACGAAGCAACGGTCAACGTCTTGATGCGTCATCTTCAGGCGGAGCTTGAGGCGACTGACTCCATTGCCGATGCCGTAGAACGTGAGCAGCGTCGTCGTCAACTTCAATCTGCACTACAGGAAGCCATGCGTTTTGTTGCGGCTCATGACGAGCGGATTCGCCTTGGCTTGGATCCAACCGTGACGGTTCGCCCCCAGCAGCGAACGGTGGAATCAGAGGTGCGTGAGACCATGTCCACGCTCGGCGCAGGTGTGTGCGAGTCGTGCGGAGCGACGTTGGATCCCGAGTTGGACTTCTGTCCAGCATGCGGGTCGCGCTGATCACTCTTCTTCGTCCCAGCGGGCGAAGGTTTCCTGGACAATGGGGTCGTCTTCGCCAACCGGGAACAAGGCCGAGGGTGGGACTTCTTCCGTCAGGAACACGGTGGTTCCGGCACGGTAGATGGTGTGACCGTCAGCAATCGCGCGAATCGTGTCCACTTCAATGACGGAAGGTCGTGTGATTCGGACGTGACCTGCTTCGAGGGCGTTTTCGATGGTGCGCGACAAGTGGATGTGCTTGCGGTCTCCAGACAGGATACCAAACTTGAGCAACGATTCGACTTCGGTGGCTTCACACGGCCAGTAGAGCGCGTCGGGGATGTCGTCTGTGGGGAGGTCGAGTTCGATCTCGATGGAGTGGCCGTACGTGGCTCGGACCATTTCGTTCTCGACCTGCCAACGTCCTTTTTCGTCGGCGTTTGCAATCGCCTCGAAATGCCAAGCTCGAACCCAGTGCAAGTGACGGCGGCTGTCGGCAATGGCCTTGGAAAGTTCGCGGGTTTCGACCCAACCGTTGATGTCCATGTCGACGTTGAACTTCTCTGGTGCGTGCCGCAGGACCAGCGCAAGGATGCGACCAAGCGAGTTCGCTTCACGGTCGGACATGATGAACTTCCCTTCCTCGTTGCAGACGGGACAGTTTGAACCGCTGAAGTGAGCGTTGTTCATTGAGCAAGAGCGCAGTCGACATTGACGCAGCATGATTTCTCCCCCCCGCGCATGGTTCATAGCATCATCGGCCCTTGCCACCGAGATGGTCAAATGCCGGGGGTGGATGGACAGGCATGGTCGATGTCGCCATGGTCGGCGCGGGACAAACGCCCTACGGCACCCACCCAGGTGCGATGAAAGACATGTGGGCTGACGCGGTCCGCTCATGCTTTGCGTCGATCGACGGGGACCTTGCGCCGTCCTCCGTGGACGAGGTCTTTCTTGGGTCGACGGCGTTCGGTGGTGGCCAACTCGGCAATACGGCGGCTTACTTGGCTGAGCATGCCGGCATGGCAGGGGTGCCCGCCAGGCGCATCGAGAACGCATGTGCTTCCTCTGGTTTTGCCCTCCGTGACGGATGGGCAGCGATCGCAAGCGGACGTGCAGACGTCGTCGTTGTCGGTGGCGTTGAGAAGATGAACGACCTCACTCCAGAACGCAAGCGTTTCTGGCTGGGCGTCTCGGGCGACACCGAATGGGAGCGGCTGGCGGGGTTGACTTTTCCAGGGACGTACGCATTGATGGCCCGGCGACACATGCATGAACACGATTCCACGCATGACGACCTCGTGCATATCAGCGTCAAGAACCACGCTCATGCACTCGAGAACCCTTACGCCCATCTTCGCAAGGAGGTCTCCTTTGAGAAAGCGGCTGGCGGGATGGTGATCGCCGATCCGTTGACCCTGTACGACTGTTGCCCCACCTCCGATGGTGCGGCTTGCGTGGTCCTTGCTTCTGCAGACGTGGCACGGAAAATGACCGATACACCGGTGTGGATGCGTGGAAGCGGAGCGGCTGCTGATCATCTTGCGCTGCACGACCGACCGAGCCTTACCACCCTCGCTGCCACACGTTCCGCGGCCTCGCAGGCCTACGCCCAGTGCGGCCTCTCGGCTTCGGACATCGATTTGGCTGAGGTCCACGATTGCTTCACGATCGCTGAACTGTTGGCCACGGAAGACCTTGGTTTGGCCGAATCCGGTCAGGGCGGGCGCTTTGCTCGAGACGGCGAAGGGCGTCGAAATGAAGGCCGTACCACGGTGAACGGCTCGGGCGGGTTGAAGGCCAAAGGGCATCCTTTGGGCGCGACCGGAGCAGGACAAGCCGTTGAGGTGTTCAAGCAATTGCGCGGTGAAGCAGGGCCCAGACAAGTGCGGGATGCCGAAGTCGGTTTGACCCACAACGTGGGCGGCTCTGGCGCGACGTGTGCCGTGCACGTGTTCGGGAGGTCGATTCAATGATCCTTGACGAACGTGACGTTGCCGCGGCCGTGCACCGTTTCGATGCAGGCGTTGTGGTGGCCTCGAGGTTTCACCTCGACGGGACCCGTGTCCACGCGCCTGACGGCGACGGCACAACGATGCTCATCGACGCCCTCGAAACTTGGCATCGTCATGGATTCGTTGGGGACGTTGATGTCGTGCTTTCGGAAGAAGAAGCACCGATCGTCTCGGCCAGTCTCCCGTGGCTGACGGTGCGGGAAGAGGCCCAGTTCGTGGTGCACAGGTTCGCTCATGGAGCTGCCGTGCTTCATCGTGAGCAGGCATTTGATGCCGCAGCCATCACCGTCGCGCCTGCGTTGCACATCGAGGTCAACATGGCTGATCACGAGGCCATGGAAGCGGCGTGGGCCCTCGAACGGAGTGAACAGAACGTCTCCCAAGGCGCATATGTTTCAGGACAAGTTCACGAATTGGGATTGGTGGCTCGTCTTGGCATGCAGGCTCAAGCAGGGCCAGTTTGGCCACCTCGAGGAGCCGATCCTGACGGTGGTGCGCCACACGCTGGGCCCACGCTCTCCATGCGTGGTCGCGTTGTCTCATGGACACGCTTGATTGCAGCAGGGTGCCCGTCGGAATTTGCCATTCGAGCGCCGGTGCTGGATGGACTGACCTCAATGATCCTGGCCTTTGATGAAGGTCCCTCTGGCGTGTTTCTCCATGCCGACGGTCACCCCTCGGAGGTAGCGATTGACGACGAGGTCAACCTTGTTGTCAGGCGCATCTATGCACAGGACGGAATGTTGCGTTACGGACGGAAAGCCATCCGGGCTTGAGCATGGACACCTTGAAGTCCGGCCTCGGTTCATCGTAGGCCATGGCTGGATTCAATCCGCGCCGGGGCCGTCGTGAAGCCGCAGACAACTTGGCTGTCAACGAAGAGGGTGACTGCCCCCGTTGCGGTGGGGACGCGCAACCTTCGACCATGACCGGTTACCTGTCATGCATCAAGTGTGGCTATGAATGGGTTGACCCCAACCATGTGGACGCCCAAGCCGGTCCAACACGCGACGATCATCACTACAATTCGGGATTGATTGACCAATTCAAGCAAGACCTCCAGTCGGGCGAGTTGCGTGACATGCTCGGCATTGACAAGGGTCTTTCTGGTGAGCAAGAAGCCAGCTTGCAGCGTCTGGAAGACAAGTGGATGAGCGGCATGCAGGGCCAATTCAACGCTGCAGCCGAAGAACGGAAACCGCTCATGATCAGTTTTGACGATGAGGACAACATCGTGTCCACACGCATTGCAGCCTTCCACATTTTGACCAATGATTTCGACGGCGGTGAAGAACTGCGTTTGGAGTACCCAGGGTACGGCACGGAATTCTATGCTTACAACGAAACCAGCCCAACGGGTTGGCGTCGAGGTCGGACAAAGGAAGACACCGCTCGCTCGATCACGAACACCATCAACCGTCATTCCAGGCTGGTCTACGCCAACCTTGAGGGCAGCAGCATTCACTTGGAATTGCGCGATGACAGCCTCAAATCGAGCGCCTTGGTGGTGTTTGCCGATGACCCTGGCGGGCAAGACATCGTGGCGGAAAAGGGTGGCGTGCGCCTCGATTACCGAGAAATTCAGGTGATTGACGATTACCGAAGTGTGGTCGAACTCGTTCTTGAAGACGGCATCATCTCTCCTTCTGAGGACCAATTGTTGTGGGCCATGCGTCAACAACTCGGCATCGACGACCATCACCATGTCTCCATTGTGCTCCAGATTTTTGGCGATGAAGCACAAAAAGAATGCACGAAATGCTCCGGAATGGCACAACTCTATCCGGAGCACGCAGCATGGTTCTGTCACCAATGCGAGTCGTGGTGCTGAGCCAACATCATCCAAGGGATGGTTCATAAGCGAAACCACGCTCGTGGGCCCATGGCCAAAGAGACCCTCTACATCGGAATCGACCTCGGAACCTTCCGTTCCGTCATGGTGTCCTCCGCATCCCACGAAGTGGAAGAATTGACCGTCATCGGGACCCCCAAGGATCCCGTCGCACGCAACTTCCTGAAGCGCGACGTCCTCTTTGGTGAAGAAGCGCTCAAGAATCGCCTCGCACTCAACTTGTACCGACCACTCGAATTGGGTGTCATCAAGGACACGCCCGAAGACCGGCAGTACATCGCCCACTTCATCACGCACCTCATCGGTCTCTCCGACCCAGAGGAATACGACCGCGTCGTGGCCGTTATCGGCGCACCGGCCGAAGCAAGCCACGTGGACAAGACCGCGATTTTCGACGCCGCTGCTGGCTCCGTCAACGCCGCGATGATCATCTCGGAACCCTTCGCTGTGGCGTACGCCCTCGACATGCTCGAACACACCCTCGTCATCGACATCGGCGCAGGAACGACCGACTTGTGCCGCGTTTACGGGACCATCCCCGGTCCAGGCGACCAAATGCACACTGGATACGCTGGCGACTACGTGGACGGACAAATCATCAAGGAAGTCCAAGGCAAGTACAACGGCGCCCAGGTCACCAAAGACATGGCTCGCCGCTGGAAGGAACAGCATTCCTTCGTCTCCACCTCTCCTCCCGAGGACCCCATCATGGTTGACTTCTCCATCGAAGGCAAGGCCATGACCCTCGACATCACCGATTGCGTTCAGCGCGCTTGCGAGTCCATCGTGGACCCAATCGTCGAGAACGTCAAGCAACTCATTGCAGGTTCCAACCCGGAATTCCACGACCAGTTCCGCCGCAACATGGTGTTGGCCGGCGGCGGCTCGGGCATCCGTGGCCTTGGCGCCATGATCGAACGCCGGCTCTCCGACATGGGTGACGTCAACGTGCACGTGGTCGACGACCCCGTCCGCCTCGGCGCCATGGGTGGTCTTCGCTTGTCCATGGAAGTTCCCGAGGACATGTGGAAGAACCTCACCCTCGCGACCCGCTGAATCAAGGACGCACACAAGCGGCCAAGCCGCTTTGGAGAGGGCTTGATTGGCCTTCAAGATGGAAGTTCCTTGACTTCGGCTTCACGGTCCAAGCGCATGATTTCTCCAATGAGGTCGGCTTTTCGTGCAGCAGGCACGTCAACGACACCCACCCACGAACCGTCGCCAAGCCATTCCTCTTTCCTGAGGTCCCCGCGAAGCAATTGATGTGCCCTTCCATAGGCTGCTCCACTGACCTTGAACGCGAGGTTGATGCGTTCAAAGGAGAGGGGAATGAGGGGCTTGAGGACAGCAATCGCTTCTTTGACCTGAACTTCGAGGCGCTTGAAGGGGTCGACCGAGAATCGGCTTTCCTCCAGGGCGAGTTCCAGACGTGAACGAGGGTGTGGTGATTTCGAACGGGGGTCAACGGCCTCGCTGTGAATCCGGTGGATGATGCGTTGGCGCATGGCCTCGACCCGGGCTTTTCGTTGCGCCGTGGTCAGTTGAATGCTGCCACGTTGGAGGATGGTCCTGGTGATCGGGCCCATGTCTTCTGTCCCAAAAGTGGACACCACGTCATCCACCGCAGGGCGTTCCCCTTGTCGTGCATCGTGAAACACGTCTTCGACGGCCATGAGGTCGTCGAGGTTGACCGAATCAGGATCGTTTCGAAACGCCTCAACGAGGTCTGGATTGAGGAGCACTTCGTACCGCTTTCCACCGTGCTCCCAACGCGCAACAACGGCGTCGTCAAGGGAGACCATACACGGTCACCGCTTCACTCGTCGATGGGCTTGAGCCGGTCGATTTGCTTGTTCACGGCCGCGCGGTCGAGCACGCTGTAACCTTCTGCCGTGATGGTCGCGACCTCGACCGCTTCCCTGTTCAGGTTGCTGTCGTTGGCGTGTTGCAATGCTTCCAGTCCGAGCTTCATGGCGGCGTTGAGGGTCAAATCCTCCTTCCACTTCTGCTCAAAGAATTCGATGACGGTGTTACGACCGCTTCCGATGGCGCCTGCGTGGTAGCTCTGGTAAGCGCCGGAGGGGTCGGTCTCGTAGAGGTGGATGCCTTCCGCATCGACACCGCCGAGGAGCAGCGCAGTACCGAACGGGCGGGATCCTCCGTATTGCGTGAACGACTGCTTGAAGTCACAGATTTTCTTCACGAGGACGTCGACAGGAATGCTGGCGGCGTAGGTGATGCGGTTGATTTGGGCCTCAACACGAGCGCGTCCAACCAACTGGCGGGCGTCGGCCACAAGTCCGGACGTGGCAACGCCGACGTGTTCGTCGACCTTGAACACCTTCTCGATGGACTCGGGGATGATCAAACGGGAAATGATGCGCTTGTCGCAGACCAGCACCACACCGTCGCGGAACTTCAGTCCGGCCGTGGTCGTACCGCGCTTGACGGATTCACGGGCGTATTCCACTTGGAAGAGACGGCCGTCTGGGCTGAAGGTGGTAATGCCGTGGTCGTAACCTCGTCCGCTGGGTTGCATGCTGTTGCCTCCAAGACGGCTAAGCCGCCTACGGTTGAACCGCGGGTCCACCCCATTTGAACCCTCTTTCTCCGGTGAAGGAATCATGAAGCCCTTCTCCACCGCAGGAGCATGCGCGTGGCGGTGCTCTCGTCCGGTGGGAAAGACTCCTGCGCCGCATGGTGGTGGGCCACATGCCGCGGTTGGGACGTGACCGTCATCGTCACGCTGGTTGTCGAAGGCGACTCACCAATGTTCCAGGTCCCAAACACGCTCCTTGCCCGTGAGCAGGCAGCCGCGGCCGGTGTCGCATGGGACCATCGAGTGATCGACGGCGAAGAGGGGCCTGATTTTGAGGCACTCGAATCGATGTTGATCAAGCATGACTTGGACGGTTTCGTCAGTGGAGCGCTGCGTTCGGATTACCAACGGAACAGGCTTGAGCGGCTCGGTGAGAAGCTCGGACTTCGTACGTGGACGCCGCTCTGGCATCAGCGGCCCATCGATCACTTGCGAGGTTTGGCCGCACACGGGTTCGACGTCCTCGTGACGTCGGTCTCGGCCGAAGGTCTTGACGAAGCATGGCTTGGTCGCACGCTCGACGCCAAGGCGTTGGACGAGTTGGAAGCCCTGTCCAAGGTGCACCGGTTCAACGTGGACGGAGAGGGCGGTGAGTACGAGACGTTGGTGCTTCGAGCACCGATGTTTCCTGAGGGGTTGGACCTGTCCTGGACATCGGTCTGGGACGGTCGTCGTGGGCACCTTGTTGTGAACTGATCAAGCGATGGCGTCACGAGCAAGCGCCACGGCTTCGTCCACAAGTTCCCCCGACACGCCAATGTGGTTGGCAGGGTTGAACATCGCCTCCAAGTCTTCGGCACTGAACACGGCCGTGATCTCCGGAGTTCTCATGCAGATGTCCATCAGGTGTTCTCCGGTTTCGACGGCACTGAAGGACGCGGTGCGCAAGATTTCGTGGGCTTCGTCACGACCGATGCCGTGCGACGTGAGTTCAATCATGACCTTCTCGGCCATGACCAGACCACGCTGATCTTCGATGTTCTTCAAGCAGCGAGCAGCATCAACCCACATGCCGCGCAAGACCTTCGCGGTCTTGGCCAGCACGTCTTCACAAAGCGCTGAAGCGTGGGAAAGGGTGAACCGCTCTGCGCTTGAGTTGGCAAGGTCACGTTCGTGCCAGAGAATGGCGTTCTCGTGGCTTGGTGCGATGAAGGAACGAACGATTCGAGCGAGACCGCTCGCGTTTTCGCTCGTGATGGGGTTCTTTTTGTGGGCCATTGTTGAGGAACCCACCTGTTTCTTGACGTCGAAGCCTTCGCCGGCCTCAGCGATTTCGGACCGCTGAAGGTTCCTCACCTCGGTGAGGATTTTTTGGCAGGTGGTGGCGGTGTTGGACATCCAATGCACGTACTCGATGTACCGGTCACGACCGACCACTTGGGTGGTGGCCAGTGGGACGCCGAGGCCAAGATGCTCGAGGATCAAGCGTTGGAGTTCACGTGCGCCCTCGCCTTGCGCGGCGCCGGTGCCGACCGCTCCGAGGAACTTTCCGACAGCAATTCTTGGGCTGGCCTCGTCGATGCGGATGAGGTGACGTCGGAGTTCATCGAGCCAGACGGCGGCTTTCAGACCGAAGGTGATTGGGACAGCGGCCTGACCGTGCGTCCGACCGAGCATGACGGTGTCGCGCTCACGCTCGGACACATCGGCACACACCGCAATGAGGTCGCACAGCGCCTTTCGCAAGAGCACAAGGCTGTCGCGGAGCTGCAGTCCGACCGCGGTGTCCACGATGTCGTTGGACGTGGCGCCCAAGTGGACGCACCAACCGGCCTCGCCTGCGGCTTCGGCCATGGCCTTCGTCAAGGCCATGATGTCATGGCGAGTTTCGGCTTCGATTTCGCTGACGCGTTGCTTGGTCACGATCGTCGGAACGGCAATGCGTTCGATGACCGCGTAATCTTCTGCGGTGACGCGTCCCATTTGCTGGTGCGCCCATACCAAGGCCCGTTCGACCTCGAGTTGACGTTCATGCCGTCCGTCTTCCGACCAGATTTGTTTGAAGTCCTGACAGCCATAGCGGTAATCCAGCGGACAGAAGGCCATGCTCCTTGGCGTTGAGGTCGCCCCTTCAACCTTCGCAGGCCGACCCTCAGCGGGAATGTGCAGCTTCGGAGGAGCGCGCCTCCCTCATGGCCATTCTCACCATGAGGAGGGCACAGAAGGACGCGAACAGGAACCCGCCTCCGACATAGAGGGAGATGTTGCTCCACAAGATGGCCAAACCGAGCAACGATGCATAGGCGATGATCTGGCATACCGTCGACAAGCGTTCGAGGGTCCTCCGCTCGGCGGGAGCGAGGTGGGTGGCGAATGAATCCGCGTAGGTGTGGATCATGAAGTAGACCGCTTGGAAGGGCAGCGTGACCGCGATGAGCGTCAGAGCAAATTCCCTGGTGACGCTCGGATTCATTTCTTGTTGAAGTCCGTGCACAAGCATCACGGCCGTGTTGGAGCCCAAAAGGGCGGCCATGATGGTCCACCGGCGATCGGTAAACGCCATTGTCGGTGGAGGATGGTCGCCGTCCATGCCCTGAAGCGGGTCATGGAATGAATAGCCATTGCGCCTCAGGAAGAGCGGATGAGCAGAAGTCCAAGGGAGGTGATGGCCGCCACGATGAACAACATGACCATCATGCCCACAGGTCCGTACTGATTTTTGTCGTCGACGGCCGTGCCGATCAGCCCGTGCGTCTTGAGCGCTTCACCAAAGGAACGGACCTCGGTGAATTCAGGTGCAGCGCGGCGGGGGATGCGTTCTGCGCTCCGCGTTTCCTCGGCCATGCTGCGTGGTCCCACTGCCACATCAAGAGCGTTCCGACACCGGAAGCGTCTTTCTCCTTCGTCGAGGGTGTCCGTCCATGGCGTCATGGCGTCCTCCCTTCGCGACCACCAAAGTCCATCTCGCCAGTGAATCGGGGGCGGGTGCCACAAGCCTCGCGCTCCACATGGCATTGAGGGTCCTCGAAGACGGCCAACGTGTACTGTGGGCAGCTCCAGAGATGCCCGACCCTGCTCGGTTTGCGCAAATCATCGGTGGATTGTCGCCGACCGTTGCAACAAGATTCCATGCGATGAACCTCGTCGGACGAATGGATTTGGTGACCAAATCCCTCTTGCAAGCGGCCACCTCACTTCCCGGTGTTGGCCTTGTGGTGATGGACGACTGGTCACCGTCGACTGGGCGCATTCCCAAAGCTTCCTTGGATGCATTGAGCACCTTGGCGGACGGTTTGGAAGGCACACCGTTGATCGCCACCACCAAACTCGGGACAGACATGGATTCCGAAGACGGCTTCAGGGTCAGAGCCGAAGACCGTCTTCACGACGCAGGATTCGAATCGTGGCGAATGGTCGTGTCCACAAACGGTGTACGACGCCTTGAAGGCCCGGATGGAGAGCAGCAGGTTCGGATTGTCGATGAGGGACTGGAAACCGTTTGATCATTCGATTTCGCCGAGAAGATCACCCATCATCTCCAGGTCTTCGTCGCTGGGCTCTTCAAAGGCCTCTGGGCGACGAGCACCGCCTTCGAGTGGGTCTTCACCTGCGACTTTCGGAGCCGCTTTGCTGACGGCAGCAGCGCGGTTCTGTCGTGCTTTCCATACGACAAAACCGACCAGAGCGAGGAACATCAGACCGGCCAGCACCGTCGTCACGGTCACGGTGGTTTCATCGGACATGAACACCCATCACCACCGGCGGGTTAGGAAGGTGCCGGTGCCCTTGTTGCGCATCAAGGTCCTTCGGGAAACCTTGCGTTGAGGTCAGGTGCAAGATGGCGTCTGCGATCGATTGGCGGTTGCACCCACCTGCTCGCTGTCACCTCGTCGCCCACCCAACGGTCCACGTCGCGATGATCGCATGAAGGGCAACGTAGGCCTTGGTTTCGCCCTGCGGACTTCAGCCGCCGATCGCACATCGGGCACATCGGTCGCTGAAGGTGGCGTGGCGGTCCTGAACGATGGAGGAGGCCTTCCAAATGCAACCCTTCACGCCCTTCCTCCGTGCTGACGAGACCGACGCCAGACACTTCGTCACCGGGCAGAAGGCGCGACGCAATGTCACGCAGAGGGCCCGACGGTGCAAAGGCCAACCACGTGCCTTCGCTGGTCGAGAGCGTGACGTGTCCGCCACGAAGGACGTTGACCTGTTCGACGATGGCATTGATTGGTTGCCCTAGGTGGTCCCCACTTCCTTGGTTGGTGCGGAACACGCATGCACCAATCGTGGCCTCTGTGCCCGATGCCTGAGTGAGTTTGTTCATCCAGTCCTTCACCGCCTCGCGCTCGGTTCCACGCAGCCCAAACAAGACCGGTGATGCTCCGCGAGGCGCCAGCAGTCCTCGTCCCTGGCGCGGATCACGGCATGCGATGAGACGAGAATCTTGATCCAATTGCTCGAGGACCTTGTTGTCGAGGATGCGTTCTTCATCGCTTTCTGTTCGCCATGCGATGCCCTCCCACGTGGTGACCTTGTTTGGCCAAGAGACCGCTGCGATGGCTCCAATTTTGCCGTTTCCACCGGCTTCCCAGTCCGGCCTCGGTGCATCCTCAAGTCCAGTTTCGAACCGGACTGCAGTTCTATAGAACACATCACAGGGCTTGTTTTCGAACCACACCATGCCTGGGTCGCTTGGCACTTGGGTGCGTGAAGCATGGGTTGATGCCGTGCATTGGCCCGCGAGCGGGGCAAGCACAGTCGACCATTGTTCAGCCAACCAGCCGAACCATTCGTGCCGTGAAAGGTCCACCGTGAGTTCGACCGCGAGTGCGGCGTTCCCACGGGTCCTGGCTTTGGTCATTGGATACAGACGAACCAAACATGGGTCGCCTACGATGGCCACACCTTCAGGGAGACGTGACAGCAAGGTCTGCAAGGTCCATGTCGTGCACCCTCCACCCAGATGGTCGGTGTCGTCTAGACCGAGCCATCCCAATCAGATCACCCCGTCTCCACGGTCATTCAGGTCGAGCAACCGCTCCATCATGGATTCGAGCCCTGCGTCGCGCCGGACAAGAAATGAACGCGCACCAAAGGCCAGCCCAGCCTTGAGGTCCGATGTCCTGTCACCCACCATGATGTCGTGTGGATGCGGCGTGCCAGAAGAATCTCCGTTCCATCGTTCCCGCATGGTCCCGAACCCAGCAGGTGCACGAAGGAGGTGAGCTCCAAGGTCCAACATACCGGCCTCTGGTTTTCGGCACGTGCAGCCGCCCCATGGGACATGCGGACAGGCAAGCACAAGATCTGGCTGCGCCCCTTCATCGAGAAGCAATTCATCCATGCGGTCATGGATTCGATGCAACCGTTCATCGTTCCAGAGGCCACGTTCAATCGCCGATTGGTTGGTCACCACGCACAGCAGGAAACCTGCCTCGCGGAGCCTTCGCATGGCTTCACCGGTGCCAGGAATCAAGCGTAATTCCCTGGGCCGATTGACGTAGCCGTTCAGGCTCATGTTGATCACGCCGTCTCGATCGAGAAATGCAATGGGAGCCTCTTCGAATCCGCCCGGGAATGGACGAAGGGCATGCACCACCGGCCCGTCCATGGGCGTGGTCCGTCACCTCGGCCCTTGAGGTTGGTCACCGGCGCGTTTCGCCCGCGTTCAACGCAGAGGGTTGAAGTCAATCGCCGCAGGCATGACATCATGGCGGGGGCCTCGGTTGAGTCCATCGGGATGCTTGCCTCCGGCATGCTTCTGTTGGGTCTTTCCCTGTCCAGGCGCCCCCTGTTCCATCGTCTGAGCCTGCTTGCATGGCCCTTGGTTGGCCTTGGATTCTTCTTGATGGCTGACGGGTATTGGCAGGAGGGAGACCCCGTTTTGACCGTGATGCTGAGTGCTGCTTTGCCAGCCTCCATCGGCGTCGCATGGTGGGAATGGAAGGTCGAGGATGCGCGAGATGTCTCAGCCCTACGATGGCTCAAGGGAGCGGTGGCCTTGGCCGGTCTCCCTTACCTTGCGACCTACCACGTGCCGTGGCTTAGCCGATGGGCGATCATCGCCGTCGCCTCACAATCTGCGCTGATGCTGCGTTTCAGCGGCGCCGGTGAGGTCCATGTCGGAGAGACCTACGTCAGCACGCCCGAAGGTCAAGTGCTGTGGCAAGAATGGGACGGGAACATGTGGTTTTGGAGCCAGCCCTTTGGCGAATACCCCATTCAAACCGATCTTGTTTGGGCAGACGGCACTTCCGTGGGCGTCAACATCGTGCTCGCGTGCACGGCGTTGCAATCGATGATCGTCTTTGTTGGAGCCATCGCGGTCCTGGACATGCCCTGGAAACGCCGCCTCCGGGCCCTTCTGATGACCCTCCCTCTCATCCATGTCCTGAACATTTTCCGTAACGCTGGGATTGTATGGCTCCACGCCATCCATGGTGAAGTGGACGTCTTTGGGATTCGCATGTTCGAATTCGCGCACACGTATGCTGCACGGGTGGTGGCCCTGCTCGCGATGTATGGATTGGCCTTGGTGATGTTCAGGCTGCTTCCGGAACTTCACGCTCACGTGCTTCGGCTCATGCGTCCGATTCGCATGGCCCTCCGTCCGAAGGGCTCCTAGGAGGTTCAGCGCCACTCCAGTGGTTCACTGGGGATGGCATCGTTCAAGGGCGGTGGCAAGTCGGCCATGCTCGGAACTTCTGAGGTGCTTTCGGGGGCCATGTCGTTCGGTTCAGGACTGGCTGAACCAAGGTCCGTCGCGGTCGAAGCCGCATCGGTCATGGGCGGTGTTTCAAACAATTCAGGCATGCGTTTCTCATCGCCAAGTTCCGCCCATGGGTCGACGGTTTGGTCGCCTCCAGGTCCCCGACGAAGCATCGTCAGCAGGAGGAGAATGATCAATCCAAGGACGGCTGCTGCAGCACCATAGGCCACCACAGAATCGTTGACGCCAGACACGAGGTCAGCGTTGTCACCGACGCCGTCACCGTCGGAATCTTCGCTCTCATCAGGGTCTTCTGGGAAGGCATCGTCCTCGTTGGGAATCCCGTCTCCGTCCAGGTCCAAGGGGTCAAATGTCGTCCTGCATGCAAGGCTGTGTCGCTCCGCTTCAGCAAAATCGATGTCGCCGTCTTGGTCTCGGTCTATGCCCTCGACGTCGATGTCGTTGACGTACCTGACGTCTTCCAAATCCTCAACGGTAATGGCGTCAGCCTCATCGGCTTGCTCCCAAATGAACCAGAACTCTTGGTCGCAAGAACAGAGGTCAGCTTCCAGTTCTTCCATCTGCAGCCGCTCATCTTGGTTTGCGTCCAAGTCTTGTCCGGGTGTTCCCGTCGAGGGGTGTGGTTGATGTTCGTCGAGGGAAACGATGCCGTCATCGTTCCTGTCCATTGATTCAAACCATTCAACGGTGTGCTCTTCGCAGCCCTCCGGTTCGAAGGGTTCGTCGCCACGGTCTTCGTCCTCATCTTCGTCGTCGTCGACCGGTGGAAGATCGGCATTGTCCCATGAAGCGATGATGCCGAAACCGCTGACGTCATCCACGACTTCGACGGTCACGTCGAAGCGTCCGTTTGCGGCGGTGTCCACGTACCACGTCCATGCAACACCGTCGCCGCTTGACCAGCTTTGCTCGCCCCACTGTCGACCTCGAGGTCCTTCCTCGAAGACCAATTCCCAATCGTAAGGCTCGGCTTCGCCCTCAAGTTCGATGCTGCCCTCATCGCCCCATGTGATCACCTCAAGGGGTGATGCGGGTTCTTCGAGGATGCCAAAGAATTCCAGCACCGTACCTTCTTCAGCCTCGATGCCGACGATGGCCTCACCGTTGAGCAACTGAATCGGTTCGCCGTCCCAATCCCAGACGTAACGGTCGGCAAACTCTGCAAGGATGGTGGTGCCGCTGAACACACGGTCGGTGTGCACGAGGATCATCCACGTGCCCGGTGTCGGGTCGTTGAACGCAACCCGGTCGTTCGCGCCTGGCGCAGTGCTGCGCTGATCATACACGGTCTCTGTTGGCGTAGATTCGTAGGCAAGATGGAGGTCTGCTTCACCTAGACCGTCGTCGAGGCTGACCTCAAGGCGTTCAGTCCCATCTGGTACATCGATGGAGAAATACTGGCTGAGCCCGTCGTATCCTGAGAACGGTCCGTAGGGGACGCCTGGCGTCAAGGCGATCGCATCGGAGGCTTCGCCGTTGGTGGGCATTGGCGTAAGGTCTGCCACGATGCTGTAGTCCCTGGCTTGACCCCAGGTGAAGGCGGTGATGTAGTAGGTACCAGGTTCAACGTTGTAGAGGTTCACCTGCTCATTGTTCCCTGGACCTGTGGACCAATCTTCGAAAGCCTCAGGGTCCACTCCTTCATTCAAGAGGGCAGGTTCTCCGAAAATCTCCCACTCGCCCCATTGATCGAAGGGGTCTGGTGGTCCGCCGTACGAAATGGCGAGGTTGACGTTTCCATTTCCACCATAAGTTTCCACGGAAAGGTCAGCCAGCGGTTCGGTGACGTTGACGTAATACTGGATGCTGTCTCCAAATTCACTGCCTCGTTGGCTTTGCAGGTCTTGGTCGGCCACGGGAATACCATGCTTCAGTTCAATCATGTCTTCCAAGGTTGGGGGTGCTTCAGCGACGTCCCAATCCACCGAGAGGACGAATTCATCGATGTCGTCTTCAGCCTGCAAAACAAACCAATGGTCGCCAGCGTCTGGCCAACTGTACGCGGCGTAAACGCCACCCCAGCCCCAGTTTTCCACCTCGTCCAAGTGGGACCATGCAGATGGGACGCGGTCGATGTCGTGGTACATGCTGAACTCGGCATCGCCTTCCTCCTTTCCGTTCCCAGACGACCAACCGAAGGCTTGGACGCTCATGTCGCGGGTGTATTGAGGCAGTTCAGCGAAGAACAGGAGCGTGTCTCCTGCGCTGATGTCCTCCAGGATGAGTTCGTTACCGTTTTCCACTTCCATCGCTTGGGCCACGATGGAACCGTCTGGCATGACCCATGCAGCGCCATGGATGGTGGCTGAGCGGTTGCTGGCGTCCATGGTCTGGTCGCCTTCTCCTTCGCCAAACGTCCAGGAAGACATGGCATCGGTGGTTGTCATGAGCGTGGCGTTGCCGTCAGACATGTTCCTCAAATCGTCTGCTGAGATGGTGACGTGGTCGATCATACCGTGGAAGTGGTAGCGATCTGCTCCAGCACCATGGCGTCCAATCACCAAGTTTTCACAGGCCAAGTCTGCTTCGTAGCAATCGTTCGAGCCGAAATCACCGGCGGGGATCTCCGCTTCCGAGGCGTCGAAGGTTCCGATGGCAGCACCGTTGAGGAAGAAGGTCCCTCCAGTGGATGCATTGAGGGCAACGGCCACCGTTGACCAGACGTCGGTTGGCAGGCTGATGTTTGCATCGCTCAAAGGATTCTTCGACAGGCTGTATTCTGAGGCGTACCCGAGCCGCCCGTCGTCAATGTAGAGTCCATACCCGTGGTCGCCGTACATGACGACGGTATGGATGCCGTCGACATCTGCAGGATTGATGCGAGCCTCGATGGTGAGTTCTCCAGATGTTGCAGGTTCCTTCAGGCTGCTGTCATCGTCCGTCATGACATGATCGTCGTTGCCATCAAAGCGCAACGCAAAGTCGGCACCGGGTCCGATCTCCACAACGCCGTAAACGGGGAAATATTGGGGGTCGTTCTCCAAATCATTCCATTCTCCGGGAGCAAGCGAGCCCATGTTGGGGCCCGTGATGTGAACGTAATCTTCGACGTCGGTCATGCTGGGCTGGTCCTGCCCCCATTGCCGGTGGAGGAAGGGTGTGCCGTCGTGCCAGCGGAACACGCCCTCTTCCGCTGCGTCATTGAGTCCAGTCCAAAGGTGACGAGTTACGTTGCCGTCGTCGCCCCATGTGTCATGGAGCCACGTGTTTTCAGTTTCGTCGTCCACGGTGACAAGGAAACCTTCCAACCCACGCGCGGCTTGAGCCGCGTCGGTCCAAGAGGAGGCGGAAAGAAGGTGGTAGGTGTGGTTGTTCGCGGGGTTGACCTTCGTGTCAAGGACCTCGATGTCGAGCGCAGACTCGGCTCCAGCGGAGGGCGTGATGACAGCCAAGGTCGTCGAAAAAACGAGCAGGCTGACGAGGGCCAATGCTCGCGTTGAGCCTTTGTGCATGTGTGTAGCATCCTGCGTTCATCTTCAAACCTGTTGGTTTGTTGATATTGTTTCACGATTTGCTGAGTCGTCGTCCACCGATTCGAATTTCAGACGTGAGCGGCATTTGGTGTTCCCAAGCGAATTCCTTGACGATTCGCCACGCGTCCTCACGGCCTTCGTAATCGGTGACTTCGATGATCCTGTTGCGGGTGTTGGCCTTGAAGGCCGCCGCCGGTTCACCGTTCTTGAAGACCAAATAGGCGCTTCCAAAGCCGAATCGTTCCTTGAGCGTGCCAGAGAAATACGGTGCGATCGGGTCCGATGGTGGAAGGACGAAGTCTCGCATGGGTTGGAGTTCTTTTGCGTCGGACAACAAGTCCTTCCGGCCCCAGCACACTTCGTGCAAATCGTCGATGAGGAAGCCTTTGATCAGCGTTTCATCCTCCTCAAATTCGGTCAGGATGGCTTTGACCTCTTCCGGTTTGAAATGACTTCCTGCCAAGGACAGCAATTGCTTGATGGTCATCACTGGGAAGTCTGCGACAAGCGAGCGGAGGTACTCCTTACGAAGCACCGAGCGTTCAAGGCTCGGATCATTGGCCACGGTTCGGAAACCACCTCTGAAATCTTGGACGATGTGGCCCGAACGAATCAGGGGCTGAACCAACTTACGGAACTCGGATTGGGTGAGCGCGTAGCGTTCTTTGAACAGTTCATGGTCAGAATGGTTTGAGAAGAAGTCCAGAACATCTGCAAGGTCCTGGTCCGGTTCGAGTCCCCGGATGGCCAGAAGGGTCTGGAAGTGTTCGTAGGAAGCCCACGATTGGTGACCCCTGAGGTTGACGCCTTGGTGAAGACGATTGGCGCTGGCCATGCTCTTCAAGTCGACGCGATACAATTCTGCACGACCACGCAAGGCGAAATCATCTCGGACTTCTCGAATCCGCTTGAGGGCAAGGAACTCGTTTTCTAGCCTCGAGGATTGATGCAAGTGATGCTTGTGGAAAAGGGCCCTGTCGGCCAAGTTCCGGGGCTGGGTCTCCACGATGCCGCCGCGAATCATACGCTCGCCTGCGAGTTTGAAACCGATGCCACTCAGGGCATCACGCCAGACTTGATCGACCTCGCTGATGGGCTGGCCGTTGATGCCGCTCAACACGGCCACATCGACCAATTGTTCGGCGTGGTTTTGGAGCAAGACGTCGAAAGCCTCGCAGAATTCCTCAAGGTAAGCGGCAGGAATCTGAACGTCCTTCACCTCAAGGTAATCGTTGACCTTGAACATCAGGACTTTGCCCACAGGGTCGATGCCCTTGAACACCGGCAGGTACCATCCGCGGTCGAGCATGGCGCGCACTTCCCAGATGAAGCGTGAGACATAGGGATCGGATTGGGTCAAAATCCGCATCTCGCGGTCCTCTCGCCTTGCGCGACGGAAGGAACCGACTTCCTCCGGTGCACAGAAGAAATCCTCTGGCTCGGGCACAAGTGTGGTGACCCGGCTGATCCGCCCCTCCGACTCGAGGGTCTTGAGGGCGATGACCAACTCTTCGTATGTTCGGCTCACGTAGAACCGCAACGTGTTGGCCTTGATGGGTCCAATACGATGGATGACCTCACACAACGCGTCTTCGAAGGAAAGACCGTCATAGACGTCGTAGACACGGTGGTAGAAGGACAACCGGCGCCGTCGACCTGGGACTTCCTCGAACTGTTTCGCCACCATCAGCTGCCGCTCAAGATTGGCCAAACCGTTCTTCACGTCACGCTGCAGTTGCCTGTGCTCCTCGCCTTTGGGGTACATGGCCACAATTTCGGAACGCTGTGGCTCTTCCCCAGGGAGGATTCGGTCCAACAGGTCTGCTTCCATGGCACCGATGTATGGTTCGGGCTTTAGGCCAAGGAGCATCGGTAAGTTGCGTCGCGTGGTGTAGCCCTGACGGTTGTGAAGGAGTCGGCCGTTGACGATGTCCCTGTCGAGTTGAAGGTCCTTCCAATCGCTGAATCTGAAGTCGTTGATTCGATAGAGCAACTCTTGCTGCTTCTGGAAGAGCAGGTGCTTGTCGAATGCTTGGTCCACGTCGTCGTACATGGTGAACGATTTGTCGAGGATCATGTTCTGAATGGAGCGGTATTCGACCACGTCTTCCTCGCCACCGGTGATGCGGTGCTCGTCCACTTTGAGGATGAACTCCGCATCCTCAGTTTGGGTGAAGAAACCGATGCTGATGACGTTCCGCGTCTCCAATTGATGGATGGTCCGTTCGACCATGGTTCTTGGGAACGGCAAGCGCTCCTCCAGACGGTCGGCGGTTTGCGGGCCTTCGGAGCCGAGCATTTCGATGAGTTTCACCCGCAAGGCCTCTTGTGGGTCTCCGAGGACCATTTCCTTCCATGCGGTCACTTTCGTTCCGGAAAACTCAGAGGCCATGCGGTAGGTCAGGCCGGCGGTGTGAAGCGTCAACAAGTCTTCGACGTCCCGGCCACCGTTGGCCGCAAGGCATCCCAAGGTGCCATGGATTTCGCCCATGTAGGAACTGAACCATTTGCCGTCCAGTTCTTCCATTCCCGTGCCTTCGATTTTGGTGATGAGGCCTTCGTTGCAAAGCTGTTCGACCCAGCCTCGGATGACCTCATGATCGATCCCTGCCAGTTTTTCTCGGTACAACGGGTTGCCAAAGGAGCGGTCAAGTCCGCCGCCGTGTTCCATCAAAGCCAGCAGCGTTTCCGCGTCCTTGGGCACCGGAACTTTGTTGGAATAATAGGCGTCAATTTGTTCGTTCGACATTTCTGTCGCAAGGGATCGACGTCCCAGAAGCCGCTCCAAAATGGCCGGGTCGATGTCCTTGACCAAGAACGCGCGCGTCCGCATCGACATCAAGTCCTCGAAGGCCGACATGTAGAGGGACATGCCCAACCGGCTGGGGAGGGTTGCTCGCGTGTGGACGATGCGGGCTTGTCCTTCCCTGCATGCGGTCAGGAATTGCTCAAGACCACCGAGGTCGATGTCGCCGTAGAGGATCTCGTTCTTTGCCTCACGAATGAGGATGGAGCCGTCCATGGTCCTGTGACGGTTCAGCAGGGCGTCTGCACGTTGTTGGAATTGTTGGGGGCTGATTTCCTCCGCACCGATTCGCTTTGGAATGATGAGGCTCCTTCCAGCCACCTCCCTGAACCGCTTAGCAAAAATTTGGGTGCCGATGATGTAGCGTTCGATGACCTCCATGTGGTCTCCCGATGCGAAGGCCTCGTACATGGTTCCAGGATCGACGTCTTGGGCGGTCTTCAGCAACAGGCCGTTTTCGTCGAACGACATTTCGATGACCGGGATGCTGGCGCGTTCGGCCAAGCCTGCCATGAAGTAGCCGAGCGCGGTGTTGAATCCCCGTCCACGGCAGGTCGTCACCAGGTAGGTCGGGTGGGAACCTCCGACCATCTGTTCGACAAGGATCCGGTCTTTGTCAGGGACTTGGAAGGTCGTCAGGACGTGTTCCTCGAGGTGGCGAGCGATCACTTCGGCCGAGTCTTGCCCGAGCGAATAGGCCTGGGTGAGGACGGTCCTCGGATCCACTTCGCGTCGTAGGGCTACGGTGCAGCGTCCAATCAAATCGAGCAAAGACGCCGAGAGTTCCGCGGACCTCGAGCGTGCTTCGCCGGACCAGGACGGGACCGTGGGACGGTAGCCCGTGACGTTGCTGACGTTGACGCGCGTGCCTTGGATGTTGTTGACACGGTAGGTCGAGCCACCGAGCAAGATGACATCGCTGGTGCGCAGGCTTGCGACGAAAGAGGACGAGAGTTTTCCGAGGATGGACCCTTCCGCGTTGAACACGAGGTAGGAATTGTCTGGGGCAATGGTTCCAATGTTGGTGTAGTAGATCATCCTCGAGTAGCCGCGCTTCCCGAAGGTGTTCTCTTCCCAGTCCACCCAAATTCTTCGCTCGTCTTCCAGCAGGTCAAGGACTTCGATGAAATCGTCATACGCGAAATTCCGGTAACTCCAGGCGTTCACCACGATTTCGTAGGCTTCATCGATGTCAAGTTCCTCGATGATGACCAGACCGATGAGGAATTGCGCGACGACGTCAAGGCAATTTTGAGGGAATGACAACCGGTCCATGTCTCCGGTTTGAATCGCGGCTTGTAGTGCGGCCAATTCGAGCAAATCGTCAACGGAGGATGGCAACAAGCGAGCACGTGGAATGCCTCCGACGTGGTGGCCAGCACGCCCAATCCGTTGCAAGGCAGTCGCGATGTCTCCCGGCGATCCGACTTGGATGACCAGGTCAACCGAACCGATGTCGATTCCCATTTCAAGCGAGGAGGAGGTCACCACCGCACGAAGGTGACCAAGTTTCAATTTCCGCTCGACCTCAAGCCGGATGTTTTTGTCCATCGACCCGTGATGCCCAGCGACGAGTTCGCCGAGGAAAGGGCGTAAGCGTTGGACAAGCGTTTCCGTCATCTTTCTGGTGTTGGCGAATACGAGGGTCGTCGTGTGCGCTGAAATCAGGTCGGCAATGGCCTCGACGTTGGCCTCAAGGGTTTGCGCCACAGACCGGTCCGCGAAACGCGGGTGGGTGATCAAGATGTCCAGGTCCAGTTCCCTCGACCCGGAGATTTTGGCGACCATGATCCGCTGGTTCTCACCTCGTGATTCACGGTCGTCGCTTGCCACCAGGTATTCTGCCACCGTATCGAGGGGCTCCATCGTGGCAGAGATGCCAATTCTCTGAACGGGATCTTTCAACAAGGTGTCGAGGAAGGACAAGGTCAGGCTCAGATGAACACCACGCTTCGTGGGGACAAGGCTGTGCAATTCGTCGATGATCATCCACTTGACTCGGGAAACGATCGGTTGGAACCTCGAGGAGCTCACGGCAATGGCCATGCTCTCGGGCGTCGTGATGAGAATGTGTGGCGGTTTGCGCAGCATCTTCTGTCGGTCGGATTGGGACGTGTCACCGGTACGCAATCCAACACGAATGTCTTTGGCTCGGTCGGGCAGATACTTCGCCTTGATTTCACCCAAGGGCCCGAGGAGGTTGCGTTCAATGTCGTTCGCCAACGCTTTGATCGGTGAGATGTAGATGCAGTAGACTTGGTCTTTGAGCGATCCGTCAAGCGCTTTTCGGACCAAATCGTCGATGACCGTCAGGAAGGCCGTCAGTGTCTTTCCGGAACCGGTCGGGCTGCACAACAGCAGGTGCTCGCCACCCATGATGGCAGGAATGGCCATTTTTTGCGGGGCGGTGAAATCCGGAAATTTGTCCAAAAACCAGCGACGCACGGGTTCGCTCAAACGGGCGGCTAAGGCCTCCGTTTCTTCGAACGAATCGAGGTATGTGATTTCTGGCATGTTTTTTCCACGACACCCGTGACGTTGTCTCGGGGATGTGCAGTATAAAAATGAATTGAAGCCTTGCGAATGCCCGCGCCTCCGTTCTGATGCCGTTTCCACCGCAGGAAAGCATCGGTCTTGATGGCGTGCTGAAGACGACCGCTCACGCTCCAGCGCGGAATCCCTTGGCCGGCTCGATGCTCGGTGGTGCACGGCCGACCGTTTGACTCACGTCCGAGGGTCAATTTTGGCCGAGGGATTCAAGGGCCTGTGAAGGAGCCAGTGGACATGGTCGAGGGTCAAGAGGTCGTGGACCGGCTGGAACGTTTGACCGGGATGCTGCGGCGACGCGGCATCATCTTGCCTGCGTTTGAGATTCACGGCGGGGCCAAAGGCCTGTACGATTTCGGGCCTGTCGGCGGTCGTCTCCAGTCCAAAGTCCAGGACGTTTGGCGTGATCACTGGCTGAGTCAGGGTGACGTGGTGGAGATCTCGTGTCCTACCGTCACACCCTTCGCTGTGCTTGAGGCCAGCGGGCACGTGGCTGAATTCAGCGATTTCATGACCGTCTGCCTTGCCTGCAATGAGGCAAGCAGAGCGGATACCATGCTGGAGGCGCATCACCCCAATCCCGATGCCTTGCCCATGAGCGAGCTTCAAGCCCTTCTGGACGAAGTCGCACCCGAATGTCCAGCTTGCAGCGCGGCGGATTGGTCCCCCATCGTCGCGGAGAATTTGATGTTCGACACGGTCATTGGTGCAGGGTCGTCAGGACGGCCCGCCTTCCTTCGACCTGAAACGGCGCAAGGAATGTTCACCACCTATCCTGCCGTCTACCGCCACTTCCGAGAGCGGTTGCCGTTTGGGGCCATGCAACTCGGTCGTGGATACAGGAACGAGATTTCGCCTCGTCAAGGCATGATTCGCTTGCGTGAGTTCAACATGGCTGAGTTGGAGTACTTCATCGACCCAGAGGCGGAAGCATCGCATGACTTCTCGCCGTGGGCATCCACGATGGTCCACCTTGTGCCCGCCGCCGGTGATGCCTTCCGATCCTCCATACCTGATGCTTTGACCAAGGGCGTCATTTTGCATCCGACGGTCGCTTGGTACATGGCCCGTACCTACGACTTGATGCAGGACCTTGGCGTCAACACCGACAAGCTCCGGTTCCGTCAGCACGCACGGGATGAAATGGCGCATTACGCGCTTGACTGTTGGGACGTGGAACTCCATGGATCCTATGGATGGGTCGAATGCGTCGGCATTGCTCACCGTGGTTGCTACGATTTGGAAGCCCACGAACGCGCCACTGGACAACGCCTGAGAGCTTGGCGAAACCACCCAGAACCGAAGGTCATTGACATCGACGGCTGGACCACGGACGGAGCGAAGGCAGGGCCAGCTTTCCGAGCCCTTGCTGGGAAGGTCAAGGCCAAGGTGGAATCGCTCCCGTCAGACGCCACCTTCCCCGCATCGCTCGTGCTTGAAAGCGGCGAGGAAGTGGTCGTTGAAGTGGAACACGTGAAACGTGTGCAGCGGACCGAGACCGTCGCTGGAGAATGGTTCATTCCTCATGTGGTCGAACCTGCATTTGGCATCGATCGCATCATCTGGCACTTGATCGACCACGCGTACCAAGAGACCGGGGGTGAAGAGGACCGTTACGTTCGCATGCACCTACATCCGGACGTTGCTCCCATCGACGCCGCTGTGTTACCGCTCTTCGAAAAAGATGGCATGGGAGAGGTCGCTACCGACCTTCACAAGCGGCTTTGTGCGTCACGCGGTCTTTTGGCCGTGTACGACGCAAGCGGTTCCATCGGGCGGAGGTACGCTCGGGCCGATGAGATCGGGGTTCCATGTTGCCTCACTGTTGACCATACGACCCTTGAGGACGGCACCGTCACATGGCGGGACAGGGACACGGGTGAACAGATGCGGCTCACCATGGACGAGGCTGTGTTGCGTCTTTCTGGCCGCAGATGACGGCGGGGTGATACACCGTCGCATTCGAAGTGCTGCCATGCCCGTGAGCGATTGGACGGAACGGCATCGTCCGTCGTCCGAACGCCAACTCGAGGGCAACGATGCACAGAGAAGCAGGCTTCGTGAATGGCTCGAATCGTGGCGTATTGGTCGTCCTAATCGGCCTGGAGTTCTGTTGGTCGGACCACCAGGGGTCGGCAAAACCTCCGTCGTCCGTGCCGTGGCCGCAGACATGGGTTGGAGCGTCATTGAACTCAACGCCTCAGACGACCGCAACGCTGCGGCGATTCGTCGCGCTGCGACGCATGGAGCAACGCACCGTTCGCTGTTCCACGATCCCAACGAGCCTGCTCAACGCACCCTGATTTTGCTCGATGAAGTCGACCACCTTTCCGGTGGATTGCGAGCGGTCAGCGATGCTCGGGTTCGCGGTCAATTGATGGACGACGATGAGAAAGACGCGCTGAAAGGCGATTCAGGAGGCAAAGCCGAACTTCTTCGCCTGCTGGAAAAAACGAGCCAACCAGTGGTTCTTGCTTGCAATGACGTGATGCGGTTGTGGGGGTCAGGTTCGTCTTGGCGGACGACGAGGGATCGCTTCTCACGCCACGTCATCACCTTGACTTTTGACCGGGTCTCCAACGATGCCATTCGTCGCATCGCTCGCCGCGTCTTACGAGAGGAAGGTGTGACCTTCGACGGAGAGGCACTCGATCTTTTGGTGAAGCACAATCCTGGCGATTTGCGGGCCCTTGTTCGCGACCTGCAGGTCCTCTGTGAAGGGTTCGACCGTGTGTTGACCGCGGACCTGGTGCGGGCCAGGGTCGAAAGCGGAGGGCGTGACCTCACCATGGGCGTCTTTCCAGGGCTCGAAGCGGTGTACCAATCCCGAACCGCAGCCGATGCTGTACGGCATGCGAGCAGCCTCGACAAAGACCCTGCAGAGATCGTCGATTGGGTGCATTGGAACAACGGGACGGTGTTCACCCAAGCAACGTCGAGGTTCCGGGCAGCTGAAAGCCTCACGTTGGCAGACAGAGCAGCGGCTTCGCGTTACCTAAGTACGGCGCATCGCTCGTCGTACTGGTCGCTTCACCTGAGCAGTTTGGCCGCTTCTGTGGCCAACACCGAACCGGTGCAAAAGAAAGTGTACACCGGCTATCCCGCTCACCTGAGGCGTTCTGCCAGCAGAACCGCCTCCGTGGCCGAGGCCTTGGCGGAGGCATGTGGAGCAAGCAAGGCAGGCATGCGCGCGGAACTCTTGCCGATCTTGTCCGCATCGCTCAACGCCGAAGGCAACATGGGGGATCACGAGCACCTCGACATGTCCCTGAACCTGGGTCTGACCGCGACCGAGCATGTGGCGCTGACCGGTTTGGCCATGAGCCGACGTTCAGCGAAGGATTTGGTGCGCCATTACGACGAGGTCCTCAGCGACCGACTGCAAGCAGAAAAGGCGCCCGTTGAGCCTGTTGCAGCGCCTGATGCCACCGATGAACCTGAGGAGGCATTGCCAACCACCGACGCCGCCGATGCCGGTCAGACCACGTTGTTCTGATCCTCGTCATCGGGGTCCTTCTTTCGTGCTCCTGGCTCACGCCAGGTGGACGGGGAAAACAGAATGACTGCAGTGAGCAATTCAAGACGACCAAACCACATCAGAATACCCGTCAGGAGGAGGCCGGTGTTCGGCATCGAAGCCCAGGTGACTGCGGGTCCAAACTCACCCATGGCCGGTCCGGTGTTGCCGAGGGCACTGGCCACGACCCCAATCACGGAAAGCACGTCAAGGTCGGCTCCCATCGGTGCCATGATGAGGGCCATGAGGAGGGAAGCCCCTGCGAACAAAAGGATCCACACCAACAGCATCCCGACGATGAGTTCGACCTGCTCCTGTTCGACCTGTTCTCCGTTCATTCGAACGGTGTGGATACGCCTTGGATGCGTCAAGCGGTTGAGTTGCCGCTTGGCCACCTTGACGGCGAGGCTGATTCGGAGCAACTTGAGCCCACCAGCCGTCGAACCTGCCGAGGCTCCGACGACCATCAGCATGAGGATGACGATTTGAGCGATCACCGGCCAAAGCATGTAATCGGCGGTGCCGTACCCTGTGGACGTGGCGATGGCAACGACCTGAAACAGCGCCTTTCGAAGCGGCTCGCTTCCCACATCGCCACCTTGCAGGAACAAGGCTCCTGTGATGATGACCGTTGCACCAAGGAGGTAGGCCAAGTACGTCTTGAATTCCTCGTCAGCCCACATTTTCCCGGGTTGACGCTGGACGATGAAGTACAGCAAGGTGAAATTCACACCGGCCAAGAACATGAACACCAGAATGATCGATTCCAACACCGGGTCGTTCCAGTGCCCAATGCTGTCGTCCGTGGTCGAAAACCCTCCGCTTGGCATGGTCGTCAAACCGTGATTGACGGCTTCAAAGGCGTTCATGGGCGTCAAGCCGATCAGCAGGGCGATTTCGAGGAGGGTCAGCACGAGGTACATGATCCAAAGCGCCTGAGCGGTCTGGGCCAACTTTGGTCGAAGACGCGAAAGTGACGGGCCGGTCAATTCCGCTCGGGCAAGCGCCATTCCACCACCCAACACCCGTGAAAGCACGACCATGCTCAGCATGATGACGCCCATACCCCCCAACCATTGCATGGTGGAGCGCCACAACAAGAGGCCGCGAGATTGGGCCCCAATGCAATCCTCTGTGTTTGCAAAACAGTTCGGTGAGGTTGAGATGTCGATGATGGTGGTTCCCGTCGTGGTAAAGCCGGACATGGCTTCGAATCCAGAGTGAAGGAGGCCTTCCATCGCAGCGAGAAACGTCACGTCATCCGTGAACGGTCCGTGGAACATTCCACCCAACCAGAAGGGCATCGCTCCGAAGGCGACAACGACTGGGTAGGCCAAAGCCACGGTCGCGAAGGCTTCTCTGTCGCGCAGTCGGTCAGGCGTTTCCGGCGTTGTTCCATAGCGCAACATCAGCCAACTGGATCCGACGGCCAACAGGGTCGAAGGCAGGAACGCGAAGAGGGCCATTTGGACGTCGTCAAGGAAGGCCGTGGCCAGGCCGACCACGGCAAGCGGAACCGTCAGGGCACCTACGGTCCATCCGAGGATGAGGTAGAGGACATCCCAACGCATGCATCACACCCGGAATTTCTTCTCCACATCAGCGACGTGGTCGGGGGATGTGAAGATGATGAGACGGTCGTGTTCAATCAGCGTTTCATCGGGATGAGGGTCATGGGAAGACCACCTTCCATGGGAGTCGCTGCGTTGGATGAAGGCGATGCGCATCCAGTCCGGGAAGCCACCTTCGCGGATCCTTCGTCCGCAGAACTTGGCTGCCTTTGTGACTTCATGCGTTACGCCGACGACGTTTGGGATGGTGGACAGGACCGCGTAATGCCCGGCAAGTTTCCGGTGGACGAGGGTCAACAATTCGTCCACCGCAACACGTGTGATGTCCACGGAGAAACTGATCCCCATCCGTTGCACAACGTGGACCAGGTCGTTGTCGTTGAGGATGAGGCCGGTGTTGGTGACTCCGAGGTCCATGGCAAAGAGCATCGCAGCAATGTTGGCGTGGTCGTCATCAAGGGCGCCGATGGCCACGTCCATGCCGCCCATACCCACTTCTTCCATGGTCTCCCTTGAGACGTGGTCGCCGTGAATGACCTCCAACTCTGGGTGACCACCGATACGATGACCGGAAATCGCATTCGCCGTCTGAAGGTCACCTTCGACGATCATCACGTGTGCACCCTCTTCGAGCCAGTGTGACGCAATCCGGAGTCCGAGCGTGGAACCTCCCACGACCACGACTTTTGGTTGGCTTGGGAACGCACGAACGTCGTGCCCAAAGGTGTGAACCAAGTCGTCGAAGGAGCCCAAACCGGTGGTGGCGACGGCGATACGGTCTCCTGGACGGAGAACCGTCGTGCCAGAGGGGACCATGCTCCGCGTCCCTTTTCGCTTGAGGCCGATGAGCAGTGGGACGGGTGCTCCAACCTCTTTCTCCACGTCAGCAAGGGGAACGTCCAGGGGCAGTCGACAATCTTCGGTGATTTCCAGTTCCACAAGGTAGGCTTCGTGGTCGAAGGGAATGACTTCAGCAAAGGAGGAGGCACGGATGCCGGAAGACAAGCGGCTGATCGCGCCGTCAATCGGATCGATGGCACGGTCCACTTCCGCCCATGCTTTCAGGCCACCATGAGCTTGTTCCTCAAGGATCCCTTCGTCCCTGATGCGGCAAATCGTCAGCAGGTTTTCTCTGGAGCCGCCGCGTAGGTCGTGGATGTGCTTGGCCAACCCACAGGCCAGCACGTTGCGGTCGTCTTTGTCCGTCGCGGCGATGAACACGTCTGCACGCTCGATGCCTGCCTCGACGAGGGCTTGTCGGTCCAAGACGTCGCCATGAAGGACAAGCATGTCGAAGGCTTGCGCATTCTTGACGGCCCTTGAACTCAGGTCAAGCAAGACCACGTCGTTCTTCTGCTCCTTGATGAGGGCCTCGGCCAAGCCCAAACCGACCCGACCAGCACCTGCAATGATGACCAGCATCGGCTCACCTCAAATCCTCAGCCATCTTTGTGACCTTGTACGTGCCACCGTCAAGCTGAACGCCGTCTGCGGTGCTGACCAGCATCGTACGTTTGATGCTCGTTTCTCCTTCAAGAGCGGCGGTGAAAATGGTGCTTTGGTACGCCGATGCAATCGCGTTCCCGGTAGGATCGGGGACTTCCATCCAGTCGACGTACGCGTTTGTGGTGTGAAGCAGCCACTTGTTGTTGACCACGTCGACGCTTCCTTCGACGTAGCAATCGTTGGCTGAGATGCCTTGGGAGGTGCACCACGCCTCGTCCATTGGCAGCATGATGTAACCCCATGCGTGGAGTTCCCATGTCGTGAAACTAAGCGGATCCACCAGGGCTCCGAACACGAACCAACCGGGGATGCCTTTGGTTCGGAGGATGGACAGGTAGGCGTTGGTTTGCTCGTCACAGTCTCCCGTTCCATCGGCGAGGCAGGTCGGACCTGAACGAGGCGTGGTCAGCGCAAAATCGTCGTAAGGGACGCTTTCATGCATCCAATCAAAGGCGGCCCTTGCGAAGGCGTAGACGTTGTCTTGGCGACCTTCTGGGAGCCTCATGGAAATGAGGTTCGCCGTGTCCTGCACGATTTGGGCGGTGGAATCGACAGCATGACCCCGTGAGGTTCCGTCCTCGTAGGTGCCGAGGTCGTACCACTTCGAGTCGGTGTATTGGTCCACCCGCAGGCCGTCACGACGATCGTCCATGTCCTCAAAGGTGCCTGAGCGCTCCACGTTGATGCCGGAAGAGCCCCCGGGAATTCGACCGTCAACGGTGTCGTCATCCCACCATGTGTAGCTTGCGACATCGACGTTGGAGACCGTGCTGAAAGGAACCACATCACCCGCTTGCATGTTCAGCCGAATCTTCACACAAGCCGTGATGGAACAGTGCTCTTGGTCGTTGGATGCGACGCTGGGCCACCACACTTCGTGTCCGTCGGTGGACGTCCACGCATTTTCGCGTTCCAACACTGTCCCGTCGGTGGGGACGTTGACGTCTTCTCCAGCCACTTTGACCAAGAAACCAGTTGGTGTTTGAAGCGGTAACGGGTCGCTTCCGTTGATCCCCGTTTCCATCCCGTACGCGCTGGTAAGTGCCAAGGGTAGGCGGACGGTTTCCTGCAGGAAGGCAGGTCGTTCGAGGTTGTTCTCGACAACAAAAGAGCGATCCACGCCGAAGGATGCTTCCACGGGGTACATCAGTGGGCCTTCAAGAAATTGAGCAAGGTAGGTATCGAGGTTGTCGACGGTTCCGAATGCCGCTTCTCTTGCTTGGGGTGAGAGGAAGGCAAAGATCACGAAGGCCAACATGAAAATCGAGCGTTGCCGGTTTCGGCGCCGCTTCATGATGTTCCTTGAGCGTCCCTTGCTGTCTACGACGACGCCGCGCTTCTTCGGCGCATTGGGCATCGAATAGCTGGCCCCCTCGCCCTGAAGAAAACGTCCGCACGTATAGCAAACGGCATCGCCGGGAAGCGTGACCGCACGGCAGTGTGGGCAGGTGCCCATGTTCCCTTCTGCCAACCGGCGCCGTTTAACGCTTCCTTGGAGGATTCACTCCTCTTCACGTTCCATCGTGCGTGCTTCGCGAGCCCGCTCCGCACGGACGCGTCGCAAAGCCCGCTTCGCTTGCGGACTCAATCCGTCCCATACCCATTCCCCGACGCGGGGTTCAGCCGAGAGGAGAACCACGACCGCGGCAAGCCAGACCAAGGGTTGGAAGAAAGCAAAGTAGGCCAGGGTCAGCAGCACCATGCGCCAAGCCGCGGCACGGAACACAGCACCCAAGCGCCGGCCTTGGAGCATCAAGTGCCCCTGCCAAGCCGTCAATGTCGCCTCAAGGCGTGGGAGAAGCAGCCCAAAGGCAGCAGCCCCAAGCCACCGGTGCGAAGGCGTGAATGCTTCTGTGGCGTTCAGCAGTTGTGCACTTAGGAACAACCCCTGCATGCCACCCATCGCCGCTCCAAGAGCCCACCCTGAGGTGGTTTGGGCGCTTGCTTCGCGTACTTTGGAACGGCGAAGAATCAGGTGGGCGGCCGCTGAGTGCATCCCAACAAACCAGAGCAGCACGAACAAGTTCGGGCCCTGAGAAGGCGCAGTACCTCCAATGACCACGTCGTAATACGGAATGAATAGGGTTTGGAATTCGAGGGTCGCAACCAGGGCGCCGAGGACACACCCCCAGAGCACATGGCTCCACGCCAGTGTCAAGTCATAGAATCCCGCATACTGGGTCATCACGCCGCGCCATGCAAGGCCCATGCCCAGCAAGGCGAGCAAGGCCGCGATCTGGAAGACCACGGCTTCTTGCATGACTCAAGGCAGGACCTCACGTTGATGAAGCATCCCTCGTCGAGAGGTTCAAACCCCGCCGTTCCTCAGAAGGAACATGGCCAGGCTCTTGCTCTTCGGCGGCAAAGGCGGTGTGGGCAAGACCACATGCTCTGCAGCAAGCGCCATCCGCTTGGCAGACGCGGGGTTGAGGGTGTTGTTGGTGTCCAGCGACCCTGCTCATTCAACGTCGGATTCGCTCGGCATCGAATTGGGCCCAGAACCGACGCCCGTGGACGGCGTTCCTGGCCTCTTTGGTTTGGAAATGGATCCCGAGGCCCGCGTGGCCCAAGCCATGCCCAAAATCAGCGAAGCGATGCAAGGTCTTGGTGGTGGTGGCCCATTGGCCGGCTTGACCGGCATGGCCGGTGGCGACCTCGGCGGTGCCGCAGCCGATGTTGGGCGGGAGGTTGAAGCCTCGGATTTGCTCTTGCCAGGCCTTGACGAAGCGTTGGCCTTCGATGAGTTGCTCAAACACATCGAGGACCTCCGATGGGACGTGGTGGTGTTTGACACCGCCCCGACCGGGCATACACTCCGGTTCTTGGCCCTCCCAGAGTTGATCGATGCGTGGTCCGACCGTCTGCTTCGGTTGATGCGGGCATCAGGTGGCATCCGTTCGATGATTTTCGGTCGAAAAGAGAGCGATGCAATGAAAGATGAACTCGAGCGCTTTCGGCGTCGAGTGCTTCATGTTCGGCGCATTCTTTCCGACCCTTCGACCACACGGTTCACCCTCGTGACCATTCCTGAGCGGATGGGGGTCAACGAAACCGTGCGGGCCAACGAGGCGCTGCAACATCACGGACTTCCCGTCACCGGTTGTGTGGTCAACAGGGTCACACCGGCCCTGGATCATCCCTTCCTTGAGCGACGTCGTGCGGAAGAGCAAGGTCGGATTCAGGAACTGGAAGACGCGTTGGGCGACCACACGCCAGTGTGCGTCCCGTTGATGGACACCGAGGTGCACGGGCTCGATGGTTTGCGAGAACTTTCGCAGGTCCTCTATGGCGATCTGGTCGCCATCCCCGAAGGAATTGGACCCCATCCGATGGGCGACCCCCTTCACCACGAAGTGCACAGATCCATGGTGGTCGAGCAGGCCGACGCCGAGGAAACCATCCAACTTCATCTTCCAGGTTTGGCGCGTGAAGATCTGAGTTTGCGCAGCGAAGAGGGTCGTCTTCTCGTGGGCGTGAACGGGCATGAGCGTCACGTCCCTACCTCAAGTGCGGTCAAAGCCAGCACCGTGGTTGCACGTTTCCGTGGTGAGGTGTTGCACCTGACCGTGCCACGCTCATCGGCGTCAACAGGTTGAAACCAACCCATCGGGAGCGTTGTTCATGGCGCTTGAGGGCCTCTCAAAGGGGATTTTCCGGTCCCTCGGTTTCCTCAAGTCCAAGCGTCGTTTGGACGAAGAAGAACTTCGAGACATGACGAAGAGCCTTCGACGTGCCCTGCAGGAAGCGGATTTCAATGTCCGCCAGACCAAGGAAATCGTTGAGCGACTCGAGGGTCGGATGCGGGAAGAGGAACCCCGGCCTGGCATCACGCTCCAAACCCAAGCGATGAACATCCTCTACACCGAACTGGTCCGCTTGCTTGGCCCCTCCGCCGAGTTTCGCCCGCATGGCTCAACCCTCCTTTTGGTCGGATTGTACGGCCAGGGAAAAACCACGACTACGGCGAAGTTGGCCGAATGGTACCGAAAGAAGCACGGCGTTCGCGTGGCCGTGATCGAGGCTGACGTCCACCGTCCCGGTGCCTACGCTCAGTTGAGCCAGCTCCTCGAGGGCACCTCGGTCCAAGTCTACGGTGAACCCGAAACGAAGGATGCAGCAACCATCGTTCGAAACGGTCTCGAAGCCACCGCTTCGGCAGATTTCGTCATCATTGACACGGCCGGCCGTCACGAGCTCGACGAGGAATTGGTCGTCGAACTCGACGACATTGCTGCACTTGCACAAGCCGAAGAACGCTGGCTGGTCATCGATGCCCAGGTCGGTCAAGCCGCTGGACCAGTCGCCGCTTCGTTCCACGATTTGGCCGGCGTGACGGGCATCGTCATTACAAAACTCGACGGGACTGCACGCGGTGGTGGAGCCCTATCTGCTGTCGCCGCAACCGGCGCACCCATCGTGCACGTGGGTGTTGGCGAACAAGTCAAGGATTTGGAGCGGTTTGAGTCCGACCGATTCATCTCTCGTTTGCTCGGAATGGGTGACATTCAGGGCCTGATCGATCTCGCTCCAGAGGACCTTGATGAAGAAGAGGCCATGCGCTTGACGCAACGCCTGATGTCCGGTCGTTTCACGCTCAATGACATGTACAAGCAAATGGAGATGATGTCCAAAGTCGGTACGATTGACAAGTTGATGTCCTTCCTGCCGGGCGGCATGCTCGGTGGTATGGCTCAGGCTTCCAAGTCACAAAAAGAGGCCATGCAGGCGAACCTCGACCGGTATCGCGTCATCATGGACAGCATGACAACGTGGGAAAAGAACGAACCTGCCAAGATCAAGGTTGAACGCGTTCGACGCATCGCCAAAGGCTCAGGTGTCAAGGAGAAAGACGTACGAGAGCTCATCGGACAATGGAACCGTTCTCGCAAGATGATGAAGGGCATGGGTGGAAA
>MDSV01014541.1_pt1 | contig 51745 bp, 32 predicted proteins | sample 810851 | NCBI WGS metagenome assembly MDSV01 (sample SAMN05326640, study PRJNA326480) | marine metagenome | isolation source: seawater | place: Atlantic Ocean: North East | collected 2012
AGAGAAGCAGATTGGACGGATATTGCATTTGCTGACAAAGTAGAAATCAAAAATAATGCAGACGGACCTGCAGATATTGTGATTTGGCAAGCAAACTTACCATTTAATCAGCCACCTCAACCAGGAAATGTAACAATTATCAACAATGATGGTTGTAATTCGAGAACATTTTCAATAGGTGAAAGATTCACCCATTTTTACGTATGGGATGTTAAAGTAGGAGATTTTGAAGGTGATGGAAACGATGATATTGCGGTATTAGAATTAGCTACGGATTTAACAACACAAAATTTAGTAGTCTATCCAGGGCCAAATCCAACAGTTCCATCTTCGGAATTAACATCTTTAGGACAATCAACATCTTATTCGTTCAGGGAGTTTAATATTGGAAATAAAGGTGAAGCAATAACAACATTACCAAGTGGGCAACCAAATCCTGCAGATTGTGAAGATAATGATATTTGGCTTTTGAGAAGTTATGGGGTTGATTATACAACAGGGCAATTAACAAATCCAGGAACTGAAGATAATGTAACCGTAGTTGAATTCGATTGTGCATTAGCAGGTGGCAGATTTCCAATTGATGCAACAACGCAAACAAGTGGAACCTCAACAAATAATCCTGTGGAAGTAAATTTAGATACTGAATATGGAAGTTTTGCAATTGCAGATATTGATGAAGACGGATATATTGATACGGTAGCAATGACTGATGAAAATACAGAGAATTTGACATTTGCCACTCGTACTGGAACGGGACCTTGGTCTGCAGTTCAAAATGAGTATTTTGGTCCATATGTTGCTTTCACAGTATCAATTTCTGAGTTAAATAATGATGGGAAACCTGATTTTATTGTTCCAACCTTATTGGAAGGGTTTGAATATACTTCTTCATCAGGTCAGCAAGGAAGTCAATATTATTTTGATACCGTATCTAGTGTTCAGGTTGTTCTTTCAAAAAGTAATGGATACAAAGCACCATTATCTTATGATGTAGGGACTAGGGCATCATTTGCTACTGTAGATCAATTTGTAGGCACTGCAGATAGTGCACCAGATATTGTAGTTGGTTATACGGATTATTCTTGGGGAAGCCCATATTATTGGGCAGAAAGCCGTGGTTGGAATGGACAATATGACCACATCACTGTTATTGAAATGGATTACAAAGATTTAGCTTTAGAAGATATTGAAATCGGTCCCACAGATTCTTATTATGGGATTGTTGGAGAAGGGACTAGAGATGTTAACCTTACACTTGTAAACGGAGGAATGGAAGAATTAACAGGCACATTTGATCTAGGAGTTACAATTGATGAAATTGATCCAACCTCTAGTACCAATACTACTGTATATGCAAATACATTTGATGGTTCAGAAGAAAATTTAGGTTGCGGACAAGGGTGTACTTGGTCAACTCAAGAATATTTACCAGATGAATCAATTCATTGGCATATCGAAACGAATACAATTACTGGAACTTCAGACGAGGGAGATGAAGAGTATAACAATTCATACCAAGCTAATTGGGAAGGAAATAACCCTACTGACTTTTACTGGATGGGAACTAATGTTGAAAATTCATCAGGAACTATTTGGACAGGATATGAGCCAAATTGGGATGAAGCATTGATATTAAATGATGTGGACCTTACAGGAGCAGATCGTGCATGGTTAAGTTTAGATTTATTCGGCTCATTTGATTATACAGGTTTAGGAAATTCCGGAAATGGATTCTATGCTATGTATTGGGTATTTGATGACACAGGATTTATTGAAATTAATACTGAAGATAATGGTTGGCAACCGATTTCTTGCCCATTTATAGCAATTATTGACGGATACTGCCCCGGAGGAGTTGCTCAATGGGGAGGTTTTGATAATGACCGAGTACTCAATCAAATTGTTAACGGAGATGCTGAAAGGTTTTCACCTGGTACGGCAAGTGGGCTTTATAGTGGAACTCATAATGGTTGGCAACCATATACTGCAGAAGGTTTAGGTCAGTTTGATTTATCGAATTGGGCTGGTGATGTAGTAGATTTAAGATTTAGATTCCGTAGTGGATTCCAAGGTAGCGTTGGCTATGAAAATGAAACATTTTGGTCAGGATTGGATGGTTTTGCTTTTGATAATATTTCTATTACAAAGCAACAAACATCATTTACAAATATTTACAATAATTTTACACCTGTAACAGTAAATAATCTCCAACCAGGAGATGAAATAATTGAACAAGTTCCATTTGATTTTGAAAATGAAAAGACATATAGAATTAGTGCTCAAATTACTCCAGATTCATCCTGGACAAATGAACAAACAATTAATAATGAAATGAAATATTTTATCGAAACACAAAATTTGTTTGATCCAGCAGTAGTTAGCGTGGATTTCTTTGACGATGGAGGATTGTATGCAGAAGGAGAGTTACCAATGAAAGCAACAGTAACAAATTATGGTAATACTGAGATGGATTTTGATGTAGAAGCCACTATCTTGTATGCTCTCCCAACACAATTAGATTGTGGACCAGATCAAAAACCATGTAGTGAGACATTTGAGAATCCTCAAAAATATGTGCATATTGATGATGATACAGATGGACAAGGAGATATTGCTGATGATTCGGAGGTTCCAGATTCCAAGATAGGTAGTTCTGCTTGGTGGTTTGGACATCCTGACGTATTACAAACAAGTCAACAAGGATATGGAGACGATTGGAATGAAAATATGAGTATTACCGATATTGATTTATCTAATTTAGCTGGCACATATGCTGCTTTAAGTTTTGAATATTATGCAGACACTCATTATTACATAAGTAATAATGGTTCATATTATAATTATGAAGATACAGTGCAGTTATTTGTAGAATGGTCAAAGGATGTAGATGGGGATGGCAATATTGGTGTTGACGAACAATATGAAGGAATTATTTATGGCCAATATAATGATTATAACAATGATAATTATTGTTCATCAGACGAAATTGAATATGTTGGAGACGTTGTAGATCCTAATAATGGAAGAGAATCTCAGTTTATTTTTAATTCAGCAGGCGAGGTTAAATCAAGTTCTGTGGATTTCACTCATATTTATTTGCTTAACACATCTAGAGTAATAGGAGGTTATTATTACACAGAATGTACCTCTTTGGCAGGAGCATCAGATGTGGATATCACCTTCCATTTTGAATCTAATGCAGATGGATATAATGGCCAGAATAATGGATATTTAGGAGTTGCAATAGATAATGTATCAGTTAAAGAATTCACATTTGTACCAGATACAACGTATACAGAATCAGTAAGTGGAGTAGATGCACAAGAAGAAGTTGAAATTGACTTTGGAATGCATGACTTTGGTCCTGGTGTTTATAGGCTTGAAGTAACTACAATTTATGATAATCAAACTATGGGAACAAAATGGTATGGAGAAGATGAAATTGTTGAAGAAAATAATAAAACAAGAGCAACATTTAATGTTGAAAGTGTCAATTTATTCATCAATCCTCCAAACTACCTTACATGTGTGGATGATAATCAATATCAATGTATTTATCCAATTGACGAAGTTGAAAACCATGAATTTAAAGCACAGGTAATTAATGGAGTTTTAGCAGGAAATTACGTATTTAATTTAGAAGTAATTGATACATCTACCAATACTATGGTGTTTAATCAATCAACTACAAAGGTGTATGAACTTGAGCCTGCGGAAGTAGAAACTGTAGATTTCCCAATATTCATAGATTGGGAAAGTGATAAAGAGTATCGTGTAGGATTTAAGGCATATCTTGTTGGAGGAGGAATTAGTGGAAATGATCCTAACTTTACTGCAACATTTTCTAATGATATTGATGTATTAATCTTGTCTGATCCAGTTCCTGGACATTTACCAGCAGTCAAACAAAATTTAGAAGATCTTGGAATGACTTATACCCAGTTTACTATGGCTAGAGATTGGAACACATATTTATCAAATAATTGGCTTGGAACTTCAGTAAAAGGAGGACATGGGTTCGAGAAAATTTTGATGCCGTGGCAATCAGAGGCCACAGCTCAGCAATACGCTGAAAGAATCAATAGCGAGAAAACAACCTTGGAAGGGTTCATGAATGCGGGAGGCACTATTGAAATGCATCTTGGACCATATCAGGCATATTATCAATCAACAACAGGAGGAAGGTTGCCTCTTGGAATCACTGTTTCAAATAGAGATAATACTGATTTATCAGCATCAGATTCATATGTTGTCTTTGATGATATTGTTATTGGTGAAGAATTCCATCCACTTTTAGATGGAATTAGTATTGATGCCATGTCAAATTGGAACCCTTATGATGAAGATCCTACAAAATACTTTGTAGCAGATTCAGTATTAAATACAAAGTCTTTAGATGATCAAGATAAAACTGTAAGAGGTGCTTTATCTACAGTACCTTTAGGAAATTGTAGAGATTCATTAATGGGTGATGGAACGTTCCAAAACATAATTAAACACCAAACAGATAACAGATTTAACAGTTTATTAGGGACTTGTAATATCGGAGATGGAGGATTAATAGTAACAACAATAGATGTTGAATTAATTTCATCATCTGGTGATTCCTCAACTCCGCTTTTATCAAATATGCTGAAATATATGGTAACAGAATATTCAGACTTTGGTGCATTTGGTACAGGTTTAGGACTTGAGATTGATGGTAGTGAACCTTGCGGTAGATTAAATATTCAAGTATGTCCAGATCAAGGTTATGATTTTACAGAGATATCACAAGATAATGATTATGAAAGATATTACATAAAAAGTAAAGAATCAATAGATTTATCTTATTTCTCTAATTTGGAAGGACTAGAAGCATATTGGGTTGTAGATGGCCCAACTGATTGGGATAATACAAAAATTGATGATGCAAACTTAAACCCACTACGGATTAAAAATATGGATTCAGTAACAGCTTCATTCTGCCAAGAAACAACTTCATTAATCTTTGAATGTAATCAAGGAGCCACTTGGAATGTATCATTATATCTTTACAATGATGAAGGTCATGGAAGGATGTTATTCATCCAGATAGTAACTGATGATGTTGGTGCTGATTCCGATAAACCAAACGCAGAATTTGAAATTCTATGGAATGATATGAACCCAGGAAAAACTGATGCGGCTGAAGTTAAACCTCATCCAGAATTCCCAACAAAAGAATTTAGAGGTGAAGCAAGAAATGTTTATCAAATTATTTTGCCAGACGATATTAATTCTGAATTTAGTTCTGATACTGGAGTATGGGTTTATTTCGATGCTGCAATGAGTGAAGATTTAGATTGGGTTGGAGATGGTAAAGGAATCAAATATTATGAATGGAAGATTGCTAATGATTACCCAATAAGATATTCACAATTCAAGGATATTAGAGTAATTGGAGAAATAGAATCACCAGATAATCCAAGTAATAATAGGGTATCCCCGATTTTCCAATATCAATTCTTTAATGTAACATCAGATAGAGATACAACTTTTGATGACTCATTAATTTGGTTTGATTTAATTGTCTATGATAATGCAATGAATCCAAGTGACACAACTCGTATTTATTTCCAAGTTGTTTCTCCAGATTTAGTAGATGAACCACCACAGTGGGAATTTGAAAATACAATTTCTTGCGGAATTGATAAGAATGATCCATGTACATTGGACAATACTGAAGAAGCGGATTATAATGTGGAGTTTTCAGTTACTCTAACGGGAGGAGTTGAAGCAGGAGGTGTTTTAATAGAAGCATCTACAGTAGATCCAAATACTCTTGGAGTTAATGATAAAGCAAATATGTTTGATGAAGGAACCTATATGGCTGCTGCAAATAAAAACCAAGGAGATGTAGTAAATATGAAGGTTAATATTTCAACATCTTATGGTGCACCAGATACAAGTAATTCCGTAGTAATTTATCTTCGTATTGTAGAAGGATCTAGTTATGATTTGTCAGATAACTTTACAATAACATTACAGAATAATATGAATTCATCATCAGGAAATAATGATGATGTTACTGATGGAACTAATACTAATACCGAAGCACAATCAGGAGCAGCAGGCAATACTTTGATTTTAGTAGGTGGAGTTGTAGTATTTGTTGTAATTGCTTTGATTTTAACATTAATGTTTGTTAGGGGAAGAGGAGATTCTGAAATGGGAGATAGTTTTGGAGGAGATGTTGGAGAAATGGATGCAGTTGAAGCTTATGTGCAACAACTAGTCGCACAAGGTTATCCTGAAGAAACTGCCAGAACTTATGCTCAAGCATATATTGCTCAACAACAACAACAGACAGGAGTTGCTAGTGTAGGAGCTGCAGGAGCAGGTACAGCCGCGACCACAACGCCTTTACCAGCACAACAATCTGCACAAGCAACAAATCCAAAAATGGAAGCATATGTTCAACAATTGATTTCTCAAGGATATCCTGAGGCACAAGCAAGGGCTTATGCTATGCAATTTGCTGATAGGTTCAAATGATACCAAATTAGTTTGAGAGGTGAGAAATTATGGATGAAACAGAAGATTACAAGGTAGCAGATATTTCTTTAAGCGATTTCGGCAGAAAAGAAATTGATATTGCAGAACATGAAATGCCAGGATTAATGTCAATTAGAGAGAAATATAAGTCTGAAAAGCCACTTGATGGAGTTCGGATTACTGGTTCATTACATATGACCATTCAAACCGCAGTGTTAATCGAAACACTTGTTGATTTAGGGGCATCAGTTCGTTGGGCAAGTTGTAATATATTTTCAACACAAGATCATGCAGCAGCGGCAATTGCAACTTCTGGAGTTCCTGTATATGCATGGAAAGGAATGAGTTTAGAGGAATATTGGGATTGCACTTTCAAAGCAATTAATCATGGTTCAGAAACAGGACCAAATCTAATTGTAGATGATGGAGGAGATGCTACCTTATTATTGCATAAAGGATATGCTTTGGAAAATGGAGATGACTGGGTTAATACTGATTCAGATAATGCCGAAGAACAAGTGATTAAGAATTTACTAAAAAGAGTATATGCCGATAATCCAACATATTGGACGGCAGTTATGGCTGAATGTTATGGTGTTTCTGAAGAAACAACAACAGGAGTTCACAGGCTATACCAATGGGTTAATTCTAATCAATTATTATTCCCTGCAATAAATGTTAATGATTCTGTGACAAAATCCAAGTTTGATAATTTATACGGATGTAGAGAGTCATTAATAGATGGAATCAAGCGTGCAACGGATACAATGATTGCAGGTAAGACTGGAGTTATATGTGGTTATGGAGATGTAGGAAAGGGTTCTGCTCAAGCACTCAAAGCCATGGGAGCAAAAGTAATTATTACTGAAATAGACCCAATTTGTGCACTTCAAGCATCAATGGAAGGCTTTCAAGTACTTACTATTGAAGACACACTTGGAATAGCAGATATTTATGTTACTGCAACTGGAAATAAAGATGTAATAAATCTAGAACATATGGAAGCAATGAAAGATCAAGCAATTGTTTGTAATATTGGGCATTTTGATAATGAAATTCAGGTAGATGCTTTAGAAGCACGTCAAGATGTTGAGAAATTAAATATTAAACCTCAAGTTGATAAATTTACCTTTCCTTCTGGAAACAGTATCTTTTTGTTAGCATCAGGTAGATTAGTAAATCTTGGATGCGCAACAGGCCATCCTAGTTTTGTAATGTCCAATAGTTTCACAAATCAAACATTGGCTCAAATTGATTTATGGAAGAATAAAGATGTTTATGAAAATAAAGTCTATATTTTGCCTAAATATCTTGATGAAGAAGTAGCTCGTTTACACCTTGCAAAGATTGGTTGTAAATTAACAAAATTATCGCAAGATCAAGCAGATTATATTGATGTATCAATAGATGGACCATTTAAGCCAGAACATTATCGATACTAATGGAATTTATTCTTCTTCAGACTTATGAGATGTTAATTCACTGAAATCTGGAATTGAAGGTCTCCATTGTTTACTTAAATCCTCATTAGCAGCAACAATAGACTTCAAACGTTGCCTAAATGCAGGTGGACGAATTGAAAATAGGTAATTGTATAATTTTGAATTTCGAACTTCTTCATCTATTATTTTTCTTCCAGATGTAGTTTCAATATCCATTGCTCTAATCAAATTAAATGCGGGACGGTTTAACATCATTGAAATTCTTCTTGAGATTCTCATACCTCCCATTACAATAATTATCATGATTATGACCATTAAAAACAGATTTCCAAGGCCTTGATTAACTGTACTAGGGGAGGCCATTACAACTAACAATAATACTGGAGCAACTAAAAATAAGTAAATTAAAGTTTGATTTGCAGGCCCTCTGTGCATTCTATCTTTTATCATTTTCCAGCCAGGATCACGGAGATTCCAAGGTCTAAAATATTGAGTTCTTCCTTCGTCTATTGCAACTTGTTTTACAAGGTTATGTAATCTTGATAATCTCTTCTCTTGTTCAAATGAAAGTTGTTGCATACCTGGCTCCCATACTCTTTGTAACTCATCAATGGCTTGATGATAAAGTCCTAAATCTGATAATAATGATACAGTTTCAATAACTGCTTGAGTATCTGTAGGGTCAACCTTTCTTCTTTCATGCCACCATTCTAGTGCTTTATCATACATGCCTAATTCATCTGCTAAAATTCGTCCTCCTCTGACCCAAGCATGTTCATGATCTGGTTGAATTTCTATAACCTTTTTACAAGCATTTAACGATCTACTAGCATTAGTTAACGTTGGTCTTTCTTTTTTTGGAATTAATAATGTTGAAATCATCCACCATGCATCTAAGTGTTTAGGATCTACTTTTACTGCTTTTTGGGCTAATTCCAATGCCCTTTCAATTTCACCATTATTTTCAGCATCAATAGCGTCAAGATAGTGTTCATCACCAGATTCTGTTGTAATAATAACACCCCTTCATTCTCGCCCTTTCTTGAAAATATCATCTAATTCTCTATTTTTAAAATGTGATTTTGATTTTCCACGAAGCCTTTTTGGGGTTTTATCTCTTTTTTCACTAGAATTATTTTTTTTGGAACCATCACTTCTTCCGCTTCCTCTTCTATCGGATTGTCCTCTATTTCCCCATTCTCTTTTTCCTTCAGATCTTCCGCTTCCTCTTCTAGGCCTACTAGTGCCTCTTCCACCTTCTTTTGGAGCATCACATTTGTTACATCTTTCTCTCCAAGAAAAATTATCATTGCTACATTTCGAACAAATCCAATCATTATCATTGAATATCTTTTTTTCCCGCCTCATATTATTTCTAGGACGTTCATTTCTACTTTTGTCACTCCATCTATTTGTTCTTTCAGATCTGCTACCACCCTCTTTTGGAGCATCACATTTGTTACATCTTTCTCTCCAACCAAAGTTATCATTACTACATTTTGAACAAATCCAGTCATTATCATTGAAATTCTTCCTTTCATGCCTTGTATTATTTCTTGAAAAATCTTGTCTTCTATCATCTCTACGTGGTTTACTTTTTTGAGAACTTTTTTTGCTAGAAATTATTGTACTTTGTCCAAGAACATCCACAATGTCTAACCCTTTTGAAATTGGATAAACATGAACCCAAGGATTGTGAATAGATCCTAAAACAGTATCTACTTTGCCTAGACGAATTCCACTTTCAGTCTCAATAGTAGATCCAAGAGCAGGTGAAGAGCCAGTAAATGAGATTAACAATCCGCCTTCATGACTTGGTCGCACAACATCTCCACGAAACATAGTGCTCACCTTTTAATCAACTATTATTGCTGTTTTCTTGATGCAAATAGAGCAATCGCAATCCCTGCTAATACAACTCCAATTCCTGGTGCTGGCATTGCATCATCAATCACAGGAGCAGGTTCTATCACCGCATCATCTATGATGTCTTCAACCCAGTAAAGATTAGGTACAATCTTTTCGACAGAAACACAAGCTCCTGAAGAGTCACACCCTTGAATAACAATTGTATAATCTCCAGCATCATAGTTATAGAAAGGAATTCCTGCTGAAGTCCATTCAGCACCATTTACTGTGATTGTTCCAGCAGCAGCTCCGTCCATTGTAATTGAGAGAGTAACTTCTTCACCATCTGGATCACTAAATTGACCAGACAATACATAGGTGTCAACAATTCCATCTCCATCTTGGTCTAACCAATTATAATCAGTAATTTGAACAATAGGGGGGGTACTTGGGATTGTGAGTCCTAAATCGATTTCAAATGAATTCCAAACCGCTAAGTTTTCACCTTTAAATGAAATTTTAACCATCACCGCCCCAGGTTTAAATGAACTCATGCCTTCTATAAGGATCGCTTCATTTCCATCTGAATTGTCAGTTGTTGTGCAGTACTCTTCATCAATTTCTTCAATTAATTCATTTTGTGTAATTCCTAAAACAAAACACATATTTGCGTATTTAGGTGATACTGTAATTTCAACAGACTCGCCTGAAATTTCTGTATTTGTAGCTGTTAATGTTAATGGAACAATTACATGAAATGTCTTTACACTACTTGTATTCCCACTTCCATCAACTAAATTACAATTAATTATCTTTGAATCACTTCCAAGAGTCATTACGATATTTCCATCATCATCAACATTTAAGAGGGTATCATCATACTCGTCATAGCAATCCATTTGTGCAGCACTATAGTCATCACTATACCATGAATTAATTTGTCCATTGGTAAAAATTACTTGTTCTGAACTACCGTCCATAATTGGAATTTTTCCGTTATTTACTGGAGCTTGTTCAGTCCATTCTGGTGGGTCATTATCTTCAGGTTCTGCAGTAGTAAAATCAAAGAAACTATGTTCTGTTGCAGGCCAATTAGAAAAATCATATCCAAAACTAGTTTCAAATTGGAAATTATTACCTCCATTTACCATTCTTGTACTGACTGCCTTATTGTAGTCTGTAGTACTTGTACAATCAGCAGTATAGATAACTCCTTCATCATCCCACTCATTGTCACAATTTAAGTTAGATTGAGTTTCTGCAATTCTAATTGGAGGATTAGTTGTTGGCATAGTTACTTTCAGATCTGCAGAACTAACATTTGTCGAATTAACTGCTAATGTGAATGAATTATAATCTATTTTGTCGAATGTTGTAGTTCCATGAACCCAAAGCATCCAATTTCGTTCGCTAGTCGCATCTACCCATTGGCAGTCACCATCACTTGATTTTCCATCACAACCCTCTTCATAGGTAGGATCATCTTCTACAACGCTTGTTATTGGGCAATGATCAATATTTACACCACCGGCTTCTAAAACACAATCTATGTCTTTATCAGAGAGTAGTAGTGTGTCTCCTACCCAAGACATATTATTCCATTCACCATCTTCACGGTGTAGTATGTCATTTAATCCGAAACGAACTCTAGTTTTTTCAACACATGCTGATCCAACATCTTCAAGCGCATCTCTTTCATCAGTGGATAGTTTTCCATCATTTCCTTGTGCATTAGGTGTTAATGGGTTTGAAGCATCATTACTAGGAATATTAGCCATTAACTCATCAATGTCAGTTCTTACCTCAGCAGCATCTGAACCATTAACCCAACTCAGTCCCCATACGTCAGCACTTTTCCAGTCATCATTAATTGTGACATCAAAGATTGCATGCGTGTAAACAAACATATCTTCAAAAGTAATACCGTCACATTCAGCTACTAATTGATCTACTTGTCTTGCATTCGTATTTTCTATAATTTTATCATTGTCTAATTCACTAACATTTCCACTAATTAATGAAACACTAGAGAGTACCATAATACCTACTAAAATAAGGGGCATCCAACGATACAATGTCAATTTACTATTCATTGCCATGACTTCTGGACTTTACTGCCCTTTCATAATAGTCTTGGTCTAAATCGGTGAAAATAGGCTTATGCGTGCAATTTGTTGAATCTCCAAATAAAGAAATAAGATGGAATAAATGTCCAAAAAAATGTTGCAATACTTAATTGCCAAATAGGTAATTTTCTAGAAATATTATCTAATTTGGCTTCTAATAATAATTGGTATAATCCATTTGGAGAAAACATATCAACTTTTGAACTAAATGAAGCAAATTGCTCATTTTCCATATTAGTTGCATCAACTCCAAGGATTGTTGCTAAAACAGTAGTAATTAGTAACCAAATCATTGTAAATAATAACCATGCTCCAACACCTAAAGTTACTGCTGATCCAACATCTTTAGCAACACTAGAAACAAGTAATTGTATAGATGCATACCATAGTAATACTAATGAAGTGGCGAAAATGAATAACATAAGATCGCCTATACTAGGAAATGCATCCATTTGTTTGTAAATAAGTAATATTGAAATTAATGAAATAATTATTGTTGGAAGTGCAACAGTTAACCAAACCCCGAATAATTGAGAAAGCCCAAGAATGGTACGACTGGTAGGTTGGCAAAATTCAATAGCCAGCAATCCTGAATTTTTCTTTCGACTAATACCATCGAACCCAATTAAAACTACTCCCAAAGTAGCGGAAAAGAGAACAAACACACTAGATAAAAATAAAACTTCAAAGGGAGTATTAGCTGAAACGTCTGCTGGTAATTGTGCATTTCTATCAGAAAAACCCCAACTCGATCCTCCAATAAATAGCATTAAAATTGGAAATAAGACCATCATTCTCAGAGTTAATAAATTATTTTTTATTTCCATTTTCGACAATTTAAATAATAATTTAAGAGATTCGATTTTATTACTCATTATTGTCACCTTTTTCACGTAAAGACATTCCAACTTTATCAACATCTAGGCCAGTAACTGCAGATAATATTTCTACAAGTTCGATTTTTTGAGATGTAAAATCATACGGAATCATATTATTTGAAATAAAACATTCTAATATTTCTTGTTTTGTTTTAGTATCCCACCCTCCTTTTGGAGAATTTATTTTTATTGTAAAATTATCTTCTATTTCTGATACTTTGTAATTTAAATTTTCAAAATCACCTTTTGATAATATTTCATCCAAATCATTAATTTTTTCTGGGAACTTCAAAATCAAATCATTATGAATGCCATATTTTTTACGAATATTTTCAAGGTTTCCTGTTTCAATAATTTCTCCATTATGCATTAATATTACAGAATCAACCATTCGTTCTAATTCTGCAAGTTGATGACTTGAAATAAGTATTGCTTTACCTTGTTTAGCCAAATTTTTCAAAACCCCTGCAAACGCTTCTCTTGCAACTGGGTCAAGCCCATTCATTGGTTCATCTAGCAAAAGGATATCAGGACTTCCAATTAAAGCACAAGCAAGTGATAATCTTTGATGCATACCTTGAGATAATGAATCTAATGAATCATGAACTTTGACACCTAAACCAACAAAATCTAGAAATTTTTCTATATTATTATTTTTCATATTTCTAATCGTAAATAATCTTTCAATTACTTTAAATGGTGTTGATGTGCCATACCAATGAATATTTTCAGGCATCATCCCTATCATCTTTTTTGACCAATTTGGACGATTTGTATTTTCTATTTTTTCTCCATTGAAAATTATTTCTCCATCGTCTGGAATTAAAAGACCTGCTAATAATTTCATCAAAGTAGTTTTTCCTGCTCCATTTGGCCCTACTAATCCAATAATATTTCCAGAGATTAAACTTAATGAAATATTTTCAATTCCCAAACCATGGATCTTGTTAAGCGGATTAAAAACCTTAGGCGAGGGGATTTTATGGTGGAAATCTACCGCATTAAATTCAAGTAAGGCCTTTGCCATTAAACGGCGTGAATGAATAATACATGAAAACCCCTCTTATTGTTATAATTATCACAAGCCCTTTTCGCATAGGATTGTTTCCAGAGGATAGTCAGATGTTAAGTTTAGTTGCTTGGGGGATTCCAATATGTCTTACACTTTTAATTGTCTTCTTTATATTTACAGAGAAAAATAAGAAGTTTTCTGAGCGTTTTGAAGAATTAAGAACTTCACTAGGAAAATTACTTTTTGATGTATTAATAATGTTGCATATATTATTGTGGATAATTCCGTTTCATGGAATATTAATTCTTTTTGGTATTATTTTCCCCCAATTAGTGAATAAAGAACAAAGAGAAGGTTGGAAGTCTAATCGTAAATCCAGGTCTATTTTTATTGTAGTTTGGTTTGTCTTAATCTTAATTTGTGCACTAATACCTGTATCAAATCCAGGAAGTCCTAATGGATGGGAAGAACCAATTATTGTAGATGATTCTAGAGTGTCTTATTGGCCTGCATCTTCACAAAATGTTTGGTTATTAGATAGAGATTTAGATTCTCCTGTCGTTGTCACAATCTTACACCAAAGAATCCCAGCAACATTTTGCCCTTGGAAAGTAGGAACATCAACATCATGGATTGTTGAAACATTACATATTGATGAATCTAGGTTAGAGGAAACAGCAATACGTATTGGCTTAGATCCCGATGATTTTAGACTTGAAAAAATAGATTCAGAACCAAACCATAATTACCGTAATTCTGATGGCTCTATTGATATCACACTCACGGTTAGTAAAAGAAAAATTATTACGGATTTTCCATTTGAAAATACGGTAGTTGGAGAATTAATTACTGTGTATAAGGTTGATTGGGGTGGAGAACTTTGGGCTATTACCATAACACAAATGGGCTCATCTAGCAGTAATGATCCTTGGGCAGAAGAAATAATACTTGAATGGTTAGAATTTAAGAGTTCATCTTAATTAGAATTTTATTTCCAAAAAAAGAATTAAATTCAATCGAACCATTATTTCCTATACTATAGACCTCATTATTTTTTACAATCTTCATTCCTATTTTAAGGCCCATCTTTTTTATTTCTTCTGATGCTTCAACTTCTGTAAAAATAGCACAAATCTCTCCGCTTTGCCCATTTTCCATTGAATTTAATACAACTACATCACCATGATGATTTATTTTATTTCTTTTTAAATCATCTTCTGCAGGAGGAATTGGACAGCCACTCGGGTCTGTTTTAGGATTTCCTAATAATTCTGATAATGCAATTTCTAATTCGTCATTTATTGCGTGTTCCATCCTACATGCAGCCTCGTGTGCATCACCTTTGAAACCCATAATGTCAATTAACAAGCATTCTAGTAGTCGGTGCCTTCTTTTCATTTGTCTACCAATTTTAAGTCCCGACTTTGTTAATTTAACACCTTTATATTTCTCATATGAAACTAATTTCTTTTCAGATAACTTTTGAATCATGCCAGTTACTGAAGCATCTTTGATTTGTAGAGAATCTGCTAAATCTTTAGTTCTAACAGGAGCTTGATCATCATTTTCCCAAAACTCGTATAGTGCCTCGAGGTATTCCTCCTCAGCTTCAAAACTAAAATGGCCGCTCCCCATGTTTAAGCCACATATTTCATTAGAAATAATATCTACTGTTCATCAGCAGATATTCTAATTGATCCATTTTCGTAGTAAATTTGGATATCATTAGGTATTTTTTTTGTTAATGCCGATAACGCATCATAAATTTCATCTTGTTTGACATTAAACGCTTTTGCAGCTTTCGAAGTAGACCAAGGAACGTTTTCAAAATCAGATTTACAAAGCCAAATATACAACTTTGATTCTAGTTTAGTTAGGTCACTTAATGCCATCTGTTTCATCCGTCCCAATGAGTGCATATGGTTAAATCTTGTTAATCAACTTAATAATTTAGTTAAACATGATTCAGCATCTATTTCATCATCTAATAGTGATTTTAATGTTGAAATAAAATGATTGTTAATTCCTCTTTCTGCTAATTTTTGATGGAAAATATATGTTGCATTTACTCCTTCAGACACCATATGCATCTCAGCTCTTGCTTTTTCAAGATTAAGGCCAGTTCCTAATTTCTCTCCTAGTGTTCTATTACGTCCATAAGGTGATGCAGCAGTTACGTAAAGGTCTCCAATCCCAGCGGGTCCAAATGCTGTTGAAGGTTTTGCTCCCATTTCTGAAAGTAATAAACATCCTTCAGAAAACCCTCTTGCAAAAATTGCAGCTTTTAGATTATCTCCTCCCTTTTCTGTAACTTTTTTCAAACCGTCAGATATACCACAAGCCAAAGCAACAATATTTTTGTATGCCCCCCATAATTCTGCACCAGTAGGATCATCAGTTGCTTGAAGTAACAAATGTTCAGTAGTTAGCCTTTGAACTAATTTATTTGCAACAAATTCATCATTGCATGCAATTAAAGCTGTGGTAATTACTCCTTTAGCAACTTCAGGAGCAATAGTAGGTCCCGTCATTACGGCAACAGGATTTAATTTTTCATTACTACGTAAAATTTCAATAATTTCTTCTGAAATAGATCCTCCTTCAGGACTTAAACCCTTTGCTAAATCAATTAATACATGACTGGGCCTTAAGAAAGGAACAACTTCTTTTACAACATCTAAAATTACAGATGATGGTAATGCCAAAACAATAATTTCCGCATTTTCCAAACATTCCTCTAATCTCATAGTAGTATACATATTTGATAATTCAATGTCTGGTAAATATTTTTCATTAATTGATTTTGAGGTTACAGATTCATAAACTTCTTTTTCAATAGTCCATCCAGAAACATCATGTTTTGCATCCAGCCATGTTTTGGCTAATGCAGTTCCCCAATTCCCAAGTCCCAATATTGCTATGTGTGACATCTTAGACATAGATGGTTTGCCATTTAGTTATGGATATTGCCATGAATCTGAATAAAAATTTGCTAGTTGTTGAGTGTAATAGTTTTGACCATGAGTTGTGTCGGGCTGTATAAGCAGGGATAGCCGAGCTTGGTCAAAGGCGCTGGGTTTAGGTCCCAGTCCGTAATGGTTCGCAGGTTCAAATCCTGCTCCCTGCACCAAAAACAAACTTTTTATTTTTTTTTAACCAAATAATCTAGTTAGTGCTTGTTCAAAATTTTCACCGTCTCCTCCGTTAGATGTTCTATGTTGGTACATATTCCATTCCATCACTCCATTTGGACGAATAATGAACTGTGCAGGAGTCCCAGTTACTTCCCAATCATACATTATTGATTGATTCCGATCATCAACATATGGGAATTCATGAGGTTCTCCTGGTCGTTCATTACAATTTTTTGTATTTGAATAACATCCAAAATAATCATTTTTTTCCTGAAAAGCAATTAATTCTTCGGGAGTAGCATTAAAGTTATTAGAAGAAGAAAAATTAACTGCTAGGATTAGAAATTGAGTTTTATTTCGATATATAGGCTCCCATTCTGAAATTTCGTCACCAGCATTCCAGCAATGAGAACAATCAGTTGAAATAAAAATTATTGTAATCCATTTTGATGTGTTATTTTCTGAAGCATTCCAATCATCATCAAATAATGATTCTAATTCAAAATTTTCCCAATTTGTAGAATTGTAATAATGAATTAGTGAAGAAAAATTAGGGACATTCATGCCTTCATAAATACCAGTATTATTATTTTCATTTTCTGTATTTTCATTTTCTGTATTTTCATTTTCAGATGTTTGATTTTCAAATAATAGTATTTCATTACTGTCATCATTTTCAGTAATTGTGCAAGAATCATTGTCCTCATCATTTTCTATTCCAGGGGCACAACCAACAAATTCTTCATTTTCTTTATCACTGTTTTCATTAAATGGCATAGTACAGCCTGCAGTACAAATAATAAAAATCGAAATCATGGAAAAGATGATACTACGCAACATGGTGTTCACAGTTATAGATTTACCAAATTCTAAACATATTTGAATACTTCATAACATTACTTCAATAAATAGAGATATGAATAGGACCTCATTACGGTTTGTGACTGGAACTAGTGATGACGCCATTATTGATGTTGGCGAAAATGGCGGTATTGAAGTTCCAGATTATAATAATGATAATGAAATAAGTGTTGATGAATTACAAACTCATTTTGACACAAATGAAGATGGAGTAATTACAACAGAAGAATTCATTGAAAAAATTGAAGACCAACTTGACAAAGAGATAGAAACAATTAGGAATAGAAGGTTAATTACAAAAAGAAGAAGGTTACTTTCAGGGATTGAAGATTATACCTTGTTATTTGGTGTAATTTTCACCGCATTATATTTTGGTATATTACTAGTTATGAGTAGTGGTATATTGGGAGACTCTACTGAAATGGATCATAATTTATCGGAAACGTTTCTAGATACAGGAGAAGTTTGTGATGTTATAGAAGATACTCCGTGGTTAAACATTTATTCAGATAATGATAGACAAGTAATGGTTATAGAAGCTTATAATTTGAATCAATCTATATTGTATGAATTACAATGGCAGAGAACAACAATGGAGATGGGAATACTTGGTTCAGGAGAAGTTACAGAATTTGATGTTGAATTTAATATGACGAGAAAAGCAGCTATTCCTTTTGGTAAAGATTGGCATGAAGGAGAGTACAAATTCATTGCAGAATTGTTTGAAGCAGAAATTTCAACAGAATTTATTGTGGAAGAAAATTCTACAGAAGGAAATGCCTCAGATTCTAGTGAAACTATAGGGAATAATAATTCTGATTCTAATCAAACGAGTAATAATTCTTCAGTACCTGTAATGGGTCAGAATATTTCACCTAAAGTTGTTGAAGTAAATCATTCTAATGAAACTATTAAAGTTGCAGATGATAATGTGATTTTTGAATTAGAAATGGAGGATGGTGCATGGGGCTGGTTCCCAGGAGTAGAAGCAGAATCATATCTCTCGTCTAAAGTTACAGATGCTGGTGCTAGAGTTTGTTGGGGTACACAAGACCTTGGAAATTGGGCATGGGGATTAATGGGTGCTGAATTAGGTGGGGGAAGAGAAACAGCCATGCTTACAGGAGGATCAGCAGGAATACCAGCATGGTGGATGGCTTTTGTCTCACTTTCATTGTCTGTGTTAACTTTATTCATCTTATATCCATTAATTTACAAAGTATATCATCAAGAAGCAGATGATAAATTAACTAATGAACAAATTGAAAGAGTAGTTGAATTATCTTTGAAATATTGTGCAAAAAAGATGAAAATAAAAATAGAATGGGATATATTTAGATTTAAAGTTAGGGAGTTGTCAATAGACGTCCTCGTAGCTTATAGAACTACAGATTCCACTATTGCATCTAAGATAGATGTAAGAGCAGAAATTCTAAAAGAAATTTTATATGAATTTGGGATATTTAGAGTTTTTAAACCAGTATTGCTTGTTGTTAAGCCAGTTGGAGAGATTACAGGTGTTGATTTTGAACACCTAACTAGAGGGAATGAAAATGTAGATCCTGGTCAAATAGATTCAGAACATCTGGTAGAAGATTATACAAATTTCTTTAAAGATTTACATGATTTAAGTAGAATTGAAGATGTGATTAGGGATTCATTACATAATTTCTTTTCGTTAAGAAATATGATAGATAGAGGTACTGCTGTACTTTCTGATGATCATGCAGTATTCGTGAGAGTAATTTATCGTCCAAATCAAAGATTAGCCTTTTTTAGATTTAAACAAAGCTCAATAAATATTGAGGAACAACTTAGAGATGAATTAGAAAGGGAACTAGGTACACAATTAGCAGATCGAGAATTAATAATTAGTGCAAGAAACGAGATTGCAACACTTTCAGATAGATCACAGGCTGGTAGAATTGAAACTAGTGGTGAGGAGACTAAAGATAGAGTTGCAGCGGTTGCTAGACAAGATGGTTTTGCGGGTAGAGTTTTACAAACAAAATTCTTTGGTGATATGCTTTCAACAGTTGAATATACCGCACAAGAAAAGAGAGAATTCATCAATAAATGGGGTTTTTGGGGATTAATTGTGTTTGTCTGGATACCATTTATGGCTTCAGGAGTATTAGTAGGTGCAGTATTAGGCATGTTATCTAGAATGAAATTTGATAGAGTTCTTTGGGCTACATTAATTGGTGGGTCAGCAGCATCTATTACTTGGGCATATACTGCCGAAGGAATAGTCACATTTATGCATAAATTTAGGCTTGAAGCAATAATTCCTATTGCAATAATTGTATTTATCGGTATGGCTGTTTTACACCTTAGAGCTACTAAATCTAGAAGACAAACGGAATTATTTGAAGATACAATGTTAGAATTATTTAAGTCTGATATAGAATCGAAATTTGGTTAAAATCGTTACCTTCTTGCATTCTTTGGCCTAAATGGATTAATAGATTCTTTTTTTGTTTCAATATATGGTCCATCAATCAAATCAATACAATATGGAATTGCCAAGAAAATTTCATCTATTGTTTCTCTTATTGCTTTTGGTTGACCGGGCAGGTTAATAATTAATGAATTTCCTCGAATAACTCCCGTTTGTCTACTTAGTATTGCTGTAGGCACATATTTTAGAGAAATAGTTCTCATTAATTCACCAAAACCAGGTAATTCCTTATCTGCAATAGAGATAGTTGCATCTGGCGTCACATCTCTTTTAGATGGTCCAGTACCTCCAGTAGTTACAACTAAGGAACAATTTAATTCATCTGTGGAGTGAATTATAGTTTCTTCAATTATGTGTTTTTCATCAGGAATAATTATTGAAAAAGTAGTCCATTTAGATTCCATGATTTCAGTGAAGAATTCAATGATTTTTGGCCCACCTTCATCAATATATTCTCCATTATATGCGCGATCAGATACAGTAATGATGCCAATATTTATTTGATCACCTACTGAGTCATTTGAACCTCCATTTTCAATTAAAAATTCCATATGAATCGCGCCTTTATTTAGGTTCAGTTTTCTCGCTCATTTCGAAAACCATATCATCAAGAGGGATGCCTTCTTCATCATTTACTAATTCTTCTTCACATTCGCAATCTTCATTTTCTTCAAGTATTTCTTTGATTCGATCAAATGTCTTTTTGATTAGAACCAAATGAACCAATGGGTCTCCAGTTCTGATTAGTGGAATTGTAGCTATGCTTACAATTAGTCCTTTACATGGTGCAAAAACATCATTTGTTTTATTTCCGAAAGGATCAGTAATATGGGCAATTAATTGACCTTTTTCAACTAATTCACCTACGTTAATGACACAATGAAGTAAACCTCCAGATGGTGCTCTAATCCATCTTGATTTTCGTACAAGTACTCGATAATTTGGCTCTTGAATTTCTCCTTCAATCATTTTCAAAGTTTTGAGGACATTTAGGACTCCATTTAATCCCGCTTCTACATTTTTTATTTGAAATGAATTAGATGAACCTGTTTCTAGTAATATAGATGGGCAACCCGAATTTGTTGCTTCCCTTCTCATAGTCCCCTCAGAACCAAGTGAGTGAAGAACAATATTTGTTCCAAAAGCTCTTGCTAAAAATTTACAATCTTTGTTGTCAAAATTTGCTCTTATGTGTGGTAAATTAACTCTAGTTCCAGGGGCAGTATGTATATCAATTAGGAAATCTGATTTTGGAACTATGGACGAAAATAATGCATGTGCTAACCTTTGAGAATGATTTCCAGAAGAGTTTCCAGGAAATTGACGATTTAAATCCCTCCCATCAGTGGCCCTTCTTTGCATTAATAGTACAGATTCTGGGTTAGCAATTGGAATTAAAATTAAAGTGCCTTTGAGTTTATTAACATCAATAAAATCATCTTCATTATCTGGAATATGGTCATTTCCATGAATTAAAAAATGAAGTATACTAACTCCATTTAATTCATCCCCATGAATCGCAGAAGTAATTCCAAGAGTAGGGCCATCATATTTCCCATGAAATATATAGCAAGGAATCTCTAAATCTCTCCCTAGAGGGTCAATACCTACTTTAATTACAGTATCAACCCGAGAACCAGCTTCTATAAGTTCTCCATTAAATTCTAATTTATCTCTGGAATTACTTCCCGAAGCCATGTATAGCCCAAGAACTATTACATTTTCTCTTTTACTAATAGAAGGATTGACAACCCGTTATGATTTGGGCCAAAGAAGGCGAGATGGTTATGACTCATATTGAGATTCAAATACCAGATGACTGGCATTTACACTTCCGTGATGGCGACATGTTAAATGAAACCGTGCCTGCAACGTCTCGCTGCTTTAAGCGAGCTATTGTTATGCCAAATCTAGTGCCTCCTGTAACTAATGCAAAAATGGCTGAAGAATACAGTCAACGGATCTTGAATGCACGTCCAGAAGGCAGTGATTTTGAGCCGTTAATGACATTATATCTTACTAATGAAACAACTAGTGAAGATATTGTAGAAGCAAAACAAGTGGGCATAGTCGCAGCTAAGTTGTACCCTGCTGGTGCAACGACAAATTCAGATGCAGCGGTAAAATCATTAGATGCATTGTTCCCAATTTTTGAGGAAATACAAAAACAAGGAATGTTATTGTTAATACATGGCGAGGTAACAGATAACCACATTGATATTTTTGACCGAGAAAAAGAATTCATTGACAGACATCTAACTCATATCGTTGCAGCATTCCCTGAACTAAAAATCGTGTTTGAACATATTACTACTAAAGATGCCGTAGAATTTGTATTAGCAGCTAACGATAATGTTGCAGCAACTATTACTCCACAGCACCTATTACTAAATCGAAATGATTTGTTAGTTGGTGGCGTAAGACCTCATAATTACTGCTTACCTGTATTAAAGCGTAATATTCACCAACAAGCGTTAAGAGAAATTATTGCAACAGGTAATAAGAAGTTCTTCTTAGGAACAGACTCTGCTCCTCACGAAAAAGGCAAGAAAGAATCAGCTTGTGGCTGCGCAGGATGTTACAGTGCTTGGAGTGCAATTGAATTATATGCTCAGGTATTTGATGAGTTAGGAGTACTCGATAAACTCGAAGGATTTGCGTCTCACTATGGTGCTGATTTCTATGGTTTACCTAGAAATGATGGAACAATCACATTAGTGAAAGAAGACTGGACTATACCTGAACAGATCATTCTCCCAAATGGAAATCCAATAGTTCCGTTTTTTGCGGGTAAAAACTGTACTTGGAAGTTAAAAGTGTGATTATGAGTTCATTTATTTTAAGCACAAAATTATTCAAAAACCATAAATTCTACCATATTTCTCATTTAAATATTTCAAGAATGGAGCAGATGAAGGTTTTTTACCTGTAGCATTTTCAATCAAATCTGATGGGTTATACAACCGTCCTTTTTCATGTATATGTTCTCGCAACCAGTTTAATAATGGGCTCCAATTTCCTTCTTCAATCATTTTATTTACATTTTCAAATTCATTTTTCATTGATTCAAATAATTGAGCAGCGTATAGATTTCCTAATGTATATGTTGGAAAATATCCAAATGCTCCCATCGACCAATGAATGTCCTGAAGTACACCAGTGGAATCATCTTCAACATCTAATCCAAACCATTCTTTGAACATTTCATTCCAAACTTTTGGTAAATCATTCACATCTAGAGTTCCGTTAAATAATTGTTTTTCAATTTCATATCTTAAGATGATGTGCAAATTATATGTTACTTCATCTGCTTCAACTCTGATGAACGAAGGCTCAACTTGATTTGCGATTAAGTTCATTTGCGCAGCATCAATGTCTTTAGGAAAATCAGGGAACTCATTTTGAAATAATGGTAATGAATATTTCCAAAATTCTTCTGTTCTTCCAATCTGATTTTCCCATAAACGAGATTGAGATTCATGAACTCCTAGGGAAATAGCAGTACCTCTCGGAGTTAGAGCAAATTCATTAGGTAATCCTTGTTCATAAAGTCCATGTCCTGTTTCATGCATAACTGCATATAGGCATGAAAATGGTTCATTTTCATCATATCTTGTTGTAATTCTTGTATCTCCTACCGAAATCCCAATTGAGAATGGATGTGAGGATGTATCCATTCTTCCAGAATTAAAATCAAAGCCCATCTGTTCAGAAATTTTCAAACAAAAAGCCTCTTGATTTTTCACGGGAAAAGTCATATCTAATTTGGAAATTTGTTGCTTTTTAGCATTCATTATTTTATTTAAAATTTCAATTAAACCCTCTTTTAATTCTGCAAATAATGGATCTAAGTATTCTACAGTTAATCCTACTTCATAATCATCTAAAAGGGTGTCATATGGAGTATTTCCTTTGTCAAGATATGATATTTTTTCTCTTGCTAGACTTACTAATTCTCCCAATAATGGAGAAAAAGAATTGAAATCATTATTTTTTCTTGCTTCGGCCCAAACTCCCATACCTTTAGAACGTGTTTTTGTAACTTTTTCTATAAATTCTGCAGGTAATTTTGTTGACTTGTCGAATGTTCTTCTCATTTCAATAACGTTTGTTTTTTGGTCTTCATCTAATTTGGAAATGTTTTTTTCTAATTCTGATATTAAATCACCCATTTTCTTACTTGTTAGTGTTTCATGTGCACGTCCCGATAACCAAGCTAATGTATCTGCTCTTGCATTTGCTCCATTTGGTGGCATCATTACTTGCTGATCCCAACCTAATTGTCCTTGAATTGCTTGAATTCTTGAAACAGTCTTAACTTCTCCAATAAAATTTTCATAACTCATATTTCCGCCTATGCTTTCCGAAGTTGAAGGTAATATTGAGCATTTGCTTTTTACAGGTATTCCGATATGCCTTCGTTCGTTAGTTAAATAGAGGAATATTTTGAAGATGCGATAAAGCGACGAAGTTAAAAATTAGTTATTCTAGGCTAATAATATGTCAATAATAACAGCATACAACGAAGCTTGGGAAAATGGAGATGTAAACGCATTAGCAGAGGTTCTTCATGATGAATTTGTGTTTAATCCACATGTTGGGGGAATTACGATGGTTAAGTCCGATTTAATTGGATTTGCTGGAGGAGATGGAGCACCAAGATCCGAAGGTGAGAGGATTTTATACGAGAATGATGAAATTGGGGTGGCTCATTCAATAGTTCATTTTGCTAATGGTTCAACATCTGAAGCAGTACTTTCATTCATGAGATTCAAAGATGGTAAGATTATATCAATGGAAACTGGAGCAACTCCATTATCTGATAATTACAAACTCGTAGGTTCAGAATAATAAATTAAGAATCTCTTAACATCATTGTTACAGATTTTTTTTCATGATGAAGAACTCCTACTTCCACAAAGCCATGTCTTTTGTGAAATCGAATAGAATCTGGATTTGGAGGTTTAAGACTAACTTCTGCAGCAATAGGCAAATCTAGTTTTTGAGCGTGAGTGATTACTTTTTCATAAAGTAATGAACCGATTTTTTTATTTCTATATCTTTCAGAAACAGCAATTCTATCAACATAAAGGAAATTTGCATAATTATTATTAAACCAAGCATAATTTAAACTTCCATAATTTCTATTTGGAAGAAGACATATTACAAAACCTAATAAATTTTCTTTTTCATAGGCACCTATACAAAATTCTCCAAGATGTAATAACTCAGACATTGCATCTGGGGATATTTTTCCAGTTCCTGGTAAACCTTCTTCATTAATTTCCCAAAGAGCATTAACATCTTTAATCCGAAGATTATTAAATTCCATCATTCAGTCCCACATGTTTGAATTATTAAAGAATTTAATTTGTAAACATTTTATCAAATCATTCAAACATTAGATTTACTTCGGCGGTATGTGGCACGAAAGAAAAAAGAAGACTTTGATATAATTTCAGATGATGAGATTGATATTGAAGAAAAAATTTCACAAGTAAATTCATTTGAAGATTTACTTAAACTTGCTGCAAATATTGTTGTTAATACTTGTATGGAAGTCAGGCGCCACGAATCAGTATTGGTAATCGCCGATCCTTCTACTAGTGTTATTGGTCAAGAACTTTACAAAATATGTTCAGATATTTCTGAAAATGTCTTATTGGTTATTATGCCATTTACTCGTCATCATGGGGATGAACCACCCTCATCAGTTGCTGAATTAATGAGGTCACAAAATGTGGTTTTAGCACCTACAAAATTTAGTATTACCCATACAAAAGCACGGCTTCAAGCATGTAAGGATGGTGCAAGAATTGCAACCATGCCAGGAATCACTCCTGAGTTATTTGCAGGAGGAGGTATGCTTGCAGATTTTAATGGAATAAGAGACATGATTAATAGAGTTGGAGTGCATCTTCGTAGACGTAGAAATATTAGAGTAACATCACCAGAAGGAACAGATATTAGATTTGAAATTGATCCCAAAAAATGGAATAAAGAAGATAGTGGAATATGTAATCGCCCAGGAATGGTTACAAATTTACCAGCTGGTAAAATTTTCAACACTTTAGTACAAGGTTCAGCAAAAGGAGATTTATATATTGATGGAAGTTTTGATTCTATGATACTTAGTGAACCACTTCGATTTAAGGTAAATGATGGTGTTGCTACTGATATTAAAGGAGGCCCAGAAGCTCAGAGAGTTAGACATCTTTTTGCAGAGGCTGCGAATTTGATGCCAGCAAAAGATCAGTCTTCAGTATGGACAATTTCACAATTTGGAATTGGTTTAAATCCAAATTCAAGATTAATTGGAAATGCACTTGAAGATGAAAAAGTACTCGGAAGTTGTTATTTTAGTATTGGTTTGGATGGAAATATGATCGAAGGAAATCATCCAGGAATATTAACAAGTGGAATTATCAAAGAGCCTACTATTTTCATAGATGGAGAACCATTAGTCATTTCAGGCGAGTTACAAATTTAACTATTAAACCCACATAATGGGCAAAATCTCCAAGATTTATTTAAACTCACACTACAACCATTGCAAAGATTACCACTTGGAAATGTTCTAATGATTCCATTTGAATTTGAATTAATTATTGGTTTAGGAAGTGAACGTTGTTTTGGAGTGGGTAAAGTGCTAGGGGTATTAGTTTCATTTTTAGTTTGAGTAGTTACTTGATTTGATGGTTGAGTTACTTTAGGTGCAACTGGTTGGAACCTCTTTTCAATTGGCTTTGATTTTGGAGTAACTGGGACAACTATAGATTGTTTATTTTGAATAGTTTCTTGATTTGATGAATGATTCATTTTCGGAGCAACAGGTGTCGTTCGAGGCTCTATTTTTGGAGCAATGGGTTCATCTTGCGTAGGTTTACTTTGGATCCATTGAGTTGTATCTGTACTAGTCTTTTCTAAATCTTCCATTTTAGTTTTTTCAGGAATTGAAGAAACTTCTTTTTTAGAAATAATTTCTGGCCTTTGCAACCTTTCAGGTTTTGCTAATGGTGTAGGTTCAATGACTTTTGCTTGATTACTAGGTGGTTTTAGTGCAGTAGGTTGTTGTAATTTAGGTTGACTTACAATATCATCTTCCTTTTTTTGATCCTCATCCATTTTTTCAATAATAGGTTCTTGAACTTTAGTTTCATCAGTAATTTGAGGAGTTATTAATTTAGGTGCAGTTACAGGCTTTGAAGATTTTAATATTGAGATAGGACGAGGCATTTGCATATTTTTAGTTTCACTTAAGATCTCAGTCATTTCTTTTTTAATTTGAATTAAATTTTGAATATTTTCAGAAGGGTTTTCCATCATATTATCGAATGCAGTAACATATTTTGCTAATTCATTATTGCCTCCCGTGACATCTCCTATTGCATAAACCTTCAAGATATTTAAAGGATCCAAAAATGATTCAAGTAATGTGAATTGCTCATTAGAAATATCTGGTCTTTCTGAATTACTTTCAGGACTTAATCCAAGAAAATCTTGCAAATTTTCTGTAATTTCAATTAATTTCAAAGGTCCAGTAAGAATATAATATATTTCTCCAGTTTCAACCTGTAATCTATTACTTCCCGAATCTAAATCAAAGGTATCAGTAAGTAACAAATCTGAAACTTTATTTAATACCATTGTTAATGAAGTATGTCTATTTACATTTTCCATTTCTACTAATATTTTACTTGAATCAGTGATACCAAAATATGCAGCCGTTTCATCTACATTAATCCCGCTTGGTAATAAAGCACCCTCGGGAACATATTCAGACATAATCAAACCTTAACCTGCCGACTGCCGTCTCCTTATTGAGGCTTAGCCTTGAATAATTTCTCTTTAAACATCATTCATTAATAGAGTAATGTCTCGGGTTGTCATGGCGGTCGTAAAAGTTAGAGCATTGTTAATTGCGGCTGGAGATACTGATACCTTGATTTTACAAAATTTAGCCTCTGAAAATATATTATGTGTTGCAATTGATGGAGGTTACCACCATTGTAAAAAATTTGAAATAATTCCAGACGTAGTCATTGGTGATTTTGATTCATTAAATAAATCATTAATTGATGAAAGAGTTCTAATTGTTGAAAGTCAAAGTCAAAATGAAACTGATTTAGTAAAAGCGATTAATTGGGTTATTTCAAAAGGGATTAAAGAGATTCAAATTATTGGAGTTGAATCTGGAAGAAGTGATCATATTTTGGGTGTATATGCTGCATTATCAGAATTAAACCAAGAGGAGATCAAGGATGTCAAAATAGAAGTTCATTTGAAAGATTTTATTGTTAAATATATTCAAAAAAATAATCCTAAAATATTTAATTTAGATGAAAATACTCATGTTTCATTATTCTGCCTATCAGATAGCATTGTTACATTAAAGGGAGTGAAATGGACATTAAACAAAGAAGAATTAAAGTTTTCAACTCGAGGAATTCATAATTATTCAACTAAAGGAGAAGTTGAAATAAATATTCATGCAGGAGGGCCTGCTTTATTTTTCATTAATCGGAACGAATAAATTATTGGAAGGGAATCCACATATTTGCATTGGCATCCCACCAATCTATTTGACCATCAGGATGTTGTCTCCAGAGGTGTCCTTCTTCATCAGTATGTGTAGGTAATCCTTCAGCATTAATCATTGATTTTTTGTTTGTAAATTCTCCTTGAATATCTTCTCCAAATCTTTTTAGAACAATTATTGAAATTAAGAATAATAGAAGCATTCCAATTCCCGTAGCAATATATCCAGTAAATTCAGATTCTACTTCTCCACCACTTCTTACTGGCCATGATGATGTCACACTTTCATTACCCCAAGTAGATACATTTTCTCCTAATGGAGGTATTCTGACAAGATTAATACCATTTGTTGCACTAATTCCTTCTGAATTTGTTACATTTACAACAATTCTGTGAATCCCAGGCATCCACATTTTACAATTTGATTCTAATCCTCCAATTCCCTCGTGTTCAGGCGTTGTGGTCCAAGAAATCTGATTTTCACTGAAATCTGTGCCATCTGTAGGTTCTATTGTAATGAAGCATAAAGTTCCAATTTCCATGTTTTGCCCTGTGACATTTAGATTAAAACTAGGAGCTGGCTGATTTAATATTGAAAAATTCTTCCAAGATTCTAATGAATAACCTAATGAGTTATGGTAAATTAGTTTTAATGAATATTTTCCAGCAGGCCAATTACTACAATCTATTTCATCACTATTTGGTGTATTTTCACCAGGGGCAATGGATGGAGTAATCCAAGGCGCTCCAATGAATTGAACTTCTCCAGTTTCATTATATCTGTGCCCTATTTTATCTAAAATATTACGTTTTATTTTACATTCAGAACCAGTATTGAAATTATCATCAACAGATTTACCTTCATGCTCTGCAATTACATTTAAGGCAACAAATGGTTTTTCGATTCCAACCATTAAATTAAATACGCCTAGTTGATATTCTGAAATAATTTCATTTGTCATTGGATTCACAAATTTCAACGTAACTGTGTATTCTCCTTCTTTCCAAGCATCAACAAAAATTGAACGTGATAATGATTTTTCGTTTGTAAGTGTAAAATTATCCCATTGTATTATTTCATGTTCTGCAGGATATTGATTGAAAATAGTATTTACTTGAGCAGAAACTTGTGTGTTTGAATCAGTAGTATTTACATTATATACAATTCTTAATTGATCAACAAAACCGTCATTATCTATGTCTTGTTCTCTGGCTTCATAGTTTACGACAGTAAAATCATTATTTCCTCCAGCTTGTACATTTTCAATAAAAGGAATTAATGGCAATAATAAAGTAATTATTATCAAATTAATTACGATTTTATTCAAAGAAGTCCACCTCTTTAATTTCTTCATCATCACTTCCTTCAAAAATTCTGGTAATGCCTACCGCACTTAGGAAAATTAATCCTGCAATGGCATAAGTAGCCCAAGAAGAGAGAGGGTTACTACCCATTATTGTCATAGCTGCTTTTATTTCTCCAAATGAATTTGAATAACCATCTCCGTTATTATCTGGGCATCCTTGGAAATCAATTGTTGAACTACCAGTTTCAGAAGGGCAATCGTCTCTCAAATTTCCTACTGGATTATCCCCATAACCATCACCATCAGTATCCATCCATTGCCATGGATCAGTAGGAAATGCATCACCTTGCCCTTCAGGACTTGCTAACCATAAATCATCATAGTCAGAGTAACCATCATCATCAAGATCAGGACAACCTCTTCGATCTAGTAAACTACTTCCAAAGACATTAGGGCATGAATCTGGTTCATGTCCTGAAAGATTATCTCCATAACCATCACCATCTGAATCAATCATTTGGGACGGGATATGTGGGAATTTATCGCTTAAATCAGACCATCCATCTCCATCAGTATCTATACATCCAAACCTATCCTCAATACTTGTACCTGGAATTTCAATACAATTATCAGGATTAATTCCTAGTGAATTATCTCCATATCCATCTCCATCAGTATCCATCCACTGTGTTGATTCAAGTGGAAATGAATCTGCCATACCTAATGGATGAGAAATCCACTCATTATCTGGGTCTGAAGCACCATCACCATCATTATCAGGGCAACCCCATCGATCTCTATAACTATCTCCTTTTGTTAGTAAACAACTATCAGGTTGCCATGCATTTGAAGTTTGATTGTCTCCAAAACCGTCACCATCAGTATCAAACCATTGACTTTCTTTAGATGGAAATGCATCGGCAAAACCTTCGGGATGAGAAATCCATCCCTCATCTGGATCACTGAATCCATCACTATCTGAGTCAGGGCATCCAAACCTATCTTGATTAGATTCTCCCCATGTGTTAATACAGGAATCTCCTTCAAAACCAGAATAGTTATCTCCAAATCCGTCATTATCAGAATCTAAATATTGAGAATTTATGTATGGGAAATCATCAATTTGAGTATCTTCATTTCCTTGATTATTTCCCCAACCATCGCCATCTGAATCCATCCATTGGGATGGGTTGTTGATAAACGCATCACCCATTTCGATTCTTAATCCAGTTTCGGGATTTATTTCAAATGTGTAATTGTCACCATATCCATCTCTGTCAGTATCTTTCCATTGACTAAAATCATTTGGGAAAGGATCTGCACCATTATCAATAGTCCAATTAAAATCTCCATTAGACCATCCGTCTCCATCAGTATCTGGACATCCAGGTCTATCTTCTGATGAATAACCAATGATGTGTGGGCAGGCGTCTTCTAGTACTGCTCCTTCGATATATTGACCAATTCCAGTTTCAAGATGGATAGATTCCCATCTATCATCATACCAATTATCTCCTAGGCCATCTCCATCAAAATCATTCCATTGAGTATGGCAATATATTCCACATATATTTTGTATAGAAGGGTCTTGAGGTGACCACCAAAAAGCATCAGCACCATCTGAAACAGTCCATGGTTCAATGGAATATAGTGTACTTGGATCACTGTATCCATCACCATCAGAGTCGGGGCATCCGAATCTATCTTCGTAAGACTGACCGAAAAATCCAGGACATGAATCTGGATTATTCCCATTAGGATTATCTCCATAGTTATCTGAATCAGAATCTTCCCATTGAGTACCATCTACAGGATATTGATCACCTTCATCTGACCAACCATCTTCATCACTGTCTAAGCAACCATTTTTGTCTTCATTACTTTTTCCATATACATTAGGGCAGTCATCTAATAGATCTTTGAATCCATCCCCGTCAGTATCTCTATTAGTAGTATCTATGTCAGCAGTTATAGAATAATCAAATTCATCTTGATCACAGGTATCTAGAGATCTAATTTCTGTATAATATGTAGTGGGCCCTGTTATACTACCCCATTCAGAGGCAGAAGGAACGATTGAAATAGTCTCAGATCTTGAACCATCACTTCCAATATTTACTTCATATAATTTTGTTACTGCATTAGCATCCCAAATTTTCACTTTACCTTCCCAATGGTCATCTTGTAAAACACAATCACCAAACCAATCAAAACCATGATCTCCTGTAGGTGATGAAACAAGTATTGTTAGAGTGTCTCCACTAAGAATATCAATTTTCCACCAATCAACAGCATCTCCTTCATAATCTACATCGCCCGAACTAGTACTTCCATCAGTCAAGATATTAGCACTTGCAGCATCATCATCAGCTAGGGCAGAGGGAATAAAGGGAATTAAAAAAATAACAGTAAGTAAAGAAGTCATTGTACGCTTCATATTACTCGCCATGATTGATGACCTAGGTAACTTCATTATTAACCAATTGATAAGATTATATTTAAAAAACAACAAATTTCATAATCTAAGAGCATACTGAATGAGTACAGATTGGGGGGGTCCAATATAATTTTTCATTTGGATTAAATGTGTCTAATTGTAATGTACTACCTTCCCCTTCAATTATTGTTACAATTGATGAGGTTGATGCAGGAAGATAATCTTCACCAGTTGATAATAATGTCAATCGCAAAGTATGACCAGCCATTATTTCAGCATCCAAAGCAATAAATTCCATATTTGCAGTAATTGGTTCTAAAACTGGCAACCAAGCTGAGGATAATTCTTCTCCTCCTTCATGGTAACGTAAATCCATAATTGCATGGCCAATATGAATACAGTCATCACCATCGCAATCTTCCAACAATGCGTAAAGTTGACCACCAACAGTTGAAGTAGTTACTTGAACATGAAGTCTAGGCATTCCTTGAACATAAATATCTTCAGTTAGTTGAGATGTCTCAAATACAGGCCCAGTTGAAGCATCTGGTAAAACGATTAATCCCCCAGAACTAGTCAAATCTGTTCCAAGAGTAAAAATTAATTCTTCTGTATCGGATGCTGGATATCTGTCTTCGATTCTCCAAGCTCCATGATTAGATTGGATTTCAACATGTAATGATGGCTGATCACCTTCTCCTCTTAGATACCAATCAAACCATTCTAGTAAATCTTGCATCCAGTCAAAGCGGATCATTTCAGGAAATGCTTCCCCTCCTCTTCCTCCTATATCTGAACGGTCATCTAATTGTATTGCTCTATCAGGATAATCATGATCCCATTGGCCAAACAGACCCTTTGCTTCTATACCTGCATCTTTGATTCGATTTATCGTTGGAATTGCCATATGTGGATCTACATTCCAATCATGCATTCCTTGAATTAAATAAACAGACCCGTTGTAATTATCTAATACTCTATCAAGGAAGTATCTTTCAGCCCAATAATCACCAGCAATTTCTGAACCAAACATCCAAGCTGAAACTCCAGTTCCAGGTCCTATGATATAATCGGGGCATAAATTACCATAATCTTCTTCATCACCATCAAACCCATATGATCCGTAAACTCCATTGTGCATTATAGGAGCTCGTGCTTCAGAAGAACCATTTTTCCACATTAACTCTTTAACGCCAATTAAACCAGAAATTGGAACAATAGTTTTGAGATGTTCATTACCAAACATTGCTGCTTGCCATGGTGTTGAGCCATCGTATGATTTTCCGATCATTGCTACATTTCCATTGGACCAATTTTGTGAACCTAGCCAAGTCACGGCTGCATCGTTACCTAGTTGTTCTGCAGTTCCCATTAAATCCATACAATGGTTAGAACGTCCAGTTCCAGTTACAGAAACTTGCGCAAAGGCAAATCCATGAGGAAGGATTTGATCAATAATCATTTCACCTAACCAACTACCAGGTACTTCTATTGTTGGAGTTTGTACACTAGGTTCCTGAAAATAGGGGCCAAATTCTGCTATAACTGGAACTTTAACTCCAGGTTCTACTTTTGGTAACCAATATGCAAGAGAGATTATTCCATTAGGTGCCGCTCCTCCTTCATCTAAAGGTAATTCATATTCAACAAATACATGTGTTGAATTCCATTCATTTGATGTTTCTAGAACTTCATATTCGCCAAATTCCATTACAGAACTATAGTTTTCATTTGTGATATAATCTTCATTACCTCTTTCCCAAATTGGAACTCTAACATAAGAATCATCATCAATTTCTATAATGATTTTGTTAATAGATTCGCCATGCATTGCTGCGATTACAATAAATACGACAATTACTACAGATGTTGCACCAAGTACTTTATTTAGAGTCTGATTAATACTAGTTACTTCTGTTAATGGAGTTGCTACAATGACACTCTCCGGTTTAGTATCTTGACTCTTCACGGATATGCGACAATGATTACTGATATGAATAAAGCGCTTTAATGTCAATTTATTGAATCATTTTTTTATATAACTCTTCAAACTTCTTTGCTGTTTTTTCTTGAGTAAATGTTCCTTCGTTTAAGATTCTTTTACGTCCATTAATTGATTGAAATTTCCTTAAATCAGGGTTACTTAATTCTTCTATGATTTTTTTACTTAAATCTTCAATATCTCCTGGGCGATATAATGCACCTACTGATTCATCAACCATTTCAGGAAGAGGACCATCATTTACAGTAATTATTGGAGTTCCTGAAGCCATTGCCTCAAGAGGAATAAGCCCTTGTCCTTCATAATATGAAGGATAAATAACTAAATCAGCAGATCTATAAAAAGTTGCTAAATGTTCAAATTCCATCCCACTGTCAATTTTAATTGAATTAGAGATGCCCAACTTTTTAGCTTGTTTATTCAAAGTTTTATACATTGAACCCCTTCCAATTATTAGTAATGTTACCTTAGGGAATTTTTCTAAAACAAGTGGCATTGATTTTAATAAAAATCTAAACCCTTTACGAGCAGCTAATCTTCCAACCGCTAACAATAATTGTCCCTCTCCATCATCGGAATTCAAAAATTCCTCTCTTGCTAATTTGTAATCTGATTTATCATCTTCATTTTCATGATCAATAGGGCGAAATAAAGATTCATCAATCCCCCAATGAATTACTTCACAATTCCAATCATTAGATAATGAGTATCTTGTACAAAAATCATTTTTTGTTGCTTCTGAGTTAGCTACACAAATATTGCTTGCTTTAGCAGCAGCAGTTTCATATTTTGAATAATATTTTGCAGTAAATAATATTGCCAAATCATTTGGATTTTTCCAAACTGCGGACTCTTTATGTTTTCTTGCGGCAATAATCCCATCTCTTTCACCTAACCAACTTCCATGTAAACTAGATATTACTGGAGCGATATTTTCGCGAAGTGAAAGAATTTCTTTTTCAGTCAAAGCAATTAATGGGCAATGTAAATGTATAATATCTATTGATTTATCTGAATTAACCTTTTTTAGTGCTTTAATAGCATTTTTACCATAACTTCGTGTAAATGCCATTGGGGCATATAACCAATTTACTTCAATAATATTTACATTTTTAATTTCAGGTCTTTTACCATTTTTCAAGGACCTTGTAATAATTGTAATTTCGTGTCCCATTTCACTTAAAAATTTACACAAATGATAGGTTGCAGATCCAAGGCCCCCCCATAATGGAGGATATTCTCCTGCTAGCATCGCTATGTGCATTTAATCTAAGCCTGGCATGTTTTACTTTTGAACAGTACTATTTGATGTCAATAATAAATCCATTTAAATCGATAATATCACTGGGGGGGGTTGATGACAAAGAAACTTGATGTCAGTGTTACCGTAATACTTCCAACTTTGAATGAAGAAGAAGGTGTTGGAGATACCATTGATGCTATCCCTAAAAAATTCTGTAAAAATTTAGAAGTTTTAATTGTAGATGGTAATTCTTCAGATAAGACTAGAGAAATAGCACAAAAAAAGGGAGCAAGAGTCCATATTGAACCAAGAAAAGGTTATGGAAGGGCTTACAGAACTGGTTTTGCTATTGCTTCAGGTGATGTAATTGTTACAATGGATGCAGATTGCACGTATCCTGCAGAGAAAATACCAGAGCTAGTGGAGGTACTTTTAGATCGTAATTTAGATTTTATTACTTGTGATAGATTAACATTGGCTGAAGATGGAGCGATGTCAGGATTACATGGTTTTGGTAATTGGGCACTTTCAATTACTGGAAGAATGTTATTTTGGAATGGAATTAAAGATTCACAATCAGGGATGTGGGTATTTAGAAAATCAATGTTTGAAAATATTAAGCTACGCCCTACTAACGATGGTATGCCATTATCAGAAGAAATGAAACTTATCACAAAAATGCACTTAGAAAAAGGAAAGTTTGCAGAAATATCAGTTCCTTACAGAGCAAGAGTCGGAGATGCAGAAATAAATACTTGGGGAGATGGATGGAAAAATTTCAAATTCTTTTTCGCTAAAAGAATTGGTATGAATAAAACATTAACAGAATGGGGTCCCCTTGAAGATAGTTTTGATTCGATAAATGATAAAAATTAGATATCTAATTCATCATCATCGACAATTGGCTTTGGATTAATTTCTTCTTTTTCTATTGCCAATGAATCCCAACTTTCTATGTATTCATCTAGGTCTATAGCACGTAGTGACCTTTTACGAATAATTATTGCTAATCCCAATGATAGTAATAATGCGAACACAAAACCACCAATTGCTACATTGGCACCCCCTCCAAAAACATCAACAATTGAAAAAGTTCCTGCTCCAATATTAATGTCTAAAACTTCTTCATCATATCTTAAATCAGTATCTTTTGCTGTGATACGTACTGAAGCAAATCCTTCTGAGTTTGGTGTCCATGTCAAGACTCCCGTCCAAATACCATCGTTAGCTTTAGCATCTCCATTAATTCCGTTATCAGATAAGTTTAATTTCCATGTTTGAGAATTCAAAATTATAATTCCAGTTACATTGTTTGTAGTTTTATCTGCATCAATTAATCGAATTGTAATTCTTAATTCTGATTTTTCATTAACTATGAAACTATTTGGATGCGCTGTTAAATCTTCTAATAATGGTCTACTTGATTCTACAATTACATTAACTATTTTTTCACCAGTTCCTCCAAGTTCATCTGTAACTTTCAATTTGAACATATATTTTCCTGGAATTAGAGAATACTCTATATTCGTCGCTCCATTTTCAGTTTGTATAGATTCCCAAGATCCAGATTCTCTTTGGAAATACCATTCATAATTCAATATGTCATTATCAGAATCAAAAGATTGTTCAGCAGTTAGATTGACAAATTCACCTGGCTCAAATGTAAATGTGTTTGAATTACCCTCAAAATGAGCTGTAGGTGATGTAATAGATGCAATTGGATTTGAAGATAAAACATCTAAAGTAAAATTATTTATTGCTTTCATCCCAGTAGAATCCATTAAAATTAGAGAAAGTTCATGAACTCCATTTGGTAAATTAATGAAATATATATTTTCAGGATTTACTTCATTTAGTAAAACCCCGTCATTAGAAATTAAAACATCCTCGTTAAGCTTTAAAGTCCAAGTAAATTCATCACCATCATAATCAATACTATTCCTTAAATCAAATAATATGCTTTCATTAGAACGAAAAATATCTTTGTTGATGTCTGGGCTATTTAGTATTAGAACAGGTGCAGAAGGCATTATTTTAAGAGATACAGAGGTAGATACTGGTAGATTATTTCCATCATCTAATTCTAATGTAATTGTATGATTTCCAGATGATAATTTACCGAACCATCCAAAATTCTCATCTTGAGGACTTAATGTTAGTTCACCATCAATATTACTAGTCCATGTAATTGAAATCAAATCACTTTTAACATCAGGTAAATTTTGATTACAGTTCCAGTCAATATTGCCCATTAACCTTTCTTCTAAAATTTCGCAACTAGAATCCCAATCTCCACTTCCATTGGCAATGAATTGGATGTTGTCAGAACTAAGATAGAATGAATTCTCTAAATCTATTAAATTACTGATAATAGCAATTGGTGGTGAATTTTCAACATTTACAATCATGCTTTTTTCAACCCATTCCCATTGATGTTCTGAATCAATAACTTTCAAACTAACTACATGAGTTCCTGAACTTAACCAACCATTCCAAATTAAAGAATCATCACCTGTTGCATTTTGTAATAATCCATCTATATTTGAATTCCAGACTACTGTGATATCATCATTTTCTGGATCAAATGAAGAACTGCCATCTAGGGTAATCATCGAACTTGAAAAATTATTATTTCTTTGAATTACAAAATCAACATTAGGTTTTTCATTAAATAAAATTATATTTTGTGTCCATGTCACTATATTACCAACAACTCCATCATCAAAGGTAATAGTAACAGTAATCATGTCTTCGGGTGAATCTACAAAAGATAATGACCAAGACATATTATCATCTGGTGTTTGACCAACTTGTGAATGATATGAATCAGTAAGTAATATTGTGAGTTCTTCACCCTCAGGATCATAAGTTCCATTAGCATTAAATTCAACAATTGTAGAACGAGGAATCCTTAGGACTCCATCACCATCAGGAGATGGACTTACTTCCATGTTTACAACAGCAGGAAGATTTGTTAGAGTAATAGTTCTGTTTTCATAAGAGCATGCATTTTCATCATCACATACTTCTAATGTTATTTCATGAACTCCATCCGAAAGACAATCTAGAGAGTTTTGGTCATTTGCAATGAAAGCAGAATTATTTTGTATTACCATCAAAGAGTCACATTCTGAACCAGATTCTAATAAATCACCATCAATATTACTAGTCCAAGAATATGATAATGGATCTTCATCAAGATCCCAAGAATTAGAAGCATCAAATTCTACTATACCTTCACTTGGGAAAATTTCATTTTCATTAGGAGAATTCCAAATGATAAATGGTGCTTGGTTTGAAAGAGTTAGATTACAGAATAGAGTTAAGTCACTACTAAATGTTTGGATTCCTGTATTATTTGTTGTACTATCATAAGTACAGGAGATATCAACTTGTTCGTCAGGGCTAGAACTTGTACTAGTAACCCCATTAGTCCATTCACGTACTATGTGATTTGGCATTAATGCATGACCTAGATAATCAGTGGTAATCAGGAGATCCTCATTATAATTTGAAAATTGTACATTAACACTTGTAAATGGTAGCCCATTATCAAATTGATTTAGTACCCATACATCCAAATCATATGCTTCTTCAATCATCGAACCAGATTGAATAGTTGATAAATTCAAATCAATATTTTGTGGTTTATGTAGATGTAATAAACTATTTCCATCATTGATTTCTATTGGTACATTTACAGTGTTGATAGCGGTAAGCTTTGTTATGTTGATATCTGAATTAAGTAATGTTATTAATCCATCACAAGTTAAATCTTCTCCATTGGCATTCAAATTTTCAAAATGAATGCATTGTTGACTACTAATTTCACTGTTAATAATTGAAGAACCAATTCTAGCAGCACTTCCATCCCAAGAAAATCCTAACCCGCTTTGATTATTTCCTTGAATGTTTAAACCATTGATTTTTGCTGCACCATTAACATCTACAACCGCACTACTTCGATTAAGTTTGAATAAAAGGTTATCAAAATTCATATGGCCAATTTGAGTTAATCCACTGTTATCTGCATATAGTCCATAACCATCATTTCTTGGTTCTGATACAATGATGTTTTCAAGATACAAGTCAATACTATCTTCGATATAAATTCCTCCAAATGCATCATTAATTGATGTGCAATTAATACAGGTCACATTTCTACCATTTGATTCTACATTGTTTGAAAGGTAGAATACAATTCCAGAACCATCTTTGTTGTTTGATGCTAAATCTCCATTTGAGATTGAGGTTAAATTTTGAAGGTTTACATTACTAGAATCATAAATATATGCTCCAGATTCACCATTGTCAATAGCATTAATAATATTAGAATATACAGTTGCATGATCAACATATAATCCATTTTTAGAATTATTATATAGATTCCAATTTTCTCCACTTGTAGCTCCTCTTTGGATATGAATCCCAGATCCAGGTGAATTTGACACATTTAAATTAATAAATTCAGGAGGTCCATTATCAAATGCTGCATATACATAAATCCCAGAATCATGACCAAAAGTACCACTCTTTCCACAATTTGTCACATTTACATTTCTCATAAATAATGTATCGTCAACAAGATAAGCAATTAAACCAGGGACTGGATTATTATGTAAATTAACATCTTCAAAAATAGCCCCACTAACATTAATTTCTATTGCAGCAATTCCATCTCCATTTTCAAAACCATTAGCGAATTCACTACCAGTTCCTGAGATTTCAAGCCCTTCAAATGTAGCCATCACATAATTTGTATAGTTTGTATGATCATTTTTATCAATCATTACTCCATAAAATCTGCTATTACTTATTACAGCATTATGAATTACAGTATTTGTTTGTATGCTATCATCATATTGCCTTACCCAAATTCCATTATCACAACGATTTAAATTAATATTTTCAAAATAAGGAATTGCATCCATAATCCAAATGCAAGTTGCTGCCGCTAGTGTTGAACCTGTGACATTACTTATCTCGATATTAGAGTAAAGCCCTCCAGAATTACCCCAGAAATTTATTCCTCGGGTTAATGTACCATTAATGTAAACATCATCAAAAATAGGTGCAGAAAAATTGCCGACAGATATTCCAATTCCATATCTCCAATTTGTAATTACGCCTCCATGTTCATCCCATCCTCCCCCTTCTATAATCACATTCTCAAAAACAGGGGTTGCAGAATTGTAAATATCTATTCCTACTTTATCTGGATTTTCAATTATGAGATTATTTACTTGAGGATTACTTGAAAAAATTGTAATACCATAATCACTATTTTTAATAGTTAAATTATCAATTTTATTTGCTTTGTTTTTCGAACTAGTTTCAAATAAAATTCCTTCATGATCACCTAATCCTTGATTATTCATTATTACTGGACAAGGAATCGTACCTTCAATAATTAATCGACCCTCAATAATTAGTCTTACCCCTTGGTCTAGATTTATTTCTGTACATGCTTCAATTGTTAAAATATCATTTGTAGCAACTATGTAATCGTTATCTAAATCAACAATTCCATTCCACACAAATGTACCTCTTGCAGATGTATTTTGGTTAGTTTTTAATGAATAATCACTAATGTCATAAGTCATAGGTTGAATTGTAATTACAATAAAAAAATATGTAATAATATATACCCATGTCTTCTTGTGCACAAGTCTCCCTGAACCCTGCTCCTTTCAAGGCTTTGCGGTGACCTGTGTAAAGGGTAATTATGCTCTTCCAGTTTCTTTAAGCCATTTGTGTAAATCCTTTTGTAATGTTTTGCTTGCATTGTAACATTCAGAAGAATTCCACATTCCTATTGCCTGTGTCCAAGAAAAAGGTCGTTTAGATTCGTCTAAAATTCCTAACCATGTCCAATATAGTGCAATAGATCGTCTTCCAGCAGGTCTATTTTCAATTTCAGGATTATTTTCAATAATCGTTTTTAATTGAGTTAATAAATTTATTTTATCTTTATTTTCAAATTCTAACCTCCAACAAATTAAACCAATGTTTCTAATAATATTTTTAGTTTCGAAATCATGATAATTTCCAGAAATTATGGAATCTTTCCAAATCATTTCTTTTAATATTTCAGAACCTTTTGATGTGAGTTCTTTGATTTCATTTCTTATTTCACTTGCTTTTTCAAATTCTTTATTGTATAATGAAAATGTATGTTTAATGATTGCAATTGCAATTAAACAACTTCTTTTTTCTTCATTATTTAATGAATTTAATTCGATATGTTTTAATGGCAATATCACGTTTTTATTTGGTATTTGATTAGGTATTCTATCATCAATATTACGGCTAATGTCAGCAATTAAATATTGAATATGTTCAAGTTTGCTTTCAAAAGTAATATTTTTTCTAATTTCTTCTGCTTTATCCATTTTTCCAGATAATCTTGCAATTCTATAATCTAACATAAAAACATCATTCTTCTTTTTATCTAAAATACCTAGATTTTTTGCTTCCTTAAGAAGAATTTCAGCATTATCTCCATTGCCTAATTCGCACTCACAAATTGCAGCAAACCAATAATTATTTTTATCATTTTCATTTTTTAGAATTATTTCATGAAATAATGCACTCGATTTTGCAGGATTTTCAATACAAATTTCCATTGCATTTTTCTTAATCCAATTACTTTCTATTTTTGGTTTGGAATTTATTTCATGATATAATCTTAGAAAGGGATTGTAAGATAATATATTAGAGATATTTTTTACAAATTTTAAATGCATATTCTCCTTTTCTTTTTCATTCATTTGAGAAATTAATAAATTTCTAACAAAATTATGTAATTGAATTTTATTTTGATAGAATGTAATTAATGATAATTGATCTAAATCAGCTATTTCATCTTTGAATGAAAGTAAATTTATTTCAATTGGTTCAGGTTGTATTGCTAATTCCATTATTGCATCGAGATTATTTTGTGTAAGGGGCGCAAGTATCTCATTTTCAAGAAATGTACTGATACCTTTTTTTGTTGATTCTAAAGACATATTTTCATTAACCATAATTAATCCAAGAGGGTGCCCATCAAAATATTCTACAATTTTATTTGTCTCAGTTGAATTAAAACCATCTAATAATTTAATTGCTGATGACCTCTTTAAACCGTTTATTTCAATATTTTTATTTTTATTTTTTGGCAGTGGTGGTCTGCTAGAGATAATAATTTGGCATCTCAAATTACATAATTTAGTAATAAATTCCTCAACTTCTTTTTTGAATCTAATTTGAATCTGGTCAAAATTATCAATAATTAATAGATTATTATTTACTTCATTTTTAATGGAGACTATCAAATCATCAATATCAGAAGATAATTTATTCATTTTTACCCAAGTTTCTACGATTGTTTTTGGGCTTGAAATAGAAGTCGCAGAATACCATTTTATTTTCACACCTTTTTTTGATTTTTGTTCTGCATAATATCTTAAAATTGATGTTTTTCCAATGCCTGCTATTCCCGAGATATAAAGAATATTTTCTTTTTCTAAAATAGAATCAATTTCTTTTAATTCATTTTCTCGTCCAATTAATTCAATTTTATTGGGAGGGTTTCCTTGTATATTTTCTATGTTCGAATCTTTTTCCTGTTTATTACAAAGTTTTCTACCTTTTTCAGTAATGAAATGTACATTTCTTTTTCTAGTTCCTCCATTAATGACATGGGCCTGTTTTAAAATTATCAAATCCTCATTTAGTAAATTTTTTAGAGGCTTATGGAGTGCTGATCTTACTACTCCAATAGCATCAGCAATTCCTGGAAGCGAACATTCTCTCGGAACATCCCATGCGGTTTCCAATAACTCATCATATTGATTTAGCCATTCCAAAATACGTTGCTCTGTAGGTCTGGCCATAACACCTCGTAAAGTTATTAGATTCAAGAACTTTTGACAAGTTACTTCATGACCTCTCGTCTGTCATCTTGTATTAATGGCAATCAATCCCGTTGAATTAGAACTTCCCCGCGAGCCAGGAGTATACTTATTTAAAAACAAGTCAAAAAAAGTACTATATGTAGGAAAGGCGACTGAAATCAAGAGTAGAGTAAAATCTTATTTTTCTGCTAATCCAGATAGGTTAATGATTCCTAAATTAATTGAAAAGTCATCACATATAGATTATATTGTTACAACTAACCCAGATGAAGCTTTAATTTTAGAAAGAGAATTAATTAGAAAATATAAGCCAAGATATAATTCAATGCTTAAGGATGACAGATCATACCCATTGATTGCATTAACCAATGAAAAATATCCCCGAATCATGTATACTAGGAACCCTCCTCCAGGAAGCCGAACTTGGGGGCCTTTTCCAAATGTTAGTGCAGCCAAACAAGTTTTGCAATTATTAAGAAAACAATTCGGAATTAGAGATAAAGATTGTAGAGGTAAAGACGGATGCTTGTCAATGCAACTTGGATTATGCAAAGGTCCATGTTTAGATCCAGAAGGGTATCCAGAAATAGTAAAAATTGTTACAAATATATTAGATGGGAAAGCAGAACAATTACTTCATAAATTAACAAAGGAAATGGAGAATCAGTCACAAAAAATGGAGTATGAAAAAGCAGGAAAACAAAGAGATATGATACGAGCTATTCAAAGTACGTTATCTCAGAGAATAATTACTAGTCGTTTTTATAGAGATTGTGATGCAATAGGATTTTCAAGTAGAGGCAGTATGAGTGTAGTTACAATATTACATGCTAAATCAGGTACAGTTCAAGGTCAACAAACATGGCCTTTGTTACATAGAGGAGACATAGAAGATACAATTTGTAGATTTGTATCTGAATTTTATTCGACTAATAGACCTCCTTCTTTGATATTATTACCTTGTAATATCTCACAATTTTTATCAGAATGGTTATTCCAAAAAAGAGGTGCAAAGGTTGAATTAAGAGTTCCCAAAAGAGGTAAATTATTGGAATTAAAAAATTTAGCAGATAAGAATGCTGAATTTCAGATAGAAAGGGAGCGAGGAATCAATACAGGTTCTCTTGAACAACGTGCTGTTAATGAATGTGCAGATTATCTAGGAATGGATTCATTAGACCATATTGTTTGTTTTGATATGGCCCAATTACAAGGTAAAAATAGAGTGGGGGCCAGCATTAGTGTCAAATTAGGAAGACCAGAAAAATCGGAATATAGGAAATACAATGTAAAAGGTAAACAATTAGATGACATTCGTATGATGTTAGAAGTATTAGATAGATGGTTAAAAAAGCAAAAAACATGGCCCGATTTGTTGTTAATTGATGGTGGAGAAACCCATTTGAAATTTGTATATGATTTATTAAAAGAAAATAGATTAGAAGAAAAGATATTAATTGCCGCTTTAGCTAAAAAAGAGGAAATTTTATTTCGAATTGATTCTGAACCTTTGATATTAGATAAAAGAGGCAGAGTCTTGATATTCGCTAGAGATGAAGCACATCGTTTTGTAAATTTATTTCATAGAAAAAGTCGACAAAGTAAATTATTGAAAGACCCATTAGAATCTATTGAAGGATTAGGTGCAAAAAAAATCCAGTCATTATTGAGATATTTTGGAGGGAGGCAGGGATTATTACATGCTTCAATAAACGATCTTTGTAAAGTACCCGGAATTGGTAAATCTTTGGCAAAAAGAATTGTAGATGGATTATCTAAATAATCAGTACATGAATTGGGCTAAGTCATCATCCATTTGACCGCCTCCTCTTGGGTTGCCAAATTCATCATATCCTCCAGAACCTACCATCATAGCACCCGCTGCAGGCATGGCATTTTGATTCAAAGCCTTACGTGCTGCAAATTCAAATTCATTTTCCAATCTCTTTGATTTCTTGCCAACACGATGTTTTCTCCAGACAAATAATAGAACCATTGCTAGAACAATTCCTCCTAGATATACTCCTATTTGCTTTAATATCCAATCCCATCCAATTACAATTGAAAAACTTAGAGTATCTACAGAACCTTGAGATGGAACTGAATAGAACACATTTTGTCTTCCATCTTCTTTTGTTGTAATTCCTTTATTTGTAGAAGAACTAAAATCTCCAACTTCTAAACCAGGGGGTAAAGAAATTTCCACATCTATTGTTGGTATATTTCCTAGAGGTCCTAAGGCCATGTCTGGACCAGTAATATCTGTAGTGAATGGATTTCCATTATTATTGATAAGAATCCCTTCTCCATTAGTAGTAACTCCTGGTGCCATATTGTTAGCGAAGCTATTTGTAAATGCATGTGTAATTTGGAGAATTGGACTTGTGAAAATTGCTGTTGGCTTACTTGTCATGACTGAAATTCCACTTTCAGAATATGATGCTACAACTGTTGTTTTTTCTAATTCTAATTTCATCCTGAGAGGGGCTAAATCACTTACTTCACCTGCATCAGGAGAATATAAGTTTTCAATTTCTGTATTAATTTTTATAGCAGACAAATCAATTTTAATATTTTCATCTTCTATCGAATTAGATTGAATTTGCTCTGATAATCCCTCTCCAAGATCCTTTGCAAATTGATGTATGCCAGTTTCTGTTAATTCAAATTGAATTGATTTTCCAAATAGTGGTATTTCATCACTAAATATAGGTTCAGTAGTGTCAAAATATACGATTTGTCTTAGCAAGTCTGAAGGAATGGCTTCAATACTTATTTGATTTCCATTTTCATCTTCTGGAACCAAACTACCATCAACTCCGATTCTATAAATATCAATACTAACTTCTCCTCCCAAAGTCAGCGTAATTGCTTTTGACCACTCATCAATATCTAATTCTTCAAAGTCAAGTTTAATATCTGCTTTCATACATGTTTTTTGAGTTGCTTTACAAATTTCTCTTGCAGGTTCAACGGATCTATCCATGATCGGGTGGTCCCATTCCCAGGGATTATTTCCCTTAAGTTCGATAGCAGTATTGCCAGAACCATCTAATCTTGATTCCAGACTAATAATTCCAGTCTCATCTTTAGTATCTAACCAAGAAGGAAGAACAATATTGAAAGAAACCTCGGTAGGTGGCAGATCTTCAGGAATCATTTGTTGAATGTAATCTTCACCGAGATCTACTCCAAGTTCAAGTCCTGAATTCAACACAGTTTCTAGATCTTCATTAGATAATTCGCTTAAGTTTACAGGAAGTGCCTCAGTATCCATTTGTTGAGTAATTAAATCTAAAAGTCTGAATTGAAATGTATTTTGAGTTGAACTAGTCATTAATACTGGAAATGTGTCATCCATTGCATATTCACCTTGTAAACAATAGTGATTATGTGGTGATGTCCCTACATTAGCACAAGTTCCAGAATCATGTACAAGGTTAATTCCAGCTGTATTTTCAACATTAGTTCTCCATTCTAGTGGGCCAGTATCTATTTCTGTTCCAATAATACTTTCAAAAGCATCAGTAATTCCTTCTATTGGGAATTGCGATGCAAGAGTTGATAAATCTGCAATTTCATTATGTTGTACTAATCTAATTCCTTCACTAGTAATCCAAGGAGTTTCGGCAAAATCAGCATTATCCATAAATTGGAATCCCCAATCATTCATTGTTTGGTCACTAATATAATGTACATAAAGATCAATTTGAAGTTCTGCATTATTTTCATCTTCTAAATCTAATGTGACATCAATATTAAGAGATTTATCATTATTAATATCAATGTTTACAGGATCATTTGAAACTAATTTATACCATATTTCCCGATTTAATTGAGAATCACCATCATTAGCATCAGTATTGTCAATCTTCCATATGCCTTTGTGGTATGTGCTTGAATCCATGTTTACATGTATCTTTTTCTCACCATAACATGGTAAATCTAAGGGGTCACATTCATCGGAACCGACTTCATTAATATCTCCATACACTGGAGGGTGAATAGAAAATTGAGAATTATGTCCTGCTTGTGCAAAGATAGAAAATGGCATTTTAATTGTGGTACCCATTTTTAATAATCCTTGTAAGGTATTTTCTTGGTCCGTATTTTCACCTCCGATGAAATTTAATTTATCTTGATCTAAATTTATTTCAACTGTTGATCTAATACATAATGGAGGATAATATGCATTCTCAGTACCTGAACCTTCACTTATAGCATCATTATTTGACATAAATGAACAACTTACTATACCTCCTGGATTATCAATATCTTCTACAGTAGCAGCGTAAAAGGTTGAAGACTCATCAGAAGTCCCAAAATTAGACGCCAAACTTTCGACATTTTCACTTGCACTTTTTAATACCATATCGGAGACTGTATCGTCACTTCCTCCTGGGCCATCAGCATCAATATCGAAATAGTTACGAACATAATCAACAGGAATGCCCATTGTTTCATCTGTATCTCCATCACCTTGACCATCAATATCAAATTCTATGCCGCTAAAAGATGTACGAGCAAATTCATGAATTCTCCATTCCATAGTTAAATCAATTGTAGCGGAATCTTGAAATTCAATTTGATAATTACCTACTACCCAATCTTGATGGTTTGGTGTATCATCATCACTAGGGTCCCAATCATCACAAGCAGCACCTGCGTTTATTGGAAAATTGTTTGTAGGCGGATCAGCATAAATGATGCATGAAGTATTATCAATGCTATTATCGCTAGAATCACCAGCGTTTGCTGGTGTAACAATCATTCCCGAAATCATAATTAAAAAAACACAGACTGCAATACGACGTGTTCCCATGTGGCACCCCTTATCTCCGCTCATTTAACAGCGTTTGCCGTGTTAGCCCGACACATCCAGTATTAATGGAGGTGCGAATATGGAGTTGAGAAATCATTCAAATCCCCATTTAAGGATAAAAGAAAATATTGTATTTGAATTAGATAATCTTAGGGTAAGAGAATCATTGAAAATGGAATTAGTTAAAGAAATACCTTCTCGTTGGGAAAAATTAGGAGATATGATATTACTCCCAGAGTCATCATTTAATTCGCTAGATTGGCAGAAAATAATTATTGAACATCCAAATAAAATATGGAATATTTTTTGTGGAGAATTGAAAGTATCAAAAATAGGAAGACAAAGAAAAATAAAAACAGGACCAATGAGAAAAAGTCAGGTTGAATTATTATATGGAGAGAACGGAATAGTTTTACACAAAGAAAATGGAATATTATTTGAATTTGACACAACAAAAGTAATGTTTTCTTCGGGCAATATCTCAGAGAGAATTAGGGTTTCAAAATTTGATTGTACTAATGAGATTATACTTGATTTGTATGCAGGAATTGGATATTATACATTACCACTATTATCCTATTCAAATGTTAAATTATTACATGCTTGTGAGATGAATCCAGATTCATTTAAGGAATTGAAAAAGAATTTAATCCATAACAAAGTCTCAGAAAAATGTATAATTCATGAAGGAGACAACCAATTAACAGTACCAAAATTAGATGTTTTTGGTAAAATAAATAGAGTGATGTTGGGTTTATTACCTTCTTCAGAGATGAGTTGGGAGTTAGCCATAAATTCTTTAGATTCAAAAGGAGGAATATTACATTTGCATGGTAATTCCTCAGCAAAAAAGGAAAAGGAATGGGCAAATAAAGTAATTAGTAAATTAGAAAGAATTTCAGATAATAATAATCGTGATTTTAAATTTGAACTTATCCATATCGAAAAAGTTAAGTCTTATGCTCCAAAAGTAAATCACTTAGTATTAGATATCAGAGTTTTCAAGTAATATTGCTGCATTGTAAGAGTTTTCAATCTCACTTACATTTGATCTTGCTCCCAGTGAATAATCTATTACTACTCCATGAACATCAATAAAAAAGGCCATTGGAATACCAGTAACGCCTAATTCACTTGCAAGAGGAGGTGCTTGAATAAAGGGTCTGTTAATATCTCTTCCAATCCGTTCCGAAGCATTTTCTTTCCATGAACTCATGTTACTATATTTAGGATCGAGATCTTTGTTAAATATTAGCATTTTATTTTCTGGTATTGCTTGATCATATGCATTTAGAGTAGTTTCACAATGTGTACACCAAGGAGTAGAAAAATATGCTACCCATACTTCATCAATCGATAAATCACCGGATTTAAGACTACAAATTTCAGTTTTACCCACAGTTTCATTCATGCTACATAGATATTTATGTTGAATTCCAGAGTCATCAAAATAATCAAACAAGGGTATGATTTGACAATCATATAAACTAATATTTGTAATATTCACTTCACCTCTAGATCCACAATTTTTCATTTCAAGGAAATAATGTTCAATCTCTTCATCATTTTCAATCTCACCAGAGCAACCAGATAATGGAAAAGCCAAGAAAATTGTAATCAAAAAACCCGCTTTCATTTTACACATCATCACATCTCTTATGGGGTCCGAATTGTAAACTTTAGCCGTAAATGGGATGAAAGAAGTAGTAATCGGAGGTGTATGGCCGAGATACGCGATGCAGTACTTATTCAGGAATCGGACATAATGATTAATCAGCGTAGAAATGTAGAACAATTAAATTTAACACTATTTTCAACATCAATAATTGTAGTAATTTTCATAATTTTAGCCTTAATCTGGGGTAATGAATATATTTCAGAAAATAAAGAAGAATTTAGCGAACTAGAGTGGAGTGAAGTGCCATTAAAGGAGAGGTATAAATTAGATTTAAATTTATCAAGCTGGCGTTCCCAATTACCAGAAAAAGGGCCGTATTCTATACTTCCAATGACTGAACATTTTGTTGAAGTAGATTTGCCAATTAGCGAACAAGATGCTGGATATCCTGAAGATGCATTAATGCATGTGGCTTTATGGTTGCCAAATGTAACTGAAGGAGAAAAGGTACCAGTAATTGCGACAGTCCATCCATACTATGATTTTGGTGTAGAAGGGGCTGATTCAAGTCCAAATACAATTCCAGATCTTGGTGTAGGTCAATGGATTTTTGAAGAATTTATTTCACATGGATATGCATTAGCACAAATATCTACATTTGGTAGTGGTCAATCTACTCATTGTCAGGATGTTAAAGGATTGGGAGAACAAATCGGAATCCAAGCTGCAGTTGAGTGGTTAGGTACACAAAATTGGAGTAATGGAAATGTTGGGCTAATGGGTAAATCATATGCTGGAACTACTAATTGGGAAGCCGCACAAAATCCTTCGGAACACCTTAAGACAATAGTCCCAATTAGTGGCTCAATTGGTGTTCAACAGATGTTTTATCGAAATGGTTCAGCAGAAGCTAGAGCAATGGGATATGATTTAGCTTATCAAATGGCTACAGCAGACCCAACTACTGATGATATGAGGATTTGTAGTGATGATATCTTCGGCCCAGCAATGCCTGTAACGACTTCTTTAGCTGCTGAATTTGGTGGGGCCGATTGGTCAGATTATTGGGAAGAAAGATATCATCTTGGAGATGTAATTGACAATTATAATGGTAGCGTGTATATTGTGTGGGGTATGCAAGATTGGAATGTAGATCCATATCATGCATTTCCTACTTATCAAATGTTAAGAGATGAGGGTTTAACTGTGAGAGGAATAATGGGGCAATGGGGCCATAATTATCCAGATCAAGGAGAAGTACATTCAGGTTTAGGTAGTGGATATGGTCAAGAAGCCTATGAAAACATGAGTCGTATGGATTGGGCAATTGAATTATTTAATTGGTTTGAATATTGGTTGAAAGGAATAGGGGATGAAACAGAATCTTATGTTCAAATGCAAACACATGATGGTCGTTGGCATCTTGAAGAAACTTGGCCACCAGAAGATATGAACTGGGAAATTCATGACTTGAGTGAATGGTCAGGTTTAACAGGAGTTGTCAGTGCAAATAGTGCAATAACAATTATTAGTGAACCGTTTGAAGAAGAAATACATCTTTCTGGATTACCAACATTACACCTTGATGTTACAACTCAA